>QMCD01000333.1_pt2 | contig 33638 bp, 28 predicted proteins | sample 1821841 | NCBI WGS metagenome assembly QMCD01 (sample SAMN01991225, study PRJNA193472) | Termite gut metagenome, whole genome shotgun sequencing project. | isolation source: worker | host: Macrotermes natalensis
TGGGGCGGCGGCTGCGGGGCGGGCGGATTCGTGACACTTTCGATCACTTTTTGCAGTACGAGGAGTGTGCCGGCGGTGTCGGTAATCATCAGCGAGTTACCGGGCATCGGCACGATTTGGCAGAACGCGCCTTTGAACGGTTCCAGAGTTTGAATGACATCGGCCCTATTGCGACGTTCCAGCGGAAAAATGACCGTGGTGTACTCGAACGTGCCGCGTTGCCCTAACTCTTCCGGCTTGAGTTTGGGTAGAAACTGCACCGGAATGGAGCCGCTTTTCAGATTGAAAAGCATGAGCATCCGGTCGTTGCGAACCAGCGTAAAGCCTTTCGTTTGCAGCACGCTGTTGAGCACGTCAATCGCTTCGGAAGGCGTATAATCGCGGTTGTCGGAATAATTGAACGTGCCCGCCGGCGGGGCATCCATAACAAGCTGCATTCCGACTTGCTCCGCGAACCACTGAAGCACTTGTGCCCAGTTTTGCATTCGGAAACTGATTCGGATCGTCTTTTCCGTGAACACTTTCGGCCAAAAAGCCAACTGCGAGGGCGTGAGCACGGCCAAAAGTTCCTTGTCATTCTCGTCGGCAATACTCCGCCACTGATCTTGCGGAGCCGTTGCCAATTTTTGAGAACGCAGAGCCATGAGACGCTGCACTTCCGCCCGCTGCTCGTCGGTCAAGCCCATCCGAGCGGCCACGGACGGCAGCTGTAGCCGTACAGGGCTTTTTTGCGGATCGTAAGGCTCTTTCACCTCGACGATGGGTGTCGGGGCCGCTTCAGGAGCGGGAGTCGGTATCTCCGGGGCCGCCGAGGGCGTTTCCGATACCGGTTCCGCCGGAGCCAGCTCGGCAGATTGCGCAGCCGGGACAGGGGGTTCCTGCTGTTCCTGCGCAGAAATTGCCGTGTACGCGAAAAGCAGGGAAAATGCCAAAACGACGTATGAAAAAAATCGTTTCATGTCAGTTGATCCAATGAAAACCACAGAAGAACTCCCCATGACGGCAACTTGCGGGTTGAACACGTCATGGTCCACGCAAAACGCACCGTCATCTCTCCGTATCGAACTTCTTCCTATTTTAACTGAAAGGATTGTATTTTAATAAGGGGTTTTGCGGAATTGACAAAGTTTTCTCTTTGGGCAAAAGCAGCCGATTTTGCCAGCCCTTGCAAATGCAGGAAAAACTTGGAGAATAGGGAAATGAAAATCACCAACCCAACATTTTGGCGCACGGCAGGCCTCTTGGGCACGATGTTTATGCGCAGTTGGATGAGGACGGTCGATTACAAGTGGGCATTTCACGACCCGGAAATGGACCCTGCCATTGAGAATCGGCATTTTATCTTGATGTTCTGGCACGAACACATTCTGTGCCCTCTGTTTTTGCGTCGGCACAGCAATGTTGTCATGCTTTTGAGCCAACATGGTGATGCTGAATTTGTCAGCCAAGCCGCCGGCTTTCTCGGAATGCGTTGCGTTCGCGGCTCCAGTTCCAAAGGCGGGGCGATGGCCGTCAAGCAGTTTCTGGAATTGAAGGGACGCGATGTGATCGCTTTCACCCCGGATGGGCCAAGAGGGCCGCGGCGCGTTATGGCACCGGGGGCGATTTTTTTGGCCTCCAAATTACAGTTGCCGATTGTGTTGCTGGGAGTGGGCTATGACAAACCGTGGCGGGCAAAAAGCTGGGACCGTTTTGCACTGCCTCGCCCCTTTTCTCGCGGTAGGATTATTTCCTCACCGTATTTGGACGTGCCAAACCGGCTCAACAAATTGGACTTGGAGCATTTTCGTCGAAAATTTGAAACGCTGTTGAACGACCTGACGACCGGGGCGGAAAGCTGGGCCGCTTCCGGCGAGCCTGTGCTCGGTGAATCCACGGTCTGCATGGGGCCGAAATCATCGCTAATGTACCACGGCTACAGTTATTATTTGCCGACGGCGGCGTGGGGCGAGTAGCCAACGTGAGCCCTTGTCTGTGTTGAAAGGCAATACCGCCATGTATCCACCGCACACCCTGCTTTTGGACTGGTTTCGCTGCGTCGATTCTTGCGTTGTCGCCTTTTCCGGCGGACTGGACAGCACGGTCGTGGCCACGGCGGCGGCCAAGGCACTGGGCAACAGGGCAGACGACAAGGCCATCGCGGTCATGGCAACCAGTGCGACTTGTACGGAAAGTGAGCTTGAAGACGCGAAAGCCGTGGCGGCGGCGATTCCGATCCGCTTCGTTTCCTTCGCCGGCTCCGAAATGGCCGATGAACGGTTCACCGCCAACGACAAAGAACGCTGTTATTTCTGCAAACGAATCCGATTTCAGGCCATCCGTGAATATGCGGAGGCAAACGGCATCAAAACCGTTCTCGACGGCTCCAATGCCGATGATCTCAACGATTACCGGCCCGGCAGACGTGCGGTCGCGGAATTTGGGATACGAAGTCCGCTGGCCGAACTGGGGTTTGACAAAAAAACGGTTCGGGCACTGGCCCGGCTCTGGAATCTGCCGAACTGCGACAAACCCGCTGCACCTTGTCTGGCCACACGCATCGCTTACGGCCTGGAGATCACGGAAGAACGTTTGCGAAAAATCGAGGCCGCCGAAAAAATCCTGACAGGGCTGCATTTCTCGCCGGTTCGGGTGCGTTTGCATTCCGACGACTTGGCGCGTATCGAAGTCGCGGAAGAGCAAATCGCACGATTGACGGAAACAAAGGTACGCGAACATTTGCTCCACGAGTTGAGGCCGCTCGGCTTTCGTCACATTGCTTGCGACCTTTGCGGCTTTCGCTCAGGCAGCATGAACGGATAATTTTGGGGCGTGACAGCACAGGCTCACATTCACAGAATGCGGCTCGTTGCGACTTAAAATTTCATGCGCGTGAACAGCCCGCGGCGACGCACCGCCGTTTTCGATTCGGAAATTTTCTTGGTCGGCTTAACCCGCTTGGCGCGGAGTTCAGCCAGCAAATTCTCGATCTGGTCGTGAACTTCGTCGGTCTGCCGGACGACTAGGCACAGACCGGGATAGAACTCCACCATGTCGGCCCATTCGTCCCAGGAATCGGGGGCGACGACGGCTTCAATCAAATCCATCAGTTCATCAAAATCGAAGGTGACATCCGGCTGGAATTCCCAGACCATTTTCATGTCCTCCGGGTCAGACGGTGGATTCGGTGACGCTATTATCATGTTCGGTCCATCTCCCCATCCCCCAAGGACCGGTTTGAGCACCCACAGCGGCGAGGGTTTGGCATACGGATCGAAAATCAAGTCGCCGGCGGGGTAAACCTTGACTTTCATCATTTCCTTCGACTCGTCTTCCGAGGTGATGAGCAAAAAACCTTCGTCGATAACGTAAGTGAGATCGTGTGCACGGAGAATCATCTGGAGAATCCGACGCAACGGCACATTTTCAAGCCGGAACGGTTCTTGGACAATTGTGAACGTGGTCGTGAACCCCAACTCTCTATCAAGGATTGCCTGAATGTCGTGCTTTTCCTTGAGAATCCTGAAAAGATCGGCAAAAGTAGTCTCTTTCGTCAGTTCAAGTGTGGTTCGCACTTCGAGTTTCTGACGGATTTGTTCGGTCTCCGATGGATTTTTTGGCGAAGTCGGCACGGCAATCGCCCCATCTTTCGGCTGAACATGGATTTTTACCGGTTTGGGGGGCCCCTGGTATGGTGCTCCATCATGTAAGCCGACAGGGTCGAAGTCGTCGTCTTCAAATTGAGCGAATGCCAGCGTCGTTCCCAGCAGGATCGACAGGAAAATCGTTGCAACGGTGGGCGTTTTCATGGAGGGCCTCATTGAGTGAAAAAGGATTATTTTACTTCGTTTTGCCATTTTGAAGTTGGTGAACAGGTCTCATGTATGGGGAAAGGAGCCATTCACATCATATATTGTACCATATAAACAAACAATTTGAAAGGAACGCATTGTCAGGAAGCGCGTTTGAGGAACCGCTTTCTGCCGGTCGTGGTTCGTGAGAGCGACAGAATCTGCCCTTGACGCACCCGATAAAAATTGCGATGATCCCCGCAATTTCGGGAGTTCTCCTGAATGTTCAACAGGGAAGGAATATGAAGCGGGTACTGTGTGAGTAGAATACTATGCGTGGCCAATCAGAAGGGCGGAGTCGGAAAAACGACCACGGCCATTTCGCTGGCAGACACGCTGGCCAGGGCGGCGGAAAAAACCTTGCTCGTCGACCTTGATCCCCAATGCAATGCCACCAGCGGACTCGGATTCAAGCCGCTCAAGGCTCATCCGCTGGTCAGCGGCGAAGATTTCGCCGCCCATGTCGTCAAAACGACGACTGAGGGACTGGATTTGCTCTGTGGCAGCGGCAATTTCGGCGATGTCGAAGCGTTGACGCGGGGTAGTTACGTGAATAGTGATGCTGCCGAAACACAGCGAATGTATGCCCAGTTGGCGAGGGAATTCGAGCAGTACGATTATGTGTTGATCGATTGTCCGCCATCGGTAGGCCACCTGACGCAAATTGCCATGCTGGCCTCCACGGAGGTGCTGATTCCCGTCAGTTGCGACTTTTTCGCCATCGAAGGCATGGCCGCATTGTTTCAGACGGCCAAAAAGGCGATGGCGCAGCGACCGGGCTTCACCATCGGCGGCATCGTGTTGACGCTGTACGACGCTTCGCTGCAGGTGACGCACGAGGCGGAGCAAGACATTCGGGAATTTGCGGGTGATGTGGTTTTCAACACCGTGATACCGCGGGATGTGCGGATTGTCGAGGCGGCCAGCCGGGGACAATCGATCGTCGATTATGCCCCACGGTCGCACGGAGCGCGAGCCTATATCGAACTTTGCATGGAGGTATTGGAACGTGGCTAAAGAAGGAAGATACTTTTTGACCCTTGCCATTCTGCTGGCCATTATCCCGGTCGCACTGGGGCAGCTTCCGAACCCAAGCGGTCAGGTTTGGCGTGAATATCCTACAGGGCCGACATGGCAGCCAAAAATGGAATCCTCCGGGTCGCCCTCGCCGGATTTGCCCATAAATTCGCCCACCATTCTCGACATGGTGAAGCGAGAAACCGACGAAAGCTCATGGACGGGCCAAAATTTCGGTCTGATCGGCACGAACGGCCAAAAGCTCTTTGTCTATCACAATCCGGCGATGCAGCAGCGGGTCGGCGAAACCGTCGGGCGTTTTTTAAGGCCGGAAACGCGGCATGTCCCCTTTGTGATGGAAACGATGAATCTGACGCTTGCCGACGATTTTGCCGAGAAAATGATCATCGACGCTGAGGCTGGTTTTAGCAGCACGGACAGTGCAACGGTTTTCTCAAAGTACCTGCATCCCATTTTCGCTCCGAAAGGCGAGCCGGGCCTGCACACGCAGCGCATCTCGGCCTACCGGGTCAACAAAGACAACATTCCGAAACTGTACGAAAGCTGGGGCTTATTGTTTCACAGGGCCGAGGGAGATTCGCGTTCCGAGCAATCGACTGGCCTAAAACTCGTCACCCACAATGGCCAGTTGGGCGCGATTCTTGTTGGGACACCCAGGACGTTTTTCACGGGCCATGAACTTTTGCCGGAGGGCGTTCAGCCTGTCTATACGACCATTCATGAAGGTGCCACGGTCTGTGGATTTTCGCTGTTGTCTTGGGATGGCCGAACGGTCGATTCCGATGTGCATGTGGAATACACCCAAGTCACGGACGTGGAGCGGAAGACGCAAAAATATGGCGAAGTTGCATACGTAATTCCTAAAGTGACCAAATTCAGCTTGTCCGAAAAAGGCCTTCGCTGGCCCGTCGATGGAATGCTGGTCGTTATCATGGAAAGCCAACGGTTGGTCGAACGAAAAATCGAACACGGCACGCCCATGCTGAGCAAAATTCCGTACTTCCACCGGCTTTTTAAGAACACGGCCATTGGGCGAACGACGCAGACCGTTTATACCGTTGTGACCGTTCGGCAAGCGGGAGGGGACAGAGGGCATTGATTTCCTGAACGGGAGGAGAATTTTTGAAAAAACCGAAACAATTCGTAAACAGCGTTCTGCGAGCGAGGATTCACCACGGGTAAGGCATTTTTTGCCCTTGACCCGGCTTGCGGAAATAGCGACAATTCGCTCTCGAAAATGGGGCAAGAGCTTAATATCGAACTTCGCATGGGGGTATTTTTGTGCTCCATCTAAAAACTTTAACGTACTCAAACTGAGTTGTCCTTAATATGGGGGCTTCCGCTGGTCGCCCCTTGTCAATTTATATCTGAAGGGTAAAAGACGTGGCTAAGGAAAGGCGATTGGGACGCGGGCTGGAAGCGTTGCTAGGGGGGTTGGGGACGGAAGATCATTCCGTGCAGCAAGAAATGTTGCTGCCGGAATTAGCGGGAGGACTGGCTTCCCCGCCAGCACCGCAAACCGTGGATGTGCTGAAAATTGAGCGGAATCCGTATCAGCCACGGAAAATTTTTGATGAGGCAGAACTCGATCAACTCTCCGCCAGCTTGCAATCGCAGGGACTGATTCAGCCGGTCGTTGTCAGACGCAAACCCGGCGAAAAATATCAGATCGTGGCCGGTGAACGCCGATTTCGGGCAGCGGTCCGGGCAGGCTGGAGCGAAGTGCCCGTCCATGTTTTGGATATTGACGACCGGCAAATGGTTGAAATGGCGTTGACGGAAAATGTTCACCGTAAAGACCTTAATCCAATTGAGAAGGCCGTCGCGTTTGCCCAGTACCTCGAAACGTATGGCGGCACGCACGACGAGTTGGCCAAGCGGCTTGAACTGGACCGCTCGACGGTATCGAATTTGATGCGGCTGCTCGATTTGCCGCAGGAATTGCAAGACGCGGTTCAAAAGGGCACGGAAAAAGGCGGGCTTTCAATGGGCCATGCACGCGCTTTGCTCGCATTGGAGCCGTGGGAAAGGGTTGAAGTGGCCAAGTATGTCATGGCCGAGGGATGGAGCGTACGAGACACGGAGAACTATGTCCGCGGTTTGCACAAAAACGGGCGAGATCAATGGAACGTGATCGGCAAAGACGGCAACATCAGCGCAGTTGCCGGAAACCATGCCAAAGGTCAGAGCGAACAGGTCTTACAGTTGGAGCAGGATTTCCGCGAACATCTCGGCGGCATGAAGGTGAAACTGACGCAAAGCAACGAAAAAGGCAAGGGAAAACTGGTCATTTCGTTTGCGAATCACGCCGAATTCGAGAAAATTCACGCGACAATCTGCTGGGAACAGAAAAAAGTCGGATGAGAAAAAACCGTCAGCGTGGCCTGTCTGCGGCCACGCCGGCAGATAACTACTTCTTCTTTCCCTTCGGGGCGTCTTCCGCTCCCTCTTCTTTCTCCTTTTTCTTCTTTTTCTTGATAACGACCTGATAGACGCGGACTTTCGGCAGGCCAAAAACGCCGTCTTCGGCACTCCAGCGGTCCTGCTGCTGCAATTTTTCAATGCGCTCGGCGCGGGTCAACACGTTGCGCGAACGAGTCACGCCTTTTCTGGTACGTAGGCTTTTATCGATAGTCATAAAAATCTCCTTAGAAAATACCTTGAGGGGGGAAGTATACCAGAAAAAACCCAAAAGGCTAGTCCCCCACAAAATGCAGGCCGGAAAGAAATTTTTCGTGCCAGTCGTGCTGGTTCTGTTTGTCGTGCGAAACACAATGGACGTGGTGGCTCCCAGCGTGTCCGGTCCCTTTCCTCTTGAAAACAGCGTCTATTGGGATATACTGACAATGTTACATTATTGCGAGGAACGGCAGCCGAAAATTTGAAGTACCGTGCTCCGCGCAAAATAATGACCCGCAGGGCTTCGCTGGGCACAGGAATGAACACCGTGCCGAAAGCCCGCCGCCACGAGTATCACGCGAGGGGCGTGTTGGAATCACCGGCTTCAATTTTACGCGGAAAGGATATTTTTTGCCCATGCCGACTCTCAATCCGCCAAAATTGACGCCGATGATGAAGCAGTATTACGAGGCCAAACGGGCGTGCCCTGAGGCCCTGCTGCTTTTTCGTATGGGCGATTTCTACGAGCTTTTTCACGATGACGCCCGTGTCGCCGCCCGTGTCTTGGGGCTTGCTTTGACCAGCCGGGAACGCGGCGAAAACAGAATGCCGATGGCCGGTTTTCCACACCATCAGCTCGATTCCTACATCGCCAAGCTCATCTCCGCCGGTTACCGCGCCGCCGTCTGTGAGCAGATGGAAGACCCGAAAAAGGCGAAAGGCCTCGTTAAACGCGAAGTCACCCGGATCGTCACCGCCGGAACGGTGACCGACGAAACGCTGCTCGATCCCAAGGAGTCCAACTTTCTTGCCGCAGTTTGCTTTGACCCGAAAACGCCGCAGCTCGAAGTTGGTTTGGCTTGGGTGGAACTTTCGACGGGCGCATTTTTCGCGGCCACCGTGCCGCAAAAAGTTTTGGGCGAACAAATTGCGCGCATCGCACCGTCGGAAATTATCTATTCGGACAGAGAGCCGGTTGAGTTGCCGCCGAGCGACGGCATTTCCGCGACGATTCAGCGAACCAGTCGGCCTGATTGGACATTCGGTTTCCGCAGTGCCTATGAATTGCTGCTGAAACAATTTGGCACGAAAACGCTGGAGGGTTTCGGCTTCGGCGGCCTCAACAACAATTCCAACGACGTGCCAGCCATTCGTGCCGCCGGGGCGATTTTGGACTATCTGAATGAAACGCAACGGCAAACGTCGATGCAAATCGACTCGATCACGGCCTTTCGACTGGGCACGCAGATGGAAATCGATCAGGCCAGTCGCCGGAGTTTGGAAATCACGCGCACCATCCGAGGTGAACGCCGCGCAGGTTCGCTGCTGGCCGTGCTGGATCGCTGCATCACGCCGATGGGATCGCGCCTTTTGGCCGACTGGGTGGCCGGACCGCTGACGGACATATCGGCCATCAATGCAAGGCTGGATGCCGTGGAGGAGTTTTACCGCGACGACGTGACCGTTGCGGATTTGCGGGAGAATTTGAAACGCATTTACGATTTGCAGCGGATTCTGACCCGCGTTTTGCAGGGCCGGGGCACGCCGCGCGATCTCGGCATGGTCGGAAGAACACTGCGTGTTTTTCCATCGTTCCGAGACAAATTGGCTCAATGTCAATCCGGTTTGATCGGCACGTTGCGGGCGAGCGTCGATCCTTGCGAAGATTTGGCCGACTTGTTACAAAATGCGTTGGAAGACGAAATTCCGAACCATGCGAAAGATGGCGGATTCATTCGCGGCGGATTCGATGCCAAACTGGATGCGCTGCGTGATTTGCAAAACGGCGGCAAGGAGTGGATTGCCCGGTATCAGGCCGGCGAAATCGAACGCTCCGGTATTCCGACGCTCAAAGTCGGTTTCACAAGGGTTTTCGGTTACTATATCGAGATCACGAATATTCATCGGGAAAAGATTCCGGCGAATTACATCCGTAAGCAGACGGTCAAGAATGCGGAACGTTACATCACGCCGGAACTGAAGGAATACGAAGAAAAAGTGCTCACGGCGGCGGAGCGTGCCAACGCGCTGGAGTACGAATTGTTTGAAAAGTTGCGGGAGCAGGTGTGCGCGCGGCGGCAATCCATGCAACGCAGTGCGGCTGCTTTGGCCCATTTGGATGTGCTGGTCGCGCTGGCGGCACTGGCGAGGGAACGCGGCTATTGCAGGCCGGTTCTAGTGGAAGAGCCTGTTATGAAAATTCTCGACGGCCGCCACCCGGTGCTCGATGCGTTGGAACCCGCAGGAACCTTCGTGCCGAATGATACGTTATTGGGGGACATTGGGAGTCAGGAGTTAGAAGTTGGGAGGAAGGCGAAAGAAGGAGAAAGTCACGAGTCCGAAGCCAATGTGTCTTCTCCCAGCTCCCATCTCCAAACTCCTCACTTTTCTTCTGGCATGATCCAGCTCATTACCGGTCCCAACATGGCGGGCAAGAGCACGTTCATCCGCCAGACGGCCCTGCTGGTGGTCATGGCCCAGATCGGCAGTTTTTTGCCGGCGCGGGAAGCGACGATTGGGATTTGCGACCGCGTTTTTGCGCGGGTGGGGGCAAGCGACGAAATCTCACGAGGCCAGAGTACGTTCATGGTCGAAATGACGGAGACGGCCCGCATTCTCAATCAGGCCTCGCCGAAAAGTTTGGTGATTCTTGACGAAATTGGCCGGGGCACCAGCACTTACGATGGCATTTCGCTGGCCTGGGCGATTGTCGAATATCTACATGACCGCATCGAATGCCGCACTCTTTTCGCCACGCATTACCATGAACTGACCGATTTGGCCGGCAGCTTTGACCGGATTTGCAATTTGAACGTGGCAGTGCGGGAGCAGAATGACGACGTGGCCTTTTTGCATAAAATCGTGCCCGGTGCGGCGGACAAAAGCTACGGCATCCATGTCGCACGCCTTGCAGGTGTGCCAAAAGCGGTCATTTCCAGAGCCAACGAAATTTTGGATGAGTTGGAACGGAATCACGTTCGAGCGGCTTCAGTTTCGATGCTGGTACGCCGTGACCCGTTGACCGGCACTCCGAGAAGAGGGACCATGCAATTTTCGCTTTTCGGGCCTGAAGATCATCCGATTGTGGAGGAAATCCGTGAGCTTGATCTCGATGAAATGAGGCCGCTGGATGCGCTGAAACTACTGGCGGAGTGGAAAGAGATGTTAAAAACGGCGGGAAAACGGCGATGATTATCACTCCATAACATACACCAGCACGGGAATGCTAAGTGGGGCAATTTTTTTGTCTTTTGGCGCGAGAATAACAATTGGACGAAAACGACTTTGCAGGCGAAGGCATGGCCAGAGAAAAGCGAATCGTCGTCGTGTTGGATTCCGTGACTCGCGAGATTTCTTCGACGGAAAAAAGTTCGTTCGGCTCAACCGTTGCAAAAATGACATCGGGAAAATCTGCCGTGAAAATCTCGAAAGTCGTTTCGATGGTTTGTGACGGTTCCATCGCACTCACGCGAATGATTTGCCCGTTCGTCCAAATGTCTCGAATGACTTCACCACAAATGTCAAACGTGGCAATCGGTTGCGGTGCATCCGTTCTGACAATAACCTGATTCGTGAATGGGCCAAGTCGTCTTGTAATGTCAACCCGCCCTATGGCCTTTACTTTATCATGCGGCAACACTGTTTTCGTCGGCAGGTCGATGACCGTGCAGCCACAGCCGCAAATCACGTCCGATATTTCCAGCGGTTTTTGCTGCAAATTCTCGATAATGAACTCGAAAGGCACAACGCCGTCGGTTTCTCGCACACGTCCGAAATCAAAGGCAACCGGTACGATGCGGAACGACGCTTGTTCCGCTGTTGCAACGGTATCGTTTCGAGCAGAACAGCCGCCGAGCAGGAAGATTGCGAAACAGAAACTGAAGAAAAGGCGGGGAGATCGCGTCATGTCGGCTTATTTTTGTCGCGGTATTTCTTGGCGAGGGCGAAAACGATCATCATAATTCCTGCGGCGATAAGCACGACGCGAACATAACCGCCGGCCCCGCCGCGCGGCGGGACGTAATCTTTCATATCTTCCTCGCGGACAAGCCAAGACAGTTTGGCGAGATCGGAATAGTCGGTGGATAAGGAAAGCACTCCTTTTTTTACTGCATGGTAGGTGATAAGTGTTTTAGGGGCCGGGGTGAGCAATCCTTGTGCTCCGATAGTCTTTTCACTTCTCATGTCACGAACTTTTTCACCTTCTGATACATCAATTGCAAATTCACGCTCGGAAATTTTTTTGTTAAATTTCAAGGTTTTATCTATCAATTTATAGACGCGATCCATTTTACCGGTTGGAACGTGCTCAAATGAAAAAACGTACTCCTTGGGATAATAGATACCTGCATTGTCAGCCAAAGCATACCCTCTGGCAGTACATTCTGTAGAAAAAACATTGGACACATTGACTTTCATATAGGGGCAAATATAACCTCTTTCAGCATCAATGTGATATTCTTCCACCAAATCATTTCCTTTTTTGACTTGGATTATCGTTGCTTTGGCATCACCGTCATATTTTTTTTCACCGGTAATTTCACAAGTCAATCCCAAACGGTTAAGCTCACCAGTAAAAAAGGAGGAGAAATTTGATGGAAAGGAAAAATCTGTACGATTTACCTTTGCTCGAGCAATGTTGGCGATTTCCGAGCCGCCCACTTCCCATATTCTGCCAAATGTTTGGAATTCGTGATGATTAACAGTTGAATTAGTAAGTGATACCGTCTTTGCGGCCGGGTAGGATTCGACCTGAATGATGGAGTCAGATTGATTGAGAACGCCCATTGAAATCGTCCTCCTGAAATCCATTCTGCCTTTCGTTGCATCTACGGCGTCAGTGATCATGAGTTGGGAGTCGACAAGTCTCTTGTATTTCTTTCCGTCCTCTTTTCCAAACGTATTGTCTGTGCCGTCCATAAGAATTCTGAGCTTTTGCGAATTTGATACCGTCATCGCACCTGAAGCAATGGGCGCGTTTTCCAGTTTTTGGATCTCTTCGCCCAATCTCTTAGGATCAGATTGAAACACCTGCTTCAGTTCGCTTTTGCGTTCTTCCCTGTTCTTTGTAGTGGCTCTTTGAGGTGAGGGACCGTTTTGCATCCCCTCCACCATCTCAAATTCCGCCGTCCCCGTCTTGAAAATCGCAGGATTGCATCCACTGTTTTGAAAGGCTTTGACAATCAAGTCAATGGCATTTTCCTCGGCAAAGAGGTGGTTAATATGAACATAACAGAGGAGGAACCAAAGAGCGACTCGCTTACTCATGGAAACTAAAAAAATCAAAGTTTGAAACGACTCGAAACCTGTCACAAAAAATGGCTGCGCACAGAACTCAAATGAAACGACATTTTGTCTAGGTCGTGTTGACCCAACCGAACGCCGACCACCTGCACACCCCGGTGTTCAACAAACTTTCAGCCCGTAGTCATAATGTATGGGCAGCTCGGTCGTGGTATTTGTTCCATCTGGGTTCGGAACGATAATCGTAGTAGTCGTACTGCTATAGGCAGTATTATCGTCAACGGTTTGTGTACAATCGTTCTCATTCACTCCTAGGCACGCGGAACCTTTATCCGTCACCGTAACGATCTCTGTGACCGAAACTAAAACACCATTCGCATTGTAGTTCGGGGTGACGTTGGTGGTGTGTGTTACACCTTGGTGGGCGCATGGCCCCTTGGCGGCATAGGCGGCGAGCGACAGGGCGAGAATGCAAACAAAAGCGACGGGCAGGCTGATTTTTCTCATGGCATTGTCTCCTTTTTGAAAACAGAATTCGATTTTGAGGAGTTTTTCCTCAATTTTCAATCCTGCACCCAGATTAGCGTTTTTTTTTTCGTTTGTCAATCATTTTCAAGAAATTTTTGCCAAAACAAGAGAAAATTTGTCGCAAGTCAAATAAAGAATCGCTGTACGAAAGGCCATCCGTGAGCTGGATTTGAGTAACATGAGGCCGCTGGATGCGCTGAAATTGCTAGCGGAGTGGAAAGAGACGCTAAAGAAAAGCTGTAAGTAATTTGCGCAAAGTTTTTCGATATTTCTAATAATTCAATCCATGAGAATAGTTCTGATTATCCGGCCTGTCATTCGACGATCTCCGTGAAAGGTATCTTTTTCACAGGAGAATCGATCATGGTTGATCCACTAACGCGGCTACAGGACTTGGATTCACGGCATGGTGAGTTGCTTGACCGCCTTGCGGAGCTTGATGGCAGAATCAACGACGTGCTCAGCGAATGGTCAAGGGCGAAAGACGCTTTTCATGAGGAACAACAGAAGCGTAACGTGATTTTCGACCGGGAAATGGAAACGGTTGAGCGCATGAACGAGAGCGAAGCGGCGTGAATGGCGGCCTTGCCTTTGGGGGGGGTGACTGTATAATTCACGGCAATTGTGGTAGGCTGCCATTTTTTTCTTCCACGTCACACGTCATGTCCGACCCTTCCATTCATGTTCCCGTAGATGAAAGCGTGCAGGATGGCGCGCCGAGGCGCAAACGCGGCGTGCCGGAGGGGCTTTGGGTGCGCTGCCCAGGGTGTCAGGCCACCATCTTTCGCAAAGAGGCGGAACGCCGCATGAATGTCTGCCCGGAATGCGATTACCATTGGTATGTCTCGGCACAGCAACGCATTACGCAGGTTTTCGACGAAGGAACATTTGAAGAAATCTGTGCCGATCTGCTGCCGGTTGACCCGCTTTGTTTTCGTGATCGAAAAACCTATCCTGAACGTGTGCATGACGACCAGCTTCACACCGGCCTGAAGGAAGCGGCGGTCGTCGGAGTAGGCCGGGTTCGTGCTCGGCGGGTGGCGTTCGGCGTGACGGATTCCCGCTTCATCATGGGTAGCATGGGTTCGGTGGTCGGCGAAAAATTGACCCGTGTTACGGAACTGGCCACGAAAGAAAATTTGCCTCTGGTCATCATTTCCGGCAGCGGCGGTGGTGCTCGAATGCACGAGGGCATCTTTTCGTTGATGCAGATGGCGAAAGTTAGTGCGGCCTTGGCCAGACATCACGAGTCCGGCGGATTGTTTATTTCGGTGATGACCAATCCGACGATGGGGGGTGTGGCGGCCAGTTTCGCTTCACTGGGCGATCTGATTTTTGCCGAACCCAAAGCTCTCATTGGTTTTGCAGGTCCGAGAACAATCAAGGCCACGCTTCGGATGGAATTGCCGAAAGGCTTTCAGACCAGCGAATTTCTTTTGGAGCACGGCTACATTGACCGCGTTGTGACGCGGCAGGACTTGAAGAGCGAAATTGCCAGGGCAATCGATTATTGCGGGAAATGACGCAATCGTTCTGACGAATAATCACGGCAAAAAAGATTCGTGTGCGGATCATGTTTACCGATAATGACAGTAGACTCGTTTCCTGACAAGCCTACAGAAGTATCGTTGTCGACAAGGCAACCTTCATCGGAGTTCCCTCATGCGAAGAGCTTTATTATTTGTCTTCATCGTGTTTTTATGGATTCCTTTCAGCTTTGGGCAAGTCGGCCAGTCGTCCGGCAGTGGCCTGCCCTCCGTTTCGGATATGCTGGGTGCCGGTAACCAGACAACCGACGAAATGTTGGACTCCGCCGTCGATTCCATGATGGAGCAGATGCAAACGCAGGAAGTGACCGAGGAAACCGTGCAATCCGCCATCTCAGGCGGTTTTGCCACGGAAGGGGCGGCCCCGCCGGAAGTGAACCAAGAGGCCGCGGAAGCCGTGGATACCAAAACGCAGCGGTATGCGCCGCGCATTCAACTCGACTTCACGGAATTTCCGCTGCGACGAATTTCCGGTCGGTTTGCCGGCGTGCTACGGGAAAACGATGATGTCGAAGAATTTGAACAGAGCAATAAATCGCTGACCAATGGCATTGTCAAACGCATTCAGACGCGGCTTCAGATTGACACAGTGCGTTTTGAGTTCAAGAACCGCGTGGCCACACTTTCAGGGAACGTGGCCACGGCGCGGCAGCGCGACTTGATCGGCTTCATGGTACGCTTGGAGCCGGGCATTGATTTCGTGAAGAATGACATTGTCGTCGACGCCACGCCCTAGCTGTTGTGCCAAATCGCCGTGGCCTGTCCCCGCCCCGGTCAGGCGTGGGGATAACGATTTTTCGCAAAAACTGCGATTGACCGAAATTTGATAAATTGATACTCTTTGCGCAGTCGATACAACCGGCAGAGAAGTCAAAGGATGACTTCTCATAGGGATAACATAGTTTACGCTGCAATACAGTAGTTAAGGATGACACCGTATGAAAGGGAATTTCAATAACAGCGCGCCGGAAACGGAAATCCAGGGTGTCGCGCTCCTTGATCTCAAACGCCAGTATGCGGTCTTGAAAGATGAAATTGCCGAGGCTCTCAAGCGAGTCTGCGACAGCGGTGCTTTTGTCCTTGGGCCGGATGTCAAAACGCTGGAACACAATCTTTCGACCTACGCTCAGGCTGACCATGCGATTGGCTGTGCGTCGGGCAGTGATGCTCTGCTTTTGGCTCTCATGGCTGCCGATATAGGGCCGGGCGATGAGGTCTTGGTTCCGAGCTTCACGTTTTTTGCGACGGCCAGTGCGGTGACCCGGCTGGGTGCGAAGCCCGTGTTTGTCGACATTGATCCCGTGTCGTATAACATTGACCCGAATGAAGTGGCCCGAAAAATTACGCCTCGAAGCAAGGCCGTCATTCCGGTGCATCTCTTTGGTCAGATGGCCGACATGGTCGAACTGAACAAATTGGCTCAGGAACATGGCATGGTCGTGATCGAGGACGCCGCCCAGTCGATTGGAGCGGAACTCGAAGGGCGACGTGCCGGGAGCTGGGGCGATATGGGCGCGTTCAGCTTTTATCCGACCAAAAATCTCGGCGGGGCGGGCGACGGTGGAATGGTCACAACGCGGGACGAACAATTTGCCGCCCGGCTGCGTTTGTTGCACCTTCACGGCATGGAACCACGCTATTATCACAGCGTGATCGGCATCAACAGCCGGTTGGATTCTTTCCAGGCGGCGATTCTCAACGTGAAGATGAAGCATTTGGAGAACTGGACCACGATGCGGATTCAGAATGCGAGACGCTACGCCGAAATGTTCGACGACGCAGGCCTTGGCGACGTGATCGGCACGCCGAAAACGCTGCCAAGTCGGCGGCATGTTTGGAATCAGTACACGGTGCGGATCGGCGACAATCGGCGCGACGAGTTGCGCAAAAGCCTAGGGGAACGCAAAATCGGTTCCGAGATTTATTACCCGCTGGGTTTGCATGAGCAGGAATGTTTTCAATATCTCGGTTACGCAGCCCAGTCACTTCCCGAAACGTATCAGGCAAGCCGCGAGGTGCTGGCCTTGCCGATTTTCCCGGAATTGATGGAAAGCGAGCAGCGCATTGTGGTTCGCGGTATTAAGTCGTTTTTTGAAACGAATGCGGCCCGCACGATTTTCCCGGTGGCCGTACCGGATCAACAGGCCGAACAGCGACGTGACGCTGCGTAAGGCCAACGTAATAGCGGATCAAGCCCAAGCCGGAGACCGTGTTCCCGGCTTGGGCCTTTTCTTGTTGTTAAGGCATGTCAAGGGGCATAAAGTTTCGACCCGACGCGAACGAGCGTCGCGCCCTCCTCAACGGCGATTTCAAAATCGTCGCTCATGCCCATCGAAAGTTCCGTCATGGAAACATTTTCCGGCAAGCCTTTTTGTTTCAAAGATTCAGCCAGCTGCCGTAAGGCCGCAAACTGACGCCGCGTTTCGCGTTCGCCGGCAGCCAAACCGGCCATGCACATCAGCCCTTTGACGGCGACGTGTTTCCGTTGCGACAATTTTTCCAGAGCGGAAGAAATTTCGTCCGGATCAAGCCCGTGCTTCGTTGCATCGTCGGAGACGGCCACTTCGAGCAACACTTCGACCGGCTTATTCCGGGGCGGCATGGTCGATTGCTCCTCCTCCGCAATACGATCCACCGCCTCCGCCAAACGCACGGAGTCAATGGAGTGGATTAGCGCGACATACGGCAAAATTTTTCTGATTTTGTTGCGCTGAAGCGTACCGATCAGATGCCATCTCGGCGACAACGCCATAAAATGTTGCGCTTTTTCCTGCAACAGTTGCGGCCTGGACTCCCCTAAGTCCGTACAGCCCGATGCGAGAAAGGCTTCGATCACGCCGTCCGTGAGTGAAGCGTACTTGCTCACCGCGACCAGCGTGATGTCCGAAGCACGGCGACCGGAACGCCCAGCCGCCTCGGCAATGCGCTCTCGAACTTCTTGTACGTTTTGTGAAATGTGGTCGTTCATGCGTTCCATAGACTCGCGCCGGTTAATTCGAGTTGTGTCATGTCGACAGGCCCCGCTCTATTGGGCCTTACCGAGGCTTTCGGGCGGTGTTTCGGAAAAATCGAATGTGTGCGGCACAAATTCCTCTAAAGACGAAACAAATGTTCTGTCGATAGACACGGAAGGAAAGAATTTTATACCCAAGCCGTTTGACGGCACTGTGTTTCATCAACGATACGGTGGAAATACGGCCCGGAGACGTTGTGGGGAACGGCCTCGCTCCGTTCGCCATTTAGCGAATGTCGGCGTCTCGCATGAGTAGAAACGCATTGGAAATATTAACAAGGGGGATGATAATGATCCGTCACATTTTGTCGGCAGTGCTTGTTTCTTGCGCTCTTTGCGTGGCATTTTCGTCTTCCGAAGTGCAGGCTCAGCAGGGCTACGGTCAGCAGTGGGCAAGAAGCTATAACGCGCAAGACTTCCAACGATACTATCATTATCCCTACGTCTATTATCCGCACAACTATTACTCACCGGAGTATTTCCAAAGCGGCCCGAATCCGTACAACCGCTATCCTGCGGAGATGCAAGTGCCCGCATACAACAAAAACTGGATGAATTTTTATCCTTCGTCGCGGCGATACCATTCCGGCCATCATTTTCGGCTCGACATTTTTTAGCGCAGAGGGAAGCGGTATTGCCACGGCTCACAACCGTGGCATCGTCATGCCGCCGTCGATCATCACAACCTGCCCCGTGCTGTAGCACAATTCGCCGCGAGCCAGCATCGCTACGGCCCTACCCACATCTTCGGGAAAGCCCCAGCGACGTTGCGGGACGTGGCCTTCTTCGATCAGCTTTGTGTACTTTTCCGTGACGGTGGCGGTCATGTCGCTCTGAATCAGGCCCGGTCGAATTTCGTAGACCGGAATGCCGTACTCGGCCAGTCGCAAGGCCCAGAGCTGCGTGCCCATGCTGAGGGCGGCCTTCGACATACAGTATTCGCCCCTGTTGAGCGAGGCCGCCGTGGCCGAGACGGAAGAAATGTTAATAATGGCGGAACGAAAATTGAGTTGTGTGGTACGTTGTTCAATCATCCACCGGGCTGCCTCTTGCGTGAGAAAAAAAGGCCCTTGCAGATTGATCCGCATGAGCCATTCGTAGTTTTCCTCGGTCATTGCCAGGACATCGTCCCGCACCTTTGCGGCCACGCCGGCATTGTTGACGAGCAAATTGAGCCGGCCAAAATCGCGTCGTACCGATTCGAGCAAAGCGTGCCGTTGTTCACGATTGCCCATATCGCACTGATAGTATTCAACCCGGTTTTCACTACGAGAGCGCAATTCTTGGAGCTTCTCGCCCACTTGATCGACGGGACGTGAACCGCAGAGGGCCAACGAATACCTTTCGACGAGCAGGGATTTGGAAATACCTAGGCCAATGCCTCGCAGGCCGCCGGTGACGATGGCAACTTTCATGATGTTTTCCTCCGGGACTTATCGTTCGACGTATCGGTAGCGCGAAGTCGGTGCATTGTACCAAAATGCCGCTTTGAAAAAAAGAGGTGGAACGACAGCGATGTTCGGCGAGTCCCGTCTATCTCGAAATGCGTTGTGGCCGCAGACCCTAATAGACGGCCTTTTGCAAAAATCGCGGTGATGTGCCCGGCCCTTTTCCCAGAGTACGGCCAAGCTCCTCAATCTGGCGGACAGCCCGTTCATGTGTTTCTTCCGGCAATTCCGAACCGGCAGCCTTGTTTGGATAAATTTCATACATTTTTCGATATTTCGTCGGAGTCAAATTCGGCATGACGACGTTTGCGCCGCGTGACAACCCCAAAAGCCGCCCATGTTTCGGATCAAACGTCGCAATGGCCGTCGTGGTCGGAATGTTCGCCTTCGGGCAAACCAGCCGGGCGAGGGCAATCACCTTGAAGGGCAAATGCTCGTCGAGGATGACTTGGTCTGCCATTCCGACTCCTGATTCCTGACTCCCGACTCCTCCCAGCGGCGTGTCGGGGTGCGGCAAAAACGGCCCGCAGCCGATCATGTCCAAATCCAACTCCGCAAACATGGCAACGTCTCGCGCCAAATCCTCCCATGTCTGGCCCGGTATGCCTGCCATGACGCCGCTGCCGATTTCATATCCGATTTTTCGCAACGATTTCAAAATTTCCACGCGATTGCGTGCCTGCTCGCCCGGTGCGGGCGGATGAATGGCATGAAACAACTTTTCGTTCGATGTTTCAAAACGCAGTAAATACCGGTTTGCGCCTGCCTCGAACCATGCTTTGTAGTCCGCTTCACTGCGCTCGCCCAAACTCAGTGTCACGGCCAGGCCGGTTTCCCGCTTGATTTGAACAATCGCGTCGGCCATCTCATCCGCTTGACAGGTCAAATCTTCGCCGGACTGAATGACCAGCGTTCCATACCCCAAATTTTTGGCAAGTTTTGCCGTGTCCAAGATTTCCGATGTTGACATGCGATAACGATCCGGCTTGGAATTTGCCGCCCGGATGCCGCAGTAGAGGCAGTTACGGCGACAAATGTTGGATATTTCAACAAGGCCACGCAGGAATACGACGTTGCCCACGTTTTTTCGACGGAGTGTGTCGGCCTGTTTCCAAAGCGTTTCAAGTTTTTGCGGATCGTTTTCCTGAAGCCAAGATCGAATTTCGTCAAGCGTCATTGTGGAGATTGGGAAAAGTGGCCGGTGGAAGGGCTGCATCGGTAAGTTGTCTGTTTATACTACCACAATTCGCAAAGGCATGACTGTTTTGCGACCATTTGGTGGTAATGATTTACGGAAAGTCAAGGCTACGCTGGAGAAAGTGTGCAAAACGGCACATTTTGCCATTTCAGGATAAAGGCTTGAAAAATTTCTGACGAAAAAAGGAAAACCGGGCGACCAGTATCTTTTTTTTCCGAAAAAATGAGAGATAATGTCCGGCATGTTCGTGTGGACCCTGCGGGTTTGATCGCCCTACAGTTTTAACACTGTCAATCAAGATTCCGCAAATCATCTTATCCCCATTTGAATTGAGGAGTGTTGCCGTGAGCGTGACATTGAAGTTTTCCCGAAACAGTGCAGATCGATACAACGTAGCAAGCGAAAAGTTCTCCCGTGCCTGCGGTTGGGGCAGGTGTGCCCAGCGACAAGGCCTCGTTGCCGCCGCGGATGACGATGAGGAAGAGGAAGAATACTGGGAAGATGACGAAGAGAGTGAAGAATGGGACGAAGATGAGGAAGAAGAAGACGAAGAATGGGATGACGAATTTGATGAAGACGACGAAGACCTCGACGACGAGGAATGGGACGATGATGAAGAGTGGGAAGAGGTGGAAGATGAAGAAGACGAGGATGAGGACTGGGAAGAAGACGATGACGATTGGGAGGACGAAGACGAATAGTCCGCTTTGAGTTTCTGCTGAGGCGTGCTCGCTACGAACCGGTTTCGGGGTTAGTGAGACTCGCCGAGCACCGTGTTTTGGCGGGCGTTCGTTAAACGTCTGCCGCCGTTTTGGGCAATCCTCACATGCAATCTCCATGCACGATTGGGGGGTTCGCGCGGGGTGTGTGCTTTTGCGCAATTCTAACGCTCGCGGTGAGGGATTTTCGTGCCGATTCGGCATGATTTTTCTCGCCTTGCCGCCATTCTTTGGCTATATTATCTATGTGCGGCGTTTTGCGCGCACTGCCAAGCCTTTTTCATCGTCATAGCGAATAGAACGGTCATTTTCAGCAGGCTGGATTGCCGACACCTAGGAGAGCGGATTGTGTGTAGAGGGATATATCGCCCTTCAAAGAGACCACCTCCCCCGATGAGGGGAGGGGCGTTGCCTGCTTTTTTCAGAAGATATTTCACATCCTACCATGAGTGGTGTTCAAAGTAGCGTCGGGCTTGTTTCCGGTATCGATTATACCAGCCTTGTCAACGAGTTGATCGCGATTGATTCGATCCCGATGAATCGGCTTCAGAACCGGACCGATATTCTGGTGCAGCAGAGGGATGCGCTGGAGCAGTTGAACGTCTTGATGATGGCGTCCACGTACACCATCAACGCGCTGAACAGGCCGCAGCCGTTCAATCGCATTGACCCGACCAGCAGCAACGCGGACATTCTCAAGGCGGCGCGATCCTCGGACAAACTCTCGCCCGGCGCGTACACGTTTACGCCGGTCCGCACGGCCCAGTCGCAGCAGACCATTGCCGGCGGCGTCACCAGTGCCACCGAAGCACTAGGTAAGACGGGCACGATCACGATTGGCAAGGGCTGGTCGCTGGACAAGGATGTGGCCTTGAGCGAAATCAATGGCGGGGCTGGTTTCACGAAAGGCCAAATGCGCATCACCGATGGCACCGGGGCGCGGGCCACCGTCGATCTTCGCAATGCCACGACCATGAACGACGTGGTCGAAGCGATCAACGGCATGACTTCGGTGGACGTGTTTGCCGAAATCATCGAAGACCGGCTTGTGTTGACCGACATGAGCGGCGTCGATCCGGCGGACTCGAAATTCGTCGTGCAAGACGTGAGCGGCGGCAGCACGGCAGCCTCGCTGGGGTTGGCCAACAAACGAGTCGATCCGTCGACGGGCCTCGTCATCGGCGACTCGGTTTACCGGCTGGGCGAAAATACTCGGCTTAGTTCGCTTAACGACGGTTTGGGTCTTGTGACCGATGACGTGGTGGCAGACTTGGCTGTCACCTGTAGGGACGGTTCGCGCGTGACCATCGATTTTCTCAAGCGTTCCACCACGGAGGAAATCGAGGCGGGAGCACCCGAAATTCACAAAGAACTCACGCTGGGCGACCTGATGGAAACGATCAACAATTCGACCGATGCCAATGGTGTGGCGGGCAAAATCAAGGCGTCAATCAGTTCGGACGGCAAAAGGTTGGTGCTGACGGACACGACCTCGAAAATGATCGCCAACCCAGATTACGATGCCGTGGCCGGGCCGAGCGAAACGAATCCTGAGCAAATTGCCGATCCTGATGCGAAAACGATTATTTCGCAACCCTCAAAGAATCCTGTGCTCAAATCGCTGGGCTTTGGTAGCGGGGATACGGCGGAAAGCACGGACGGCACATTCACGTCACGCTTCTTGATCGGCGGTTTGGACTCGCCGTTGATGTCCAATTTGAATGGCGGCAACGGCATGGCGGCGGCGGTGGCGGGCGGCATCGAAGTGCAAGACCGCGCCGGCAATAAAGCGATGATCGAATTTACCCAAGCCGAAATCGATTCCATGCAGACGGTGGAAGACGCTGTTTACCTAGTCAATCTCAAGCTGGCCACCGTGGAACGTGACGGCTCGACGCCGGAAAATCCGCTCCACGGTGTGGGCATTGAGGTACGCATGAATGAAACAAAAACGGGTTTTCAGCTGGTCGACACCACGGGCGCGAACGATGCGAACCTGATTTTTCGTGACAAAGTGACGGAAACCATCTCGACGGTCGAAAATCCCGACACGGGCGAAGAGGAAGAAGTCGTGACGGGCACGGTCGATCCGAAAATTGCGTCCTCGCTGGGTTTCAACACCAATTCGAGCAGTTCTACGGTCGACGGCTCTTCGCTGAACAAGCAGCTTGTTTCGTACAATACAAAATTGTCGGAACTCAACGGCGGACGCGGCGTGACCCTGCCCGGCGCGCAAATCAGCATCACCAACAGTGCCGGAAGAACGGAAACCTTTGCCTTCGACAGCAACCGCCACAAAACGCTGGGCGATGTCATTGAGGAAATCAACAACAATGCCATTGGTGTGACAGTCCGAATCAATGATAAGGGCGATGGCATTATGATTGAAGATCGGACAAACGGCGCGGGTAGTTTGACCGTGGTGGACCGGAACAGCAGCTCGAAATTTGCCGAAACGCTGGGCATTGCCGGAACCGCCCCGCAGGATTCAAAAGTGGACGGGGTACTGCGTCTTGACGCTTCGCAGGCCAAATCCATCGAAATCGAAGCCACTGACACGCTGGAAGATATTCAGAGAAAAATCAACGAGTCGGGCGGCAATTTTTCCGCCACGATTGTCACCGACGGCAGCGATACCCCGTACCGGCTTTCGATTTCCGGTGCTTCGACAGGCAAAGACGGGGCAATGAACATTGATCTTTCGGCCTTGGGGTTGAAAACGGAGACCATGACCGAGGCACGCGACGCTGAATTGATTTACGGCGATTCGACAAGCGGCAGCGGCGTGACGCTGTATTCCAGTACGAATAATTTCAAGGATGTCGTCAGCGGACTGGACTTGACCATCGGGGCCGTGCCGGACCCGCCGACATCGGTGACCGTGACTTGCGAGAAAAACGCCATCGACATTGTCGCGTCGCTGGAAACCTTTGTCACCAACTACAACCGATTCAAGGAGGTACTCAACGAGGTCACCTATTTTGAGGTGGGCGACGACGGTGTGTCGGGCAAGCTTTTGTATAATAATTCGGTTGCCCGGACGATGGATCGAGAATTGATCGATATGGTTCAAAAACAGGTTTACGGCATATCGGGCATCAACTCGCTGGCCTCGCTGGGCGTGACGGTGCGCCGTAGTCTGGGCGATGGCGGGCAGCTCACGCAGACGGGTACGCTGAATTGGGATCGCACGGTTTTTGACGCGGCCTACGCGCAGAACCCGGAGGGCGTGGAAGAATTTTTCTATAACACGATCACGGAAATCGGCGAAGACGGCAAGGAAAACGAAGTCAACACCGCCTGGGCACAGCAGTTTATGACGGCGGTGGAAAAAACAACGGGCGACACAGCCGGCAACGTGATGGGCAAAATTTACTACGAGCGGGAGGCGATGCAAAGCAAGATTGAGCAGAACACGGATCGCGTCGAGTACATGAAAGCGAGGCTGGATGTGAAACGGGAACAGATGCTCAAGAAATTTTACGCAATGGAGCAGACGCTGGCCCGAATGCAGTCGGACATGAACTCCGTTTCCAACATCGCCACAAACTGGGCGCAGAATCTCGGCAACACCGGCATGGGCGGGTACGGAACAGGGACGTATGCGTAGGAGACAAGGGAATCGAAACAGCGAGCCGGGCGCGTTCCCATACCCAAAACCGTGATGAGCGAATCAGGAAGATGAGGGAACATATCAACGAAGCAGTAGATCGCTGGGACCGTGAATATGTGCAGCAATGGCTTGCCCGCCGTGCGGCGGAGCGTTTGGCCGAATCACAAACCAATAATCTTGAACATCGTGACGAGGAATTGGCGAAATGACGTTTTATCCCGCGGCAACCGCACCTTTTCCGAGACGTTTCAAGCCTGTTGTTTTTTGAACCGATAGGCCATATGGGAAGCGACTGGTAGAGAATTATGATGAAAAAGAGCATTCATTACACCATTGACGGAAACCGCGTCAGTGAAGATAAGGCCGATGCTCGGCAGGCGTTAAGAGCCGGGGCTGAGTGTCCAAGATAGTGCGTATAGAGTACCAAACGGGGCCAACCACGGTGATTACGGCGACCATGACCACAATCGCTCATCCAAGGGAGGTATGAATGAGTACAATGATAAAAGCCGAACGAACTCCAGCCGAACGCGAAATGATCCGCCAAGAAGTGTTGGCCAGGGAGATTGCCGCCTTTGACCGTTATGTGATGGAACAAGACATGAAAAAAAGTCGCCCGAAAATGCCGGAACATGATAAACAGGTCGACTCCCCCCAAAGCCGGAGAACATAATGTATTGACGGTCACCGATGATCTCTTAACCGGGGACGCCGTCCCCTGCTCGTATCCCCACTCCAATCATGCAGCAACACCAATCGGCCCAGCAGAAATATCTTCAAGCGGAAGTTCACACCGCCACGCCGCAGAAATTGCAACTGATGCTGGTCGAGGCGGCCATCAAAAATATTCACCGCACGAAATTGTCGTGGCAGCAGCAGCGTTACGACGATGGCGTGGAAACCTTGTCGCGCTCGCAGGACATCATCGCGGAAATCCTCTGTTCCTTGGATGTGAAGAGCAACGAGCAAATCGCAAAATCGCTTGGTGCCATCTATCTGTTCGTTTTCCGCTGTCTGGCCGAGGGCGGAATGAAGCATGATGAGCAAAAATTGGATGATGCGCTGCGTGTTCTCAATGCGGAGCGGGAAACGTGGCGGCAAGTATGCGAAAAGTTCGGCTCCAGCACGGATCAAGCCGTAACCAATCCAGTGGCCGGTTCTGGAACAAGTTCGCAATCCGTCGACTACAAACCGTCGGGAGCACCGGCAACGTATTCCAACAATGCCAACATCGTTGCGGGCAAAGCGGTCGGCGGCGGAAACGGCGGGAAAATCTCGACATTTACCCAGGGCATACGTCCCTTGGGTGCTTCACCGATTCAAACAAACAGTTCGCTGGCACAACAGAAATCTCAGACACAGACCGCACCGCCGTCGCAAGAAAAGCCCGCGTCAGTGGGCGGCAGTTCGTGGGATGCGTGATTCTTGTTCGGGGCCGCGCCCTTGATGAGATGGGATTTTCGATTATGCTCTCTTCGATATAACTTCCATCTCACGAGTTGCATTCTAGGAGTGCTGACGTTCGTTCAAGGAGACGCCGTCCCAATGGTCTGCGGTCGCAGATTGTAGCTCGTCCATACCGTTCTTCCCCATGAAAAAATCTTCCTGTGAAGCCTGCGGCAAGTGCCCGGTGGCCAAGCCCGACACCAACAACGAACAGAACCACGGCACGCCCATGAGTGGGGCGGATATTCTGGTGCAATCGCTTGTCAATGCAGGTGTTACGGTCGTCTTTGCTTATCCCGGCGGCTCCAATATCCCGTTGCATCAGGCTTTTACTCGCTTTCGTGACAAAATCCGCGTCATTCTTCCCCGGCATGAGCAGGGCGGCGGTTTCGCAGCGCAGGGGTACGCACGTACCACGCCGAAAACCGGGGCACAGAGAATCGGTGTTTGCACTGCCATCAGCGGCCCGGGCGCAACCAATCTTGTCACCGCCATTGCCGATGCCAAAATGGACAGCGTGCCCACCCTCTTCATCACCGGTCAAGTTGGAACCGCCTCCATCGGCAGTGACGCTTTTCAGGAGACGCCCATCGTCGAACTATGTCGAGGCATTACGAAGCACCATTATCTCGTCACCGATGTGAATGATCTGGCCAGAATTGTGCGTGAAGCCATTCATATCGCCACGACGGGCAGGCCGGGGCCGGTGCTGATCGATGTTCCAAAAAATATCATGCTTTCGCAATGCGTGCCGAATTTTGACGCTCCCCTAGATTTGCCGGGCTACACGACCGACAAATCCGAGCCGGACGTTCAGCGTTGGGGTGACGCACTGGATGCCGTGATTGAGGAGATTAAAAAGGCCAAGAAGCCGGTGATTTATGCGGGAGGTGGCATTGTCGCGTCCGAGGCGGCGGAGGAATTGCTCAAGCTGGCCGAAAAAACACGGATTCCCGTCACGACTCCCATGATGGGCCTGTCGATTTTCCCACGCGACCATGAACTGAGCCTCGGAATGCCCGGTATGCACGGAACCGCATACGCCAACCATGCCGTAGAGGAATGCGATTTGCTGCTCGCGTTCGGCGTCCGTTTCAGTGACCGTGTGACGGGCAATCCCGCCGCCTTCGCTAAACACGCGAGAATTGTGCATGTCGACATTGACGCTTCGGAAATCAACAAAGTCAAGCAGGCAGCCATTCCGATTGTTGCCGACGCCAACGCGGTACTGAAAGTGCTGAACAGGAAACTAAAGTCGTATAAACCAAATGACTTGAAACCTTGGCATCAGCGAATCGACGGCTGGAAAAAAGAGATGCCGCTTCGTTACGATGCAAATTCGCCCTATATCGTACCGCAATTCGTCATTGAACAGCTATGGAAAGCCACGCAAGACCGTGATCCTATTATCGTGACGGGGGTGGGTCAGCACCAGATGTGGACGACGCAGTTTTACCGCTTTTCCCAACCTCGCACTTGGGTTTCGAGCTGTGGTCTCGGCACGATGGGGTTCGGACTGCCTGCCGCAATGGGAGCGCAGGTGGCCAATCCCGGCAAATTGGTGATCGACATTGACGGCGATGGCAGTTTTTTGATGAACGTGCAAGAAATGGCAACGTGCTACTGCGAAAAAATTCCCGTCAAGGCCATGATTCTGAACAATCAGCACCTCGGCATGGTCGTGCAGTGGGAAGACCGCTTTTTCCATTCCAATCGGGCCAACACGTATTTAGGGCCGATTGATAACCCGGAAACTTTCGGCAAGGGGACGGGCATAGGGCCGGAAGAGCGTTATCCCGACTTCGTGGAAATCGCAAAAGGGTTCAAGTGGGATGCGTTGCACGTCGCCGAGAAGAAAGATTTGCCCGGCGCAATCCAAGCCATGATTGAAGCACCGGGGCCGTTTTTGCTGGACGTGACCATCCCGTATCAGGAGCATGTTCTGCCCATGATTCCCGCCGGGACAACAGTGGCGGACATGATTTATCAGTAGAGCTGTCGGGCAACTCGTCTTCGCCTGCACCATCGCCATTCCCGCGAGGGCGGGAATCCCAAGCTCCTCCCCCCTCAGCCCTCTCCCAATGGGAGAGGGGAGCCAGTTCCCCTGTGCGGGTGGGACAAGGGCATGGCTTGCACTGTCCCAATTGCCCGTTCTCCACCGTGTCAAAACAGCCTAAACAGCACATTACGTTGCACAAAGGCAATCGCTTCGTAAAACAGCACGTAGCCCAAAGGGCGCGTGCCGCATTCAACTTTCGCGCTGCATTCCGCACCGGGCCGGAGTTCGGGGATGGATTCGGGGTCATCCAATGCCACTTTCATCAAAACGGTGTTCAGGCCTGACGTGTTCTGGCCCGCACTGCCCAAGTCCGTGCGAACCTCCGCCCGATCATGGATGGAAACCACCGTACCAAAATACTTGTTCGCCGGTTTGTCGGCCAGCACAAATTCGACACGCAGCTTGAAATTGGGGTCTTTTTCCAGCATCGCTCTTTGATAATCGGCGATGTTGCCCATCTTTTTTTCCGGCATGGACAATTCCAACTGCCAAGGCCCTTCGAGGTCGGCCACTTCCATGACATACTGCATCCGGCTGATAGGCCGCTGCTCCGTCAAACGCAGCTTGATGTCCCCGGATACGACCGTGCCGTCAATCGGCGAGGTGATGAGCAGATCGGATTTTTGCTGTTCGTGAATCTGAAGCTGGTCACGAATCGTTTCGAGCCGCATGTTGGCCTGCCTCAACTGCCCTAGCAGATCGGTGCGGTCATACTCGCGTAGCTGCCTGCCCTCGTCGGCAAGCATTCGATTGAGCGAGGCGATTCTCTGGAGCGTTTCTCCTTCTTGGCCCTGCAAATTGATACCAGCACTTTCCAATTCGGAGTTGTATAACAGCACCAGCGGCGTGCCCCGGTAGTCGATGCCGTCCTCGCCCGTCGAAGGCCCCTTGACTTTCACGCCCTGGTCGACGAAAAGCGTTTTGATTTCCGCATCCATCGGCGAAAAGACATGTCGGCGAATTTGCGGCTCAAGTTTTCCGGGGCTGTGCATCATAAACCGCCACGGCACAAAGATCATGGCGGCCACGATTCCCAAAATCAAGGCCGAGACCAGCAATGTTTTGGGCAGCATCCGAGCCGTGAACAAAAGCTGCGTTTTTCCAATCGCTTTCCAGAGCGGCAGAAGAAAAATACTGTGATGCTCCAACGCATTGCCCAGCGCGCTTTCGGCATGGGTGGCCACGATCTCGACGCGCTTTCGCATTCGTTCCGGCACGCGGCTGTCTTCGATTTGCTCCACCAACAAGGCCCCGAAAGGCTTTTCGGGCTTGGGTCGATATTTTTGATCGTCTTCTTCCTCCGCGTTTTTTTTCCGGTGAACAAGCGGATAGACGGCAATCATTTTTGTGTGCGCTTCGTCGACGTAATCTTCGACGGCCTTTTCGACTTGCGGCGCGAAATCCGACGTGTCGCCGGTGTACCAAATCGGCTCGCCCGCCTTGACCACCGAGCCGGCCAGCTTGCCGAGAAGTCGTACCGTGGTAGCCCGCTTGTCGACCACGTCTTGACCGCTGACGGCGATGATTTTACAACGCCCTCCACGCCGCAGGGCGATGCTGACCCGGTCGCATTCGATCAGCCGCCGCCCTTCGTTGGCCAGCGTGTAGGTCGATTCGTTGACATCCAGACTTTTGTGAATGGTTCGCGTGAAATCTTCGAGCAGCGTCCACAGGTTCTGCCGCTCTCCGAAATGGCGAAGCTGGCGATTTTTGTAATAATCCGTGGCTAGAATGCTGACCTGAGCGAGAAATTTCAAGAAGCCCCGCTGCGTGGTGGGCGAAGTGTCGGGTCTTTGGATGATTTCGACCAAACCGACGACTTCCAGTTCCGTGCGAATCGGGCAGAAAACGAGCAGGAAGTCCGTCGGATTGCCTGATTCGTCTTCACCTTCGATGCCGGAATGCGGCGGCACGAGCGTGCCGGTCTCCGGGCCGTGCAACATTCGGTACAGCAACCGAGCATGTCGCTGAGTTCGATTGCGTCTGTCCGCCTCACCGCCGTCTTCGTTGGCGTCAGGTCGTTCGAGTTGCTCCGCAAATTCCTTGAAATTGATCTGGTACGCCAAGGCCAGCGTACCTTCTTCAAAAGTCCAGAGCGCGCCGCCGACCGCCCCCATGGCCGACACGACGCGGTTGAGAAATTCGCCGTGGTATTCGTCCGGGGGCATGTCCAGCTTGGAAAGCTGGGTGATTTCGTTGACGATTGTTCGGATTTGCAGCTTGGTCTGTTCGACAAGCGTCTGGTCAAAGGTCTGCTGGGAACTCAATTTAGCGAGCTTGGAAGATTTATTGCGTCATCCCGCGTGGGAATAACGAATTGCCGAACAAGTCTAACACAAAAAGACGCAAGCGTACCATCATGTTGGACATGAAATCCGCTTGCGTCCTCGATTTTCCATTCTCAATGCCCCCGTGTCAAGGGACATTAAAACGCATTGCCCGGAATGACCTGGCCGCTATGCGGCTGGCAAAGCCAAACAAAAATTTTCTTGTCCATGTTCTCGTTGAGAAAACGCACGTTGCGATCCGCGAAGGCGGCCAGCACGATGCCGGGATGATTCGAACTTGGCCGGGCCTTGCGATAGAGAGTCCAAGCGTTACCTGCCACACGGCCTTGGTTGATGAAGCTAACGACGCTACAGGTGCTATTGTTGTCGGGGACATCAATGTTATAGCCGTCCCAACTCACGCCGTCGCCCCCCTTGTCCACGTAGCTATCGCTGTTTGTATGGGCCACCTCAAGGTCTTCCAAGGCTTTATTGTACGGGTAGCAGAACGCCACGCGATCTTCGCCATCGGCCAAGGCGTACTTGGCCACGCCATCCCATTTGGCCCACTCACCGGCATTCAAATTTTCCGACAGCAAAATGACGTTGCTCGCGCCGCCGCGGCTGGAAATGTAATCCACGGACAAATAGGATTTGTTGACACCGTGAAAGGCAAGAGTTGGTGTCTGCCCAACAAACGTAGCGTAATCGCCAAGCCAATTGTCGAAGAAAACGGCGTCCCGTTTTTTATTCGGCTCGAATAAGCGGTTTGCGTTACCAACCGTTGCGACCGCGGTCAGGGGCCAATCTTCCGCATAAGCGTTTTGATAGCCACCGTTGCAGACGTAGTGCATTCCCGCCTGCTCGTTGGGAACTTCCGCACTCGGACAGAGCAGAGAGCGGATACGGACCAACTGGTTATCGGGATGCAGATTCCCGGCATCGGTTCCATCGTTGATCCTGACCTGCGACAAGTTTTCGTAGAGCTGCGTTTGTTCCATGTAGGGCAACAGGAAACCGACCCAGCTTCCATAGAAGACTTTATCGGCGTCATCAATCCGTCTTCTCCCGATTTCACCTCGCATGGGCGGTAAGTTGTTTTTGGCCGAGTCGTAGTTCAGCATGGCCACCGCGAGCTGGCTTTGGTTGTTCAAGCAGACGGTACGACGGCCCGCCTCACGGGCAGCGTTGACAGCCGGCAACAACAGACCCGCCAACATGCCAATGATCGAAATCACGACCAGAAGCTCCACCAACGTGAAGCCCAAACGACTGTTCTTTTTCATTGTTATTCTCCTTAAGTTTAGTTACGGGGACACAAACCCCGGCTCGTAGTTTGCTGATCGGACGACCAACGGCAAAGCGACCATGCACCTTAGAAGTGCTCATGCGGTTGTTTGGCATTCCCTTCTCCCGCTTGCGGGGGAAGGTTAGGATGAGGGAATAGCCCCCCAAACGAGTAGCTCGCCCCCTCCCTAACCCTCCCCCTCGTCGAGGAGAGGGGAACGACAACAAGCCTCTCTGTACACGCCCCCCATTGTGCACGAAACCACGAAAAAAAGCCAGTAGAATCTCGCAAAAATTTACAATTTTTCCCGAAAAATTTTGGCAAGCTGCTCCATTCCGTCGCTCATTCCGATCATCGGGCTGTAGCCGAAGTCTTTTTTTGCCTTTGCTATGTTCAAATAGTGCGTTTGTCCCAATTGTGCGGCCAAAAATCGCGTCATCAGCGGCTCGCCGGACAGGCGGCAAATTTTGTACCACGCTTCCATCGCCGCCCCGACGTTCCATGCCGTGCCGAAAGAAACGGATTTTTTAACTTTCGGCAGGCCTCGTAGCGTCAAAATCTCGTCGATCCAGCCCCAGCAGTTGACCGGCTCCCCTTGCGACACGAAATAGGCGTTGCCGTTCACCGGGCTGTTTTTGTCCGTCAGTGCCTCCGCCGCTTGAATATGCGCTAGGGCGGCATTTTCCACGAAAATAATGTCGATCAAATTCGTGCCATCGCCCACCCGGAACAGGCGACCGCGGGCGGCTCGGTCAAAAAGCCGCGGAAACAAATGCCGGTCTTTTTTTCCGATAATCAAATGCGGACGCAACGCACAGGTCAGGAGTGTATCCCCGTTGTTTGTATCGGCAAGATCAAGGATCATCTTTTCCGCAATGGCCTTGCTGTGCGGATAATGAGCGTACCATTTTTTCGGATACGGTGTCGTTTCGTCCGTGCCCTCCTGCCGGGCGCAGTCGAACGTGACGCTGGCACTGCTGGTGTAGATGAGGCGGCGCACGCCGTTCGTGCGGCAGGCGTCGACCACGTTTTGCGCCCCGACGACATTGGTCGCGTAGAATGGCCGCCAGTGAACGGAAATGCTGGGCCACGATGCCGTGTGATAGACCGTTTCGATGCCTTTACAGGCTTGCGTCAGGGAATCGCGGTCGGTAATGTCGCCGAGAAAAAGCTCCGCACCGTTCGGGACGCTCGCCTGACGGCGGCTGAACGCACGAACTTTCCGGCCACGCAGAAGAAGCTGATCGACGATTTCACCGCCGAGAAAACCGGTTCCACCGATGACGAGATCCATGAATAGTGTATAGATTATAGTTTACAAGTGAATAGTGAACTGTGACATCCGCTTGCGTACACTATTCACCATTCACCGTTCACTATTCATGCGCGAAAAGGGTGGCCGATGGGACTCGAACCCACAACAACTGGAACCACAATCCAGTGCTCTAACCAATTGAACTACGGCCACCGTACAAACTTTTGGTCTGGCTTGAACGGGGCATTGTAATCAAAAAACAGGCAAGGTCAAGCCGGACGGAATATTGATTTGTTACAACCGAAACGGCGGCCTTCCTCCCGGTTTTTTCGGACATTTTCTTTACGTTTGAAGAGTATCAGTGAAAAAATTTTCTCTATTTTATCGGAAAATTTTTTGAAAATGTCCTAACTCCTTTTCTTACTTAAAAATATAGGTATCCACTTCAGTCAAGTAGTGCCTAAATATGGGATTTTCCCTCCGGGGCGACGATCTGGTGATAGGGCGTTGCTTCCATCGCCACGGC
>QMCD01000334.1_pt1 | contig 33621 bp, 29 predicted proteins | sample 1821841 | NCBI WGS metagenome assembly QMCD01 (sample SAMN01991225, study PRJNA193472) | Termite gut metagenome, whole genome shotgun sequencing project. | isolation source: worker | host: Macrotermes natalensis
ATACCCTGCAGTGCCCAGAATCTGTCGAGGAATCTGCGGCAGCCTTTAACGCCCGCGGGGTTCCACGGAGCCGCCTTTTCAAAGTCGCCGATGAACATGATATAGAGCCTCATCGTGTCTGCGCCGAACTCCTCGACGATATCGTCGGGATTAATAACGTTCCCTCGGGATTTGCTCATCTTTTCGCCGCCCTCGCCGAGAATCATGCCCTGACTTGTGCGCTTTGCATACGGCTCTTTTGTAGGAACGACGCCTATGTCATACAGGAATTTATACCAGAAGCGGCTATATAAAAGGTGAAGCGTAGTATGCTCCATGCCGCCGTTATACCAATCAACGGGAATCCAGTAGCGGATGCTCTCTTTTGACGCTAGCGCCGCGCCGTTATCAGGGTCGGCATAGCGCAGGAAATACCATGAGCTGCCTGCCCATTGCGGCATTGTATCTGTCTCTCGGACGGCATTTCCTCCGCAATGCGGGCAGGTTGTGTTCACCCAATCTGACATCTTCGCGAGCGGAGATTCGCCTGTGTCCGTCGGCTCATATGAATCTACATTCGGCAGAACAAGTGGGAGTTCGCTCTCATCTAATGGCTGCCATCCGCATTTTTCACAATAAACCATCGGGATGGGCTCTCCCCAGTAGCGCTGACGTGAGAAAATCCAGTCACGCAGCTTATACTTAACCTCTGCATGCCCGATTTTCTGCTCTTCAAGATACGCGATTATTTTAACCTTTGCGTCTTCTACAGAGAGACCGTTTAGGTTACCCGAATTTACTATAATGCCTGTGTCGCAATCAGTGAACGCCGCTTTGGTGACATCACCTCCCTTCACGACTTCTATTATAGGTAAATCGAATTTCATGGCAAAATCCCAGTCTCTTTCATCATGCCCTGGCACAGCCATGATTGCGCCCGTGCCATATGAAACAAGGACATAATCTGAAATAAATATTGGAATTTCCTTATTTGTCAGCGGGTTTACGGCATTGATACCCTCAAGCCTCACACCTGTTTTATCCTTTGCCACCTCTGTGCGCTCAAAGTCTGATTTCCTCGCAGCTTCGGCTTGATACTCCTTCACGGCGCTCATATTTTGTATCTTGTCCCTCCAAGTGGCGATGACCGGGTGTTCGGGGGAAATTACCATATAAGTCGCACCATATAGAGTGTCCGCGCGCGTGGTATAAACCGTGAGCTTATCGCCTGCCGTGGTCTGGAAATCCACCTCCGCGCCCGTCGAGCGGCCAATCCAGTTGCGCTGCTGGATTTTCACGCGTTCCGGGTAATCAACATCGTCGAGGTCGTCAATCAGACGCTGGGCGTATTCCGTGATTTTGAGCATCCACTGTGATTTCATTTTGTGCACGACGTCACTCCCGCAGCGCTCACATTTGCCGTTTACCACCTCTTCGTTCGCAAGAACCACCTTGCAGGAAGGGCACCAGTTGACGTTCATTTCCTTTTTATACGCAAGGCCGTGCTTCCACATTTGAAGGAAAATCCACTGTGTCCATTTGTAATAATTCGGGTCGGTAGTTTTAATTTCACGGTTCCAGTCGAATGATATCCCAAGTGACTTTATTTGGCGCTTGTAATTGGCAATATTCTCCTCGGTGACAATTGACGGATGGACGTGATTTTTTATCGCATAGTTCTCTGCAGGCAGGCCGAAGGAATCCCACCCTATTGGAAAAAGCACGTTATAGCCCTGCATTCTGCGCTTGCGTGAAATTAAATCCAGTGCGGCATACGGGCGAACATGCCCGACATGCAAGCCGTTTCCGGATGGATAGGGGAATTCTATCAGTGAGTAAAATTTCTCTTTGTCGCTTGAATTATCCGCGGCATAAGCATCAGCCTCTTCCCACTTCTTTTGCCATTTGGGTTCTATCATTTTATGGTCATACTTCATTGTGTTTTCCTCTCAAGTATAAAATCAGCCGATTGACGATTCAGGCGTAAGCTCAATTTCAACCGGTACGGCGTCTGCCCAAAGCCTGTCAAGGTCATAAAAACTGCGGCCCTCAGTGGTAAAAATGTGTGCGACTACGCTCGTGTAATCCAGCAAAACCCACGCGTTAGAGCGATAGCCCTCAACGCTCGCGGGCATTGTGCCGTTTTCTTTAAGCTTCATCTCAACGTCATCTGCCAGTGAGCGCACATGAGTGTTGCTGGTCCCCGTGGTGAAGATAAAGTAATCGGCGAGCGTCGAAATTCCGTCGATTTTAACCACCTTTACCTCTCTGCCCTTCTTATCATCAAGTATAAGGGCGATTTTTTTTGCAAGCTCTAATGATGTCATTAAATCCTCCGTGTAATATCTTTTTTTGCTTTTACTGCTATTCAAATTTATTCCTTAAACGGGGCGATGTTCCTTCCCCTGCAAGAGCAGCAGAACGGCATCGTTATAGGTTTCTATCGAATCCGAGATGACGTATTCCTCCATCTCCATGAGTTCATTTATCGTGAATCTTATCCCCTTAATTATTGCGAGTTCGAGGCTCTCCTGTGCAAGCTTTCTCATCTCGCCAACATCTTCATAATCTCTGTCGGCACTCGTGAAATCGGCGATGAAGATGACCTTCTCCAGCAGCGTCATATTCGCTCTGCCGCTTGTGTGCCATCGAATCGCGCCAAAGACGTCGGCATCACTAATTCCCACCACATCTCTCACATAAACCGCGCCGCTGATGGCGTGCCACAGGCGGGATTTTCTCCCCCCGAGGGCGTTGCGAAGGCTTTTAATCTCTATTTCTGAGGCCTCGATTATGCTTAACTGCTCGCTCTCCGGCATGTTCTTCGTAATATCATGGAGAATTCCGGCAATCTCGGCCTTCTTTTCGTTTGCGCCATAGAGCTTTGCAAGCTTAATTGCCTCGTCTGCAACACAGCGGCTGTGATAAAATCTGCCTTTATTGAGAAGCGGCTTTATTATCCGCTCACATTCGGCCCTGCTTGGCAATTTTTCCATCTTTACCCCGTTATGCATATAATTGATGCTTGATTATATAGGCCTCTACTTCAGGCGCCACAAGCCCAGATATGCTCTCTCCCTTAGAAATTTTTTCTCTTATCACTGTTGAAGACACATCTATATATGGTATGTCCTCTATAATGGAAGTTGCGCCGAATTTCTCTGCCAAAGCCTCGCCGAATGATGTGAGCTTTTCCAATCCGCCCACACTTCTGGCGCAGGCGCAGAGCGTTGCAAGCTTTGTGATTACCTCCGGCTCGTGCCATGTATCAAGGCTTAAAAACATATCCTCGCCCATCAGCAAAAACAGCTCCGCATCAGGGTAAATCTTCTTGAGCTGCCTTAATGTATCAGATGTAAAGCTCTTGCCCTTGCGTGTGATTTCAATATCGGAGATTTCTATCTCCACTCCCTCAATTTTTCCGACTGCCAGCTCACACATGTTCAGTCTGTCTTGCGCATTTGCAAGCTTTGCCGCATTCTTATGAGGCGGCGTAGCGGTGGGAATTATCAGCACCTTATCAAGCTTGAGGCGTCTCGCAAACTCATACAATATATTGGTGTGCCCAATGTGAATCGGGTTGAAGGTGCCGCCGTAAATTCCTAGTCTCATAGTCATTTCTCTTTCGGCAGAACTATCTTCGGCTCTTTCGGATTTCTTCGATACAGCACGAAACGTGAGCCGATTACCTGCACAACCTCGCTTTTCGTCTTTCTCGCGATTTCCTCTGCCGCTTCACGCGGTGAAACCGGCGAGGTTTCGGGCAAAACTCTGCCTTTGATTATCTCGCGCTTCGTCAGTGCATCGTCAGCCTGCTTGATGAGCTCGGCGCTTATGCCAGCTTTCCCCGAGGTTAGGATTGTGTCGATATTCACTGCGAGTGAGCGAAGAAACGCCCTCTGCTTACTTGTCATATTTCCACCTTATCTTTCAGGTATTCTTCCAGCTTTTTCGCAAATTCCCGCAGGGATTTCCCCCTGTGGCTGCGTTTATCTTTTTCGGCGTCGGAAAGCTCGCCGAATGAAATATCTCCCTGCATGAAAATCGGGTCATAGCCGAAACCGCTCTCGCCCTTCGGCTCGTAGCCTATTGTACCAAAGCATTTCCCCTGCGCGTCGATTCTATCGCCATTCGGGAAAACACAGCTGATGGCGCTTGTGAAGTTCGCCTGCCGCTTATCTTCCGGCACATTTTCCATATCCTCAAGAAGCTTCAGCAGCCTGCCTCTGTCGTCTAAGCCCTCGCCGCCGTAACGCGCGGAATATACCCCCGGCGCGCCGTCAAGTGAATCAACGCATATGCCGGAATCATCAGCCACGGCGGGCATTCCGGTCTCCTTGCAGGCGGCCTCGGCCTTGATGAAGGCGTTCTCCGCGAAGGTCTTGCCGTTCTCAATCGGCTCGGATATATCCGCCGTCACGATTTCTATCTCCAAAGGTGCGAGAATTCTTGAAAATTCCTCAACCTTATGCGTGTTGTGCGTGGCTATCAGCAGCTTCATTCGTTCTCCTCTTCTGTGTTTTCGCTTTCAATGTACGTGTTCTCGTCTCGCTCGGCGTCAAATAGTGCTTCGGCAAAATCCCCTGCGTCAAATGGCTGCAAATCATCAATTTGCTCCCCTACACCGATGAACTTCACCGGCAAGTTCAAATCCTCTTTAATCGCCAGAACCACGCCTCCCTTTGCCGTGCCGTCAAGCTTATTCAACACAATGCCCGTGATGTCCGCAGTCGCCTTGAACTCGCGCGCCTGATTTACTGCGTTCTGCCCTGTTGTGGCGTCAAGCACAAGGAGAATCTCCTTGCTGCAATCCGGCAGCTCTCTGTCGATAATCCGCGCGATTTTCGCAAGCTCATCCATTAGATTCTTCTTGTTTTGCAGCCTGCCGGCCGTATCGCAGATGATTATATCACTGCCCCTTGATTTCGCCGCCGAGATGGTTTCAAAGATGACGGAAGCCGGGTCAGAGCCCTCCGGGCGCTTAATTATCGGCACACCGGCGCGCTCCGCCCATGTTTCAAGCTGCTCAATTGCCGCCGCACGGAAGGTATCCGCCGCGCCGAGAATCACGCTTTTGCCTTCGGCCTTAAGCATGGCTGCCATCTTGCCAATGGCGGTCGTTTTGCCCGCACCGTTCACGCCTATGACGAGAATGACTGAAGGCTTCGTGTCTAAATTAAGCCCGTTATCGCCGCCGAGCATATGCGCGACGATTTCTTTGATTTCATCCATTATTACAGATGGCTCTGTAATGCCCTTTTCCTTGATTTTCTCGCGCAGCTCATCGCATATATGCTGTGCAGTTGTGACGCCCACATCCCCCATTATGAGCAGCTCTTCAAGCTCCTCAAACAGCTCTTCGTCTATCTTAGTGAAGGAGTTGAGCATTTGCGTTATTGAGCCGCTGACGTTCTCGCGCGTCTTTTTCAGGCCCTCTTTAATCTTATCGAATAATCCCATGTTTTCTCCTGTTTACGCTCCTTGAAGTTCGTCTGCCTCCGCCTGTGTACGCAGCGCCAGCAGCTTCGATATGCCCTGGTCCTGCATTGTCACGCCGTAAAGCATGTCAGATTCCTCCATCGTGCCGCGTCTGTGCGTGATGATTATATACTGAGAGCTTCCGCTCATGCGACGAAGATACTGCGCAAAACGCCCTACGTTGATGTCGTCGAGCGCCGCCTCTATTTCGTCCAGCACACAGAACGGCGGCGGGCTGACCTTCATAATCGCAAAATAGATTGAGATGGCGACAAGCGCTTTTTCGCCGCCCGATAGCGACTCAATATGATTGACTATCTTTCCCGGCGGCTGCACCTTGATATCTATGCCCGATGTAAGAACATCGCTTTCGTCCGCGAAGGAAAGCTCCGCCGTGCCGCCCCCGAAAAGCTCTTTGAATATCTTGCGGAAATTCTCGTTTATTACGGCAAATCTCTCAATGAACTGCTCACGCATTTGCTTCGTCAGCTCACCGATGAGCGTCAGAAGCTCCGCTTTTGATTTCTCAATGTCGGCGATTTGCGCCTTCAGGAATTCATACCTCTCGCTGACTTCTTTATATTCCACAACTGCCGCGACATTCACCGCGCCCAGCGCCCTGATTTTATTCTTAAGCTCGTTCAGCCACCTCTGCGCCTTGGGCATATCTTCAATCTCTTTGCCCTGGGCTTCGGCTTCGCTGCGCGTCAGCTCATATTCCTCCCACAAGCGGCTGATTATGCTGTCATACTCCTTCTGGAAGTTATCGCTTCGCTCTTGCAGACGCGCCAGCTCTCCGCTGATTTTCTCGCGAGCGTCGGAAATCTCGCGTTCTCTGCGCCTGAATTCGCCTTGGTTTTTCTCCAGCTCACTGCGCTTTAGAGATTTCTCCTCTGCCTCTTTGCGCTTTTCCTCAGCTTTGACACGATACTCCGCCGCCTTGGTCTTGCTCTCTTCTATACGCGCTTCAAGTGCTTCAATGCTGCCCTCAAGCTCCGCGATTTCCTCCTCGTGCTTCTTCACTGTGCCGCTGCTGTTCAGCCTGCGAGATTCAAGCTCGCTTATGCTCGTCAGCAAGCCGTCTTTATCCTTTTTCGCGACGATTTCCGCCATGCGGATTTCCTGAATTGTGTTTGTGATGTCCGTTAGGCGCTCCTGGCTGTCTTCGCGGTCGACGGCGAGGTCTTCGCTCTTCTTCTGCGCCTCAAGTAAATCCGCTTCAAGCGCCGTGATTTTAGCTTCCGCCGTTTTGCGTATATCCGTAAGCTCTGATAGCCTTAAGACAGAATTCTTCCGCTCATCATCAAGCCGGGTTCTCTCCGTGCCTGCCGCCTCAAATTCATGCTCAAAGCGCGAAAGCTCCGCCGCAATCTTGATTCTCTCCTCCTGCGCCGAAATCAGCTCGCCCTTGAGCGCCTCAATCTCGGCTTCGCTTGAGCTGAGCTCCTGTTGGCGCTGCTTATATTCCACAATCGCCGCTTCAGCTTTATCGCGCAGCTCCTTTGCCTCGGCGGTGATTCGCTCAATATCCGAGGCCCGGCTGAGAAGCCCGCTGTTCTGCGCTTTCGCGCCGCCCGTGAAAGATCCACCCGCGTTCACCACCTGCCCGTCAAGGCTGACGACGCGGTAGCGGTAATTCATTCGCTTGGCAATTGACGCGGCGCTGTCTAAATCTTCGGAGATGAAAATCCTGCCGAGGAGTTGGTTTTTAATGCCCGCAAATTTTTCCTCGCATGAGCAGAGCCCTGACGCTATGCCCACATAGCCTGCCATCTTTTCCGCATCTCTGCCGTCCGCTACACTGCCGCTTATGGTCGCGCGCGGCAGCAAGGTGGCTCTGCCGATATTCTTGCTTTTAAGGTAATTCATCGCGGCTTTGGCGTCTGCCTCGCTCTCCACGACGATATTCTGCATCGCCGCACCGAGCGCAGTTTCAAGCGCCACCGCATAGCACTTATCTGTTTTGATTATCTTCGTCACCGGGCCGTAGATTCCTTTAAGATTGCCCCGTTCGCCCTCTTTGACGATGCTCTTCACGCTTGCGCCGAAGCCCTCCAGGTTGCGCTCAAGGTCGCTGAGCAGCTTCGCGCGGTTTTCATGATTTGCCGCATCAAGATTGAGCTTATCGGCTTCGGCTTTGGAGGCCTCTGCCTTTGCGCGGCGGGACTCAAGCTTCATCTCATGGCCTTTAAGCGTATTCTCAAAAGAGGAAACAGCGCTTTCTATGTCTGAAAGCATCTCCTTAAGCTCTGTGATATTCACGGAAAGCTCTGTTGCTTTTTGCTCGTTCGCACCGAGTGCCTCATCAATTACGCTCACGCGGCTCTCAATTTCAGCCGAAGACGAACTCGCCGAGGAAACCTTAATTCTCTCCTCTGAAAGTGCGGTGTTCATCGAAGCCAGCTCCAGCGCCGCCTTCTCGATGCTCGCCGTGGCCTCGTCGGCATTTTGGCGCAGGGCTTCAAGCCGCTTCGCATATTCATCATAGCTTGCTCGGCTGTCTTCAATGCTCTTCTCGCGCTCCCTTATTTCGGATTTTCTCTGCGCAATTTCATTTTCTATATCCATCGACGAACGCGCCGTCGCCTCTATCTGCTCTGTTATGCGGCTGATGCTCTGCCTGTGATGGTTGATGTCGTTCATATGCACCGCAATTTCGCCCTCGGTTACACCTGCCTCGGCGTCAAAGCGGGCGGCCTCGCTTCTGTCGAAATCCATCGCGGCGATGAGGTCATTTATCTCGCGAAAGCTCGCCTCGTTTTCGCTTTGCAGAGTGTCAAGCTCATCGGTGCAGGAAATATGCTGGCTTCTCGCCAAATCTATTTTTTCGTTATGCTCGCGCAGAATTCTGCCGGACTGATTCAGCGTCTCCACCCACAGCCCGATTTCAAGCTCTCGCTTCTCCTTGTCATATTCGATGAATTTCTCGGCCTTTTCGGCTTGCTCACGCAGCGGCTCCACGCGGCTTTCAAGCTCGCTTAGTATGTCTCGAAGGCGCACAAGATTCTCCTCCGCGCGGTTCAGCCGGCGCTCGGATTCCTCCTTGCGGTAACGATAGCGTGAAATACCCGAAGCCTCTTCAAATATCTCGCGCCTGTCCTCGCTTTTTGCGGAAACTATGCTGTCTATCTTGCCCTGCCCGATTATCGAATAGCCGTCTCTCCCAAGGCCTGTGTCCATAAACAGCTCGTTGATGTCTTTGAGCCGCACAATGTTTTTATTGATGAGATATTCGCTTTCGCCGGAGCGGTAATAGCGCCTCGTAACGGCGATGCTGTCGTTATCGAAATCCACACGCCTGTCGGAGTTATCTATATTCAGCGTGACCTCCGCATAACCCTGCGCCTTGCGCTGCGGCGTGCCGGAAAAGACGACGTCTTCCATTCTGGAACAACGCAAAGTCCTGACCGATTGCTCGCCCAGAACCCATCTCATCGCATCGCTTATATTGCTTTTCCCGCTTCCATTGGGCCCGACGACCGAGGTTATGCCCTCTTCAAACTTCAGGACGGTTTTGTCCGGAAAAGTTTTGAACCCTTGAAGCTCTAAAGACTTCAGCAGCATTGGCGCTATCCTTTCGTGGATTTTATGTCACAGAGATTTCCAGCTTGAAATCTCCTCTTTTTATGCTTTTGTCTGCGATTACCCTTACCTCAAAGCCTCTCTCGCCGAGCCTCTTGAGGTTGCTCTTTTTCTGCCCGACAGCGGCGGAAATATCCTTCGGGTTAACTGATATATTATAGCATTTTCCGCCCCCGTTATCAAGCGCGGAGAGTTCGCAAAACAACGTATTATAGAAGATTTCGCTCATGCACAGCTCGCGGAAAGCGGGGTGATAGGGTCCTGTAATCATATCCGCTTCTAAGCTTTCTTCGGCGTGCAGCCCCACACGGATTACGGTTATGCCGGCATCTTCAAACATCAAAATGAGCTTTGAGCAAAGTGAAACCGCCTCATCAAGGCTTTGCGGGGCATACTCTCCCGCCGCAAACAGCCTGTGCAGATGAGTGTTTTTGAGCACAATGGTCGGGTAAATCCTCACGGTTGCCGGTGCAAGGGTGATTATCTCCTCAGCAGTATTCAATGACTTCGCGTCTGTGTCTCCATACAGCCCCGTCATCATCTGCAAGCCCAGCTCAAATCCCGCTTCTTTGATGAGCCTCGAGGCTTTCACAATGTCCTCCGCCGTATGCCCGCGATGATTTGCCTTCAGCACTGCGTCGTCCATTGACTGCGCGCCGAGCTCTATTGCGGTCACGCCATAAGCTTTAAGAATAGCAAGCACCTCGGCGTCAATCTTATCCGGCCTCGTGGAGATTCTTATTCCTGCAAGGTTATACTCCTCCACGCAGAGCTTTGCCTCCATCAGCAGGGCCTTCATATAGCCTTTGTCAATCGCTGTAAAGCTGCCGCCGAAAAACGCGATTTGCGTGTTCTCCGCGCGTACCGTGCCGATTATGCCTGACTGCCGAACCTGCTCTCTTACGTCTGTCACGGCCAGCGCGGAGGCTTTCCCAGTAATCACGTTTTGATTGCAGAAACTGCACATATGCGGGCAGCCTATATGCGGCACGAAGATTGAAATATTGCTATGCCTCATTTCAGTATCCCAGCAGCGTCAGGGCTTCTCTCGCCGCCTGCTGCTCGGCCTCTTTCTTGCTTCTTCCGCCGCCTCTGCCAATAACGTTGCTGTTTAGGCGCACCTCCACGGCAAAGCGTTTATCATGCGCCGGGCCGCTTTCGTCAGTGACGGCATAGGTGAGCCTTTCTTCCGGATTCTGCTGGACGATTTCCTGCAGCGTGGTTTTATAGTCTTTGGTCGGTCTGGTCTTCTGCTTTTCCGCGGCAGGCTTGATGAAACGCAGAACAAATTTCTCAGCTTCATCAAGCTTGCCGCTGTCGAGATATATCGCTGCCGTGATGGCTTCAAACACATCGGCCAAAATGCTGGGGCGCTCCCTGCCGCCCGAATGCTCTTCGCCATAACTGAGGCGCAGATATTCGCCTAACCCCAGCTCTTTGGAGAAGCCGCACAGAGAGGGCTCGCAGACGAGCGCCGCGCGCAGCTTCGTCAAATCTCCTTCGGAAATTCCCTTAAACGCGTGGAAAATGTAATTTGCCGTGATAAAGCCCAGAATGGAATCTCCGAGGAACTCAAGCCTCTCATAATTTCGGATTCTGCTTTTCTGTTCATTTGAAAACGAAGAATGCGTCAATGCCGCTTCAATATAGATTTTTTTCTTGAATATGTACCCTATGTTCTTTTCCACTTCAGAAATTTTGCTCATTTTTCTTCCTCTTCCAAAGCTTCCGCGCTTTTTTCGCTTGCCAGACTTTCAGTTATTTTCTCGGTTATACCCGACTTTGCGTATGCGTCCGTCAGGAGCAGTGCACTCTTCACCGTTGACGCCTTTGCGCTGCCGTGTATCTTGAAAACCGGCTTGGTTGCGCCCATAATCGGCGCGCCGCCATATTCATTGTAGTCAACCGATTTCTTCAGCTTTTTCATATCGCCGTACACCATTGCGGCGGCTATTTTATTCTTCACGCCGTTTGTCAGCACACCTTTGATTTTATCCATCAGCGCACCCGCCACACCCTCAAACAGTTTAAGCATGATATTGCCCGTGAAGCCGTCTGTCACAATTATATCCGCGCCGTCATAGGGCATATCCCTGGGCTCGACGTTGCCGATGAAGTTTACCGCCGCGCTCTCGCTCAGCAGCTTGTATGCCTCTATACGAAGCTCGTCTCCCTTGTGCGCTTCAGTGCCGATATTCGCGAGCCCCACTCGCGGATTCTCTATGCCCATCACCTCACGCATATAAATGCTTGCCATCATCGCAAATTGCAGAAGCATGTTCGGTCTGGCGTCCACGTTGGCTCCGACGTCCGCTAGCATGAAAAAGCCGTCATATTTTGGCATGACAGGCGCAAATGTGACGCGCTTTATTCCTCTGATACGCTTGACTATCATCGTAGTACCCACTGTCAGCGCGCCGCTGTTGCCCGCGCTTGCGAATGCGTCCGCCTTGCCCTCTGCCACCGCACGAAGCCCGACGGCCATTGAACTTTCTTTCTTCTCCTTGAGAACACTCATCGGCTCATCTTCCATAGTGATAACATCGGGGCAGTCAAGGATTTCCATTTTCTCCACAGCCTCGGCAATCTCGCAAGCTTTCGCCGCAGTCATGATTTTTGCTTTATTGCCAGCGAGGATTATCTCAAGCCCGCCGGTCTCTGCAACTGCTTCCACACAGCCCTTAAGAATTTCCTCCGGTGCGTTGTCTCCACCGAAAGCGTCAACAATAATTCTCATTTCATGCCTCCTTGTGAATCGTTTCTTCTAAAGCTTCAAGCGCTCTCTGTGAAAGTGCCTTATATCTCTCTTTTTTGTCTCTGATATGCTCCGAAAGCGGCGGGAGAATCCCGAAGTTTGCGCCCATCGGCTGATAGTCCTTGCCTGCATAGGACGACATATACTTCGCAAGCGCGCCAATCATTGTTGTATCAGGGAGAATTAAGCTCTCATCATTTTTCACGCGGTGCACAGCGTTAATACCTGCCAGAATGCCGCTTGACGCCGATTCCATATAGCCCTCAACTCCCGTTATCTGCCCCGCAAAGAACAGATTTTCTCTGCCGCGCATGGAATAATCGGCGTTCAGCAGCGCGGGTGAATTGATGAAGGTGTTTCTGTGCATGACGCCATAACGCACAAATTCGGCATTTTCGAGCCCGGGAATCCTGCGGAAAACCCGCTTTTGTTCCGGGAATTTGAGGTTCGTCTGAAAGCCGACGAGGTTATACATCGCCTTTTCTCTGTTCTCCGCGCGAAGCTGCACGACCGCCCACGGGCGATGCCCCGTCTTGGGATCTGTGAGGCCAACCGGCTTCATCGGGCCAAAGCGGGCTGAATCTATCCCTCGCTGCATGAGGATTTCAATCGGCATACAGCCCTCGTAGACCCTCGGGTTCTGAACATCGGCATCGCTCAGCTCGGCGCGCTGTGCGTCAATCAGCTCGTGCGCAAAGCTTTCATATTCGGCCTTATTCATCGGGCAGTTGAGATAATCGCTCTCTCCTCTGTCATAGCGTGACTGCCCGAAGACCCGTTCCATATCAATGCTGTCAGCGAAGATTATCGGCGCGGCGGCGTCAAAAAAGCTCAGGCTCCCGCCGCAGATTTTCTTTATGCTTTCGGCCAGAGCGTCACTCGTGAGCGGGCCGGTGGCGATAATCGTAATGCCCGCAGGGATTTCAGTGACCTCGCCGCTTATCAGCTCTATTTTCGGATGCGCCTTAATCCGCTCTGTCGCGAGGCGGGCAAAAATCTCTCTGTCCACTGCCAGCGCGCCACCAGCCGGTACGGCGGAGTTCTCCGCACAGTGCATGAGCAATGAGCCAACCCTGCGCATTTCTTCCTTCAGAAGCCCCGCCGCCGTTTCTACCCTTGCGGCTTTCAGCGAATTAGAGCAGACAAGCTCAGCGAGCATGTCGCTTTTGTGGGCGGCAGAGCGCTTCTCGGGCTTCATTTCAAACAGCCTGACGTTCACGTCTCTTTCGGCGATTTGCCACGCCGCCTCAACACCCGCCAGCCCCGCACCGACGATATTCACAGCATCACGCATCGATCTTGGTCGCCTTTTTTGCCGCCGGCTTAGTGGCCGCCTTTTTAGCCGCAGTTTTTTTCGCAGTGGTCTTCTTTATGGCAGTCTTCTTTGCGACAGTCTTCTTTGCTGCCGTTTTGGCTGTTGCCTTCTTGGCTGCAGACTTTTTAACTGCTGCTTTGCTCTCCGTTTTCTCTGCGGGGGCATCCGGCAGAGAATACTTACAGCCGGGCGTGAGGCAGTATGTTTGCTTATCCTTCGTCGTCTTCTGGAACATCGTTTTGCCGCATTCCGGGCAAAGCTCCTGCGCGGGCGGATCCCATGAGGCGAAATCGCACTTGGGATACTCTGAGCAGCCGTAGAAAACCCTGCCGCGCTTGGTTTTTCTCTCAATAATCTTGCCGCCGCACTTGGGGCACACCGCGCCCGTTTCAGTGACGATTTTTTTGATATTCTTGCACTCAGGATACCCGGAGCAAGCAATGAATCTGCCGTATCTTCCATATTTCACAACCATCGGGCGGCCGCATTTATCGCAGATTTCATCTGTTTCGTCTGATTTGAGCTTTATCTTCACGCCGTCCATTTCAGCTTTGGCTTTATCAACGGTTTTGCTGAAATCATCATAAAAGCTGTGTACGGCCTTTGTCCACTTCTCTTCGCCGCGCTGAACGCTGTCAAGCTCGTCTTCAACCTCGGCAGTAAATTTAACGTTCACTATCTCCGGGAATCTCTCCTCCATCAGCTTCGTCGTAACCTCGCCGAGCTCCGTCGGCTTGAAGGCCTTGCCTTCGCGCTCGACATATTCACGCGAGGTGATTGTTGAAATAGTCGCGGCGTATGTAGAGGGCCTGCCGATGCCGTTTTCCTCCAGCGTTTTGATGAGAGACGCCTCTGTGTATCTCGCGGGCGGCTGGGTGAAGTGCTGATTGCCCTGAATATCCTTGAGGTCGAGCTCCGCACCCTCTTCGAGATTCGGGAGGTCCTTGCCGTCCTTTTCCTCGTCGTCCGCGCTTTGCTTATAAAGAACAGTATAGCCGTCGAAATGCACGTTGAAGCCGGAGGCCTTGAAGACGTACTTCCCCGCGCCGATGTTCGCCTGCGTGGTGTTTAGAACACACGCCGCCATCTGGCAGGCAAGGAAACGCTCCCATATGAGCTTATAGAGCTTATACTGGTCGGCTGTCAGCGAGGCTTTCGCCATCTCGGGCGTGATTGAAATCGTTGTGGGGCGAATAGCCTCGTGGCCGTCCTGCGCGTTCTTGCGGGACTTGAACTCCCTCGGCTTCGCGGGCAGATACTTATCTCCCCAGGTATCGCTTATATACGCCTGCGCGTCGGTTATTGCCTCTGCCGATATGCGCAGAGAGTCTGTTCTCATATAGGTTATCAAGCCCAGTGAGCCGAAGCCCGCAACATCAACGCCCTCATACAGCTCCTGCGCGGCTTTCATCGTGCGCCTCGCCTGAAAACCAAGCTTGCGCGAGGCCTCCTGCTGAAGCGTGGAGGTGATGAACGGCGGCGCCGGAGAGCGGTTTTTCTTGCTTTTCTTCACCGCGGAGACGATGAATTTCTCGCCTTCAAGCTCTGCGAGGATTTTATCCGTCTGTTTCTCTGATGTGATTTCTATCTCGCCTTTTTCATCGCCGTAAAAGACAGATGGAAAGACCGTTTTCGCAGGCGGTGCGCTGAAAAGAGCGTCAATCGACCAATACTCCTTCGGCTTGAACGCGCGGATTTCCTCCTCGCGGTCAACTATCATTCTCACGGCGACTGACTGCACTCTGCCCGCAGAAAGCCCGCGGCGAATCGTCTTCGCGAGGAACGGGCTGAGCGTATAGCCGACGAGCCTGTCGAGAATTCTTCTCGCCTGCTGTGCGTCAACCAAATCTGTATCAATCATGCGCGGGTGCTTCATGCCCTCCGCTACGCCTGTTTTTGTGATTTCGTTGAAGGTCACTCTGTCCTTGGCTTTTTCGTCCAGCTCAAGGATATGTGACAAATGCCACGAAATAGCCTCTCCCTCGCGGTCGGGGTCCGTTGCGAGATAGACGCGTTCAGCACTTTGCGCGGCCTCCTTAAGCTCCTTGACGAGCTTCTCCTTGCCCTTGATTATGGCATACTTGGGCTCGAAATCATTCTTAACGTCCACACTCAGACGCGCCTTTGGCAAATCACGTATATGCCCGACCGTCGCGACGACGTCATAATCCTTCCCAAGGTATTTTTTAATCGTTTTCGCCTTTGACGGTGACTCCACAATGACAAGTTTAGACATATATCCTCCTATATTCTCACGGCTAAAATAAACCGTATTTGTGCTTTTTTTACAGGCTGTATCTTCTGCCGGAATGAGCCTTTATCTTTCCCTCAAGCTCCAGCTCGGTTATCGTGCCGAGCAGCTTTGAGGTCGATATACCCGTTGCGGCCTCCAGCTCCGAGATATGCTTCGGCTCTGCAGATAGCGCCAGCAGAATCTTCCTTGCGTCTTCGCTGATTGCCGTATCGGCCTCGTTGCGCTCGCTGAACACCGGCATGGATGCGAGCGCGGCCATTTGAGTGATGAGCGGCATATTGGGCTGCACTGTTACTCTCGCTTTTCGTTCGCCGGATGCCTCAACGGGCTTGTGAGGCTTTTGGCTTGCAAAGCGCCTGCGGTATTCTATCAGAATTTCGTCAGCGGTGAAAACCGCCTTTGCGCCGTCATGTATCAGCGCATCGCTGCCTTCGCACTCCTTGCCGGAATAATCGGGATACCCTTCGCCGGGAAAAACAAAGACGTCTCTGTTCTGCTCCTTCGCGTGCTTTGCCGTGATGAGTGAGCCGCTCTTCTTTGCCGCCTCGATTATCAGCGCGGCGCAGGAAAAGCCCGAAATGAGCCTATTTCGCACCTGAAAGGTTCCCTTCGTCACGCCTGTCTCCATGGGATATTCCGTGACGAGCGCGCCAGATTCTGTAATCTTCTCTCTCAGCGCGAAGTTTTCAATCAAGTATCCGTTTGAAAGCCCGCAAGGAAGGACGCTCACCGTCTTTCCCATGCCGCGCAGCGCACCCTTGAGAGCCGCCGAATCTATCCCCACAGCCCCTCCGCTGATTATCGCCGCACCGGAAATCGCAAGCTGATAACCGAATGAGGTTGCGGCGTTTATGCCGCGCTCTGTGGCTTTTCGCGCGCCGACGATTGCGATTGCCGGGGAGTTATCCACATCGGGGATTTCACCCTTGCAGTACAGCACGGCAGGCGGGTCATAGATATTCCTAAGTGCCTCAGGGTATTTATCCTCCTCCGGCGTTATCACATGATGCCCCAGCTTCTCAGACATTTCAAGCATCATCTCGGCTTCGCTTATCGTATAGGCGAAAAGCATTCTCGCCTCTTTTTCGCTGATGAATTTCATCGAGTTCCAGAGCGGCGCGCCGCCACTGTGAAATTCCTCTATGCCGCCTCTGAAGCGGTTGAAAATCGACCACGGCTTCGGGCTTCCCGCACCGAAGGCATGCTGAAGCCACAGCCAATATGCACGCTTATCCATAGCCTCACTCCTTTGCGATTTCCCAGATAATTATGGCCGCTGCAGCCGCCGCATTGAGCGATTCCGCCCTGCCCTTCATGGGAATCGTGAAGCGGAAATCGCAGGCGTCAACCGTGCTTTTCAAAAGCCCGCTCCCCTCGTTCCCGATGAAGATGACTGCGTTTTCAGCAAAATCCGTTTCCTCAATTCCCGCCGCGGCAGAATCCACGATTGACGCATAGGTCTTCACATTTTCCGCTCGCACGCATTCTATGAGCGCAAGGCTGCTATCCATCACGATAACGGGCAACCGAAACGCAGCGCCCATGGAGGCGCGCAGAGCTTTCGGCGAGAATAAATCGCAGCCGTCTCCCGTGAGGATTATCCCGCTCACGCCTACGGCTTCGGTGGTTCTCATCACAGCGCCGAGGTTTGAGGGGTCTTGCATGTTCTCAAGCACGATGTGTTTTCCACGCAGCTTTTCGACTTTCCACTCGGGCTTTTCACACACACAGAAAACCCCCTGCGTGTGCTTCGTCTGCGAAAGCAGCTCGGCCACGTGCGGCATGATTACATAGCTTTCGGCCGCTTTCGAGAGAATCTCTTTTATATAGGCGGCATATTTATCAAGTGCCTCTTCGGTGAAAAAAGCAGTCTTTATTTTAAGCTTGCTCTCGGCGGCGTCTGCGCACAGACGCGCACCCTCGGCCAGAAAGCTTCTCTCTGCCTTGCGCACCTCGGCAGACAGCAATTTTGCCGCCGCCTTCACCGTGCTGTTCTGTCTGCTGCCTATGACGGGCAAATCCATCTTAACCTCTCGTTTCATGCGTAAGCTTATGAGACAATAATGCCGAACGCCCAAGACGTGGATGCGTCTCAGGCGTAATTTTCATTATTATAGGGCAGCCTTTGCTTTTTCTACAAGTGCCGTGAAGGCTTTTTCGTCAGCTATCGCGATTTCCGAAAGCATCTTGCGGTTAAGCATAACCTCAGCTTTTTTCAGGCCGTTCATGAACGTGGAATAATTGATGCCGTTCATGCGGCAGGCCGCGGAGATTCTCGTAATCCACAGGCGGCGGAAATCTCTCTTCCTGTGCTTTCTGCCTATATAGGCATAATTACCGGATTTTTTAACGGCCTGTTTGGCCATCTTAAAATGTCTGCTTTTCGAGCCCCAGTAGCCCTTTGCGAGCTTTAATACCTTTTTCCTTCTTTTGCGCGTTGCGAGTGCGCCCTTAACTCTTGCCATTGTGCATTACCTCCAAAGTAATATTCAAAATTCCTGTTAGCTTATTTATACGGAAGCATCTGCTTCACCGCGTTGACGTTGGTTGTGTCGGTTATTGCGGCTTTGCGAAGCCCTCTCTTTCTCTTGGTTGTCTTCTTATTGAGAATGTGGCTTCTGTTGGCGTGCGCACGAATGACTTTTCCGTTTTTAGAAATCTTAAAACGCTTCTTCGCGCCGCTGTGTGTCTTGATTTTTGGCATGATTGTGTCCTCCTTATATTCTTAAGGCCTGCGCCTTAATCAGCTGATTTATCCTCCGCCGTACTTTCAGCCGGTTCTTCGCTTTTTCTGCTCTTGATTTCGGCATCGACGGGCTTTGGCTTCCTATCGTCAAGCGGCGCCGCTTCCTTGGGTGGCTTAGCAGCCGCCGGCTTTGTTCCTGCCGGCTTCGGCGTGAGAAACATGAGCATCTGCCGACCCTCGAGCTTTGCGGCTTTCTCTACGTTCGCAACCTCGCTCATCTCTGTGGCGAATTGCCTCATCGTCTCAAGGCCGAGCTCCGGGTGACCCATCTCTCTGCCGCGGAAGCGAATTGAAACCTTCACCTTGTTTCCGTCTTCAATAAATTTCACCGCGTGGTTCTTTTTCGTCTCGAGATCATGTTTGTCTATATTGAGCGACAGGCGAATCTCTTTGAGCTCTACCACTTTCTGCTTTTTCCTGGCTTCTTTGTCACGCTTCGATTGCTCAAAGCGGAACTTGCCGTAGTCAATTATCTTCACGACAGGCGGTTTTGCCTGAGGCGCGATATTGACGAGGTCCATGCTTCTGTCTTCCGCAAGCCTCAAAGCCTCCGCAGATGACATTATGCCAAGCTGTTCGCCGGTTTCACCGACAACTCTGACCTCTTTTTCGTTGATTTGGTCATTGATTTGAAGTTCCTTGCTGATAGTTCACACCTCCGCTATGATGGGTATAAAACCCTGACCGGCAAAGCGTAATACCCGGCGCTTTGCCTCCTCCGCTGAAACAAACAAAATGCGGGCAAAATCTGCCCGCAAATCAATCAATCAAAAGCGACGCAATCTTGCGCCGTTCAGAGATATTGACCTGTGTTCAGATAAACTGCACCGGTGGGAGATAAACTCCGCTTTGTTGTCCGAATTGAATTATATATCAGGTTTTGAGGAATGTCAAGGGATTTTTATGTAATCCCCCGCCCTGATTGAGTAAATAAAGCAGTCGCCCACCTCATAGCCGCTTGTTTTCTCCATCGCCATGGCGTAGAGAGCCAGCTGTGTCTTATAAATGGGCAGCAGCTCTTCTGCCGACGAGACATTATCCGTCTTGAAATCTATGATGTTAATTTTACCGTTTTCAACGAAGGTGCAGTCCGCCGCACCCTGCAGAATTATCTTCTCCTCGGAATCAGCTTCCTCTATCACGTCGCGCGCCGAAACCTCAACTGTGAACCGCCGCTCTTTTTGCACATCAGGCGACGAGAGAACCCTTGAGCCGAGTTCACTCGAAAAGAATCTTTTCACCTTATCGAGGTCGATAATCTCCCCTTGCTCCTCTGTGATAAAGCCCGCAGAGAGCAGCCTTTCAAGCTCGGCAGCGGGATTCGCCGCCGCTTTTTTGAAGTCGGCATACTGCATGAACTCGTGTAAAGCTGTTCCCCTTTCCGCCGGAGAAAACCCTTTCACTCCCAGCCATGAGGGGCGTTTCAGCAGGATTTCACTTGCTGCGCCGCGCTCTTTTGAGACGATACCCGAGGCAGTCACCTTTGAGGGAATCAGCGTCAGGTTTTCAAAAGGATAGATAAAATCAGCGCGCTTTTTTATCTCTGCAATGAGATTATAATCGGGCTTGATTTCAGTCATGTACTCTCTCTTTGCTTCTGCCTGAACAGCCTCCTGATCTACGATTTCAATCTTCCACGGTGTGAAATGCTCCTCATATACTACGCCATCGGGATTCCCAGCGATTTCCCTCAGTGTTTCGCCTGACGGGTGGCGCAGAGCGCTCAAAAGAAGCAGTTGAAGGAAACTCTTTGCCTTCTTCACGGCATAAGGAGCTATGGAAGCATTCGCCGAGGCATCCGCTGAAGCATTCATGATTTCACTTTCGGGGTTTGCCGCCGTGCCTAGCATGATGAGCTTTTCGCGGGCGCGCGTCATCGCGACGTAGAGCACGCGCAGCTCTTCGGCGGCTTCCTTTTCATCGTTCGCAAGCTTTATCGCCTCTCTCGGCATGGTCGTGAAACGCGCACCCAGCCTGTTATCGCGGATTCTTATCCCCATGCCGAGATCCTGGTTCAGCAAAACAGAGTCAGTATTATTCGCTGCCTTCCTGCCGCAGCCCGCAATAATGCACACAGGGAATTCCAAGCCCTTTGACTTATGCGCGCTCATCACCCTGACGCAGTTCTTTTCAGCGCGGTCGGTGGAAATATCCATGTTGGGGCTGTTCTGTTTCATTTTCTCAATATAGCGAACAAAGCCGCTGATCCCATTATATCCCGAGCTCTCGTAATCCTTTGCGAATCTCTGGAGAACGCGGAGATTCGTGAGGCGATTGTCCCCTTCCTCCATCGCGAGGACTATATCCGCATAGCCCGTGCGGGTATAGAGCATGCTGATAAAAGCATCTGAGGGCATCGTGGCGGCGAAATTACGGTATTCTTCTAAATCCGAGAGGATTTTCTTATAGCGTGCATCCTCATCCGCCTTGCGCAGAACAGAAATATACAGCGGCTCATGCCTGTTATTCATGCGCAGTGCTGCGAGATCGTCCGGTGTGAAGCCATAAATCGGGCTCAGCAGCACGGCGAGCAAGGCTATATCTTGGTTCGGGTTATCAATGATTCGCAAAAGCGCCAGCATCAGCCTGATTTCCTGCGCATCGAAGAATCCGCCGGAAATATCTGCTCTGGCAGGTATTTCATTATTTGCGAGGATTTCGGCATAGTCGTGAGCATAGCTGTTCGCGCTGCGAAGAAGCACGGCAAAATCTGAAAAAACCGCGGGGCGCTCGACGCCGCTCTCCTTGTCTTTTACAGTGAAGCCGGAGGAAATCATGGTCTTAATCTTCTCCGAAATGAAGTTTGCCTCGGTGACCTGCGCCTCAATTCTCTCCTGCTTCCTGAGGATAATCAGCTCCGTTTCACACCCGGCTTTGGCGTTGAAATCCGCGCCGCAGACGAGCTTTTCTTCTTCGTTATACTCGATTTCTCCCGCAGCCTTGCTCATCAACTGGCTGAACACGAAATTCACTGATTCCGTAACACTTTTGCGCGAACGGAAATTGCGGTCCAGAATTATATAAGCTGGGTAATTATCAAGCAAAGAATCATATTTATTGTAGCTTTCATGCTTCCGTATAAAAATGCGCGGCTCGGCGCTTCTAAAGCCATATATGCTTTGCTTCACATCTCCCACCATGAAGAGATTGCTTTCGCGTTTTGAAACCGAGCGGAAAATCAAATCCTGTACCTCGTTGACGTCCTGGAACTCATCAATCATCACCTCGTCAAAGCGCTCGGAAATCTCTCGTGCCAATGGCGTGGCTATGCCGTTTTCATCACATAGGAGCTTAAGTGCGCAGTGCTCCAGATCGTTGAAATCCAAAAAGCCCTTTTCAAGCTTTCTTGCTTTATATTCAGCCGTAAATGAGAGCGCAAGCTCCGAAAGTTTGGCAAGAATTCTTCTTATCTCCGTGAACTCTCCGATGCATTCGCTTTCACTGGAGGTTATCAGTTTGCCGAGGGTTTTTACAAGTGATTTCACCTCCTCTTTCAGTATATTAGTTCTAATAAATGTCTGCGAACTTTTCTCTTCCTTTTTAAGCTTGCCGAGTGATTTAACCTTGAAGCCTCTGAGGGCGGCTGAAATATCGTCCCATGTGCCGTATTTTGTAAGATTGCGAAGCTCATCGAGTTGCTCCATTGCGTCTTCAAGGCTGCCTGCAAAAGCACTGAAAATGCTTTCCTCCTGCGACGCAGCGATGTGAGCAGATTCCAGAAGCCCGCCGGCATACTCAAGCGCCTCGCATATATGGCTCAAAATCACTGCGCCCCAAGGGCTTGAGGCGATCTTGCCATTTGCGTCAAGCATGTCTGTTTTTGCGCGAAGCCAGCCCTCAGGAGAAGGGTTCTGCTGCATAAACGAGTGAAGCTTCTTGATTATCGCAGCGAGCGCGTAATCATTTCTCTCATCCGTGAAGGCATCGGCGAGGTCATCATAATCTCCCGATTCAAATGCTACATCAAGTACATCAGAAATCACATTGTCTTGCATTTCAAGCGCGTGATTCTGCTCCATTACCTTGAAGTCTGCCGGTATATCCGCCGCTTGGAAATTCTCCCTGACTAAATCCGCACAGAAACTGTCAATCGTGCCTATTGAAGCCTGCCCCAGCAAAACGATTTGCTTTCTTAACCACTCATTTGATGAATCATCACGCAGCATCTCGCCGAGGCGCCGCTCTATACGCGCCCTCATTTCCGAGGCGGCTGCACGTGTAAATGTGACAATCAGCAGCTTATCGGCGGGCGTTGGGTTTGCTTCTGCCGTCAGGCGCTCAATGGCGCGCTCAACAAGCACCGCTGTTTTTCCCGAACCAGCCGCCGCCGAAACAAGGATTGTGCCTCGGCGCGCTTTAATCGCGTCGAGCTGGCTTTTAGTCCACTGCGGCAAAAGAATCACCTCCCATCATTGATTCCTTTTGCGGCATACCCATTTGAAAAAAAATCTCTGCGCGCTCTGCCTTGATGTTTTGCACGTCCTTTTCCGTAAACTCCTTGCCGCACGCCGCCGCATACGAGCAATATTTGCACGCACTCGTATTCACCAAATTCGGTTCGGCCGATATATCCCCTCCGTGCAGCGTGTTCACCATCGTGGCAATCAATCTTTTTGAATAATCCAGAACATATGAAAGCTCCTCGGCAGAAAGCGTTGAGCTTTTTGCACTTACAGCGCCGGTTTTCGTCACCGATGCGGGAATATATTTCCCATTTGCCGCACTGTCCATTGCGCGGATAATCTCATCGTTTTCAAGTACAATTCCATTCATTCTAAGCTCTTTATCCGCGGTATTTTTTATGTCTCCTTCTCCTCCCTCACGTTCTGCCGCCACCGAAGGGCTGGCCGAAGGAACATAGAGAATGCCGGCAGGCAGCAAGTTTCCACTTGAGATAAGCGCAGCAAGATACACAAGCATTTGCATATTCAAGCCATAAAGAACATCAAGAAGATTGAACTTCTTCGCGCCGGTTTTATAATCAATTACGCGCACGTACTTGCCATTCGAGCTGTCAAAAAAATCTACCCTGTCGACTGTTCCGATGATGGTTGCTCCGCCACCCTCGGTTTTGACTTTTAGGGGCGGGAACATAGTATTTTCGCCCAGCTTCAGCTCCATAAACTCAGGCTTAAATCTGCTCTGCGCAAGCTCTTCACTCACATGTCTGATAAGCAAAACCGCCGCCTGAGTCATGCGCTTTAAGCGGTATTTCTCGCGTGCATCAAGATGCTCATAGCCGCCCATGGAGATATTTGCATATTCCTCAATCAACGATGCGATTGTCATCATTAGCTCTTCATCGCTCATATCTTCTAGTTTCTGATAAGGAGAATCAGGTTGAAAGATTTGCTCGAATAAATAGTGCATGACTGTTCCATACTGCTGCACATCTATAGTTGCGGGCTTTCGCTCTCGGGCGCGCAAACCATATTCGCAGAAATATCTGAATTTACATTTATGATAAGTCTCTATTTGAGATGCTGATAAGCGCGGCTCATTACCAAAGAGATCTTTTGATAATCCTTCATCCTTGATTCTGCTCTCCTCCGAATCTGCTGCACGCGCCAAGGCCTGCTTTCTGCCGGAAAAATCCGGCATTTCTTCAAATAGAACTTTTAGGCTCTCGCTCTCCTCATTTCTGCTTTTATACCTCGCGGCCATTTCAGAGAAGGCGGCCTCCCAGGAATTCCCCTTTTTCTCTACAGACAGCGGTTTGTCGGCTTGCAGAGAATCACCAAAAATATCTCTGATTGAATCAATTATTTCGCTCGGCTCACAATCGCCGGAGGGAAGCTTCTTCGGATATGTCACATACAACTCATGACTGGGCAGAACCGCTGCGGAGTAAGCGAGATAGCGCTCCTCAATCGTTTTCTGCTCCAGAGAATCTCCGAGCGGCAGGCTGAAATCGTTAATTAAAACGCGGCGCTCATAGTCTGAAAAAACACCTGAATTTCGTGGGATAAGCGGGAATTCTCCCTGCACCGCGCCGAGCAGAAACACCACGCCCGGCTTACTTTGCCGCACCTGCTCCGGCGTGCCGAACAGCACTTCGTCCAGCACCTGCGGGATTTCCGATATATCTTCGCTACGCACGACGTCACGCATGAGGTTATAATACCGCTCTCTCCCGGTTCTCTTTTCACCTAAAACGTCGGCCATCTGTTCAAGGATTTCTATCAGCAAATCCCAGATTCTTATCTGCTTTGCCGCGAGCGAAGCCTCGCCTGAATCCTCCAGCTTCTTGCAGTATTTATGAATGTTTTCCTCTATATCGAAGTCCATCAGCATTTCATAGAGAGCCTCGGAAATTCCCCTGCCCGTTGCCCCTCTCGATTTTGCCGCGAATTTCTCCAGCGGCTTGATAATCCGCTCTCTGAGTGCGTTCAGGCGCCTCAGCTCCGCAGTGTCAGCGTCTGTCTCCTCATCAGTGAAGCCGCGCGGATTCCGCGTGAATTCCGCTCGCCACGCCGAGGACTTCAGCCGCCAGAGGAACGCGTAATTCTCCAAATCTGAAATATCCTTTGACGAAAGCCCCGAAACGCCTGTTTTGAGCAGCCCCAGGATTTCCTCCGTTGCATAGCTTCTCGTCACCGCTTCAAAAGCACCGAGCGCGAAGCGCATGACGGGTTCGGCGTCGATTCTCTCCGGCGCGGAGATAAAGCACGGGATTTGCCTTTTGGCAAGCTCCACGCCTAGGATATTTTGATACCTCTCCGGCGCACGGCATACGATTGTAAAATCTCTGTATTTATAGGCCTTATCCATCACGAGATTTCTGATGGTCGCCGCGATATAAGCCGCCTCGGCATGAACGTCACCGGCCTCAAATATATGAATCCCTTCACATATTTCAGCATCACTTTTCTTCGCAAATGCGAATATCTTCTTCTCAAGCTCTCCCAAGGAAGGGTTTTTTTGCCGGTGATTTTCTCTTAACAAAACATCCGGAAGAACGTTCACTCCACAGCTCTCGGCAATTCTTTCAAGCTTGCGTTTTGTGCGGTTCGTCAGCGCGAAAAGAGAGGTTTCACCACTTATCTTTCCGTCAGTGCAGAGTGAAATGTATGTCTCCTTCGCCTGAACAATAATTTCCTTCAGCACGGCTGTTTCCTGCGCCGTGAAGCCCTCAAAGGAATCCACAGCCACGATCGCGCCCTTGAAAAAATTGCTTGCAGGGAGGATATCTGCAAGCCTTGAGAGATCATCCTGCGAATCGAGATATGTCGCCGAGACGAGCGCATTATAACTGTTGAAAAGCAACGCAATATCATTTAACTTTGCCTTGAGCGCACCCTCCGGCAGAATCTTCGACGCTTCCCTCAATTGGCTTTCGGAAATCCTGCACATCTTCATTTCGCTCACAGCATGGAGCATCACGTCTGCAATTCGCCCGTTCTGGGCGGAATTGCGGTAGATTTCAAGCAAGGGCGCGGCCTCTTCAATCGCCATATTCATAAGGATTCTCCTGCCGCCGTCATTCAGCTTTTTGCCTGCAAAGCCACCCTCTTCGCGAAACACCGTCTCAGCAAGGCGCGAAAAGCTAAGCACGCTCACCTTTGCGGCATTGACAGGACCGGCCAAGCGCAGAATTGCTTTTTCCGTCTCAAAGCTATACTGCTCCGGCACTATCAAGAAAAGCTTATCGGTTTTGCCGCTCTTATCGACGAGCATGCGGCGCAAATATTCTGTTTTTCCGCTTCCTGCTCTGCCCAGAACAAACTGCAGCATATTTCCTCCTGTTTAAGAATCCTGCCTGTTCAAATAATTCTGTATGAAAATGGCGTCTTCAACTTCCAAATCCTTGTTTCCCGCAAGCGATTCCACGTGATGCCTGAACTCATGCCTGAGAATTCTTCTGAGCTCATATCGAAGCTCTTCGTAGTCACAATTGGGAAAAGCCTTCATCAGCGAGCCATAGTGAATCGAGATTCGCCTGCCCTGAAACCCACCGCGATGATACTCCCCTACGATATAGAGGTCATTGCTCCTTGCCGCAGGACTCAGCACCAGCCTCTCATCAAGCGAGATGCCGCCGTTCAAATCCTTATAAAGCTCCTGCGGAATCTCATCCGCGAGGTCATTCAGCATCTCGTTTACTTCTTCGATAGTTATCATTCCGATACCGGCCTCCTTCTGAAAGCCTAAAAGGTATTTCGCATTGCTTTTATTGTAATGCCAAATTGATTTTTGCGCAAGCCGCACAGCAGAGTTGAAATTCTACTTATCTAAAATTGCATAGTTATGTAAACTAGACGTGTCAAAAAGCAGGTTTACGGAAGTTTTTTGCAAGTTGCACTCCTTTGTAAATCATTTACAGTTTTATGCAAAAAAATGTTGCATTTTGCATATAAATATGCTATTATATGAATGCAAAGAACAGTTTTGCTATACAATTCACGATGAATGTCCACGATGAGAGGACGAACGTCCGAAAATAAAGTATAATTCAATGTGAGAAAGGAAGATAGTTATGTCAAATTTCACAGAGAGATATTCAAGAAGAGTTTCCGGAGATTATAAAACCCCAAGCAGGAGCGGTACTTCGTTCGTCGTGCAGCAGAGCATGCAGCCGGTGTTCTTCTCTGCACCCACAACGGATTATAATTACAAGCCTCAGTCACTGCTTTCGCTCTTTGGCAAAATGAAGAAGCAAAAAACCGCATAATATCACTGATCTCTCCCCATAGTTCCATGACACAGAACCCCCTCGAAATGAGGGGGTTCTCGTATTTGCGTAAATAGAGCGGGTTTTCACCCGCCCAATAATAAGCCTTGTTATTGACTTTACTTCGTTCCCTCATACACCGCGACGGCGCATGCCACTGTGGCGCCGACCATCGGGTTGTTACCCATGCCGATGAGACCCATCATCTCAACGTGCGCCGGAACAGAAGATGAGCCCGCAAACTGTGCGTCGCCGTGCATTCTGCCCATGGAGTCCGTCAGGCCGTAAGAAGCCGGACCCGCCGCCATATTGTCCGGATGCAGGGTTCTGCCCGTACCGCCGCCAGAGGCCACAGAGAAATATTGCTTCTCATTCTCGTTTGCCCATTTCTTATATGTACCGGCGACCAAGTGCTGGAATCTCGTCGGGTTCGTTGAGTTGCCCGTGATTGAAACATCAACGCCCTCATGCTTCATGATGGCGACGCCCTCAAGCACATCGTTCGCTCCATAGCATTTGACAGCCGCGCGTTCGCCGTCTGAGAACGGCTTCTCCTCGACGATTTTGAGGTCGCCGGAGAAGAAATCATAATCCGTCGCGACATATGTAAAGCCGTTGATTCTCGAAATGATATATGCCGCATCCTTGCCGAGACCATTCAGAATGATTCTCAAAGGCTCTTTTCTCGCCCTGTTCGCAGTCTTCGCGATTCCAATCGCACCCTCCGCGGCAGCAAAGCTCTCATGACCCGCGAGGAACGCAAAGCACTTCGTCTCATCTCTCAGAAGCATCGCGCCGAGGTTGCCGTGACCGAGGCCGACGGCTCTCTGCTCTGCGACCGAGCCCGGAATGCAGAACGCCTCAAGCCCTATGCCGATGGCCTCGGCGGCTTCAGCCGCCGTTTTCGTGCCTTTCTTGATTGCCACAGCACAGCCGAGCGTATATGCCCAGCCCGCATTCTCAAATGCTATAGGCTGAACGCCCTTCACTATTTCGTAAGGGTCAAAGCCTTTACCTTTACAGAGCTCACGCGCCTCTTCGAGACTGGCAATACCATACTCCGCGAGGCATTTCTCTATCTTGGCAATTCTTCTTTCCTTGCCTTCAAACATGACATCATTAGCCATTATCTTGTCCTCCTATTTATATAGTATTGTCTTATTCTTCTCTTGGGTCTATATATTTAGCCGCTCCGTCAAAACGACCATACTGGCCTATATTCTTCGCATATGCGTCATTTGCCGACATGCCGTGGCGAATATCTTCGAGCATCTGGCCCACCTTAACAAACTGGTAACCAATCACCTCGCCGTTTGCGTCAAGCGCCATCTTGATGACATAGCCTTCGGCCATCTCCATAAAGCGCACACCCTTTGCACCTGTGCTGAACATCGTGCCAACCTGGCTGCGCAGTCCTTTTCCGAGGTCTTCGAGCCCTGCTCCTATCGGGAGGCCGCCCTCCGAGAAAGCCGTCTGAGTGCGCCCATATGCCAGCTGCTTGAAAATCTCTCTCATCGCAACGTTAATCGCATCGCAGACGAGATCTGTGTTGAGGCATTCAAGCAAGGTTTTTCCAGGAAGAATCTCCGCCGCCATCGCGGCTGAATGTGTCATGCCGGAGCAGCCGATTGTCTCGACGAGCGCCTCCTGCACGATACCCTCTTTTACGTTGAGCGTAAGCTTACAAGCGCCCTGCTGCGGCGCACACCAGCCGATTCCGTGTGACAGGCCGGCAATATCGCTGATTTGGTAAGATTTTACCCACTTGCCCTCCTCGGGAATCGGTGCAGGGCCGTTGTTCGGGCCTTTTTTAACAACGCACATGTTTTCCACTTCATGGGAATAGTTCATTTTGGTACTCCTTTCGGCATTTATTCTTGGCAGGGAAAATACCCTGGCTGAACCCCCGCCTATACCAATCGTTAATATTATAACGGGAAAGGCAGGATGTTTCAAGTGCTTTCTTCCCTATTCATGCGCTGTCTTCCATATACCGCACCGTTTTTCCGTGTGCCACGGCATATTCGATTTCCGATTTCGTACTTTCTCCTATATATCCGTTCTTGTTTATTACGTAAATCTCATCAGCCATATCAATTTTTCTCTTATGCATTTCATCAAGCATTCGCTTGGTTTCATCAGACATAGCTTCAACATCTCCACTGTGCCCGAAGCAGCCGACGGAAATGATTATGTTCCCCGCAAGTGTCAGCCTCTTCTGCGTCTCAAGGAAATCCTCCTTGAATTTCGTGCTTCCGCACAGCGTAATAACCTTGAAATTGCCAATCATTTATCTCCCTCCGCCGCATGCTCAAAGAAGCTTTTTATTTCCTCCGCCGACACGCCCACACCGCCAATAGCATCAAGCTTATTCTCAAGCCTTTCGCCGCTCCTGAAAGCAGGCAGAACCCAAACTGAGTTCTCCTCATAGGCAAAATCATTTATTTTCATCTGTGCCTCAGAAAACCCGCCGCCTGTGATAGCCTGTTTCAAATCCTCCGGATTGATGTGCTTGCCCGCTGCCTTCGCAATTTCTTCCACATCATCAAAGTGCACATGTTTTACCTGGCAAGCATCATACATTGCGTCGTTATACTTCATTAGATCGGCGCCTATTGACTCCGCATACAAAAAGCCCTGCATCATTAAATCCGTGTGGATTCCACCCTCGGGGCGCGGATGAGCCTCCGTCGGCATCCACTCGATTTCAAGCCGGGGAAAATCCGGCAGCAGCTTTTTCAGCTCGAGGTGAGCGCGATAGCAGAACGGGCAGGAATAATCAAAGAAAATCGTAACTTTAGACATGGCTTTCCTCCTGTTAATATAATAATAACGGCTTCACTTACTGTCCGAAAAAACACCCAGTGTGTATATTATAATGTACTTAGAGGGTAAAAGCAAAAGATTTTTCAAAATCGCTTGACATTCTCGAACGTATGTTCTATAATACAATCAGAAAGGGTGTTATCAATGAAAAAGAGATTATTTATAGATATGGACGGCGTGCTGGCGCGTTTCCATGATGAGGAAAATTACCTTGTGAGAATGTATAACGCGGGGTTCTTTGAGAATCTGCGTCCGTTTGGCGAAATGCTGCAGGCGGTGAAGCTCTTTATGCGGTGCAATCCGCATATTGAGGTATTTATCCTCTCCTCGCTGATTGACTCCCCGTTCTGTGCTGACGAAAAGCGCAGATGGTTGCGGCGTTATCTCCCCGAGGCACGCAATGTTCTGCTCGTTCCTCAGGGCGTGGATAAGTCTGATTTCATCGGCGAGCTTACGCCGCTCGACGTGCTGATTGACGATTATAACAAGAACCTGTTCTCGTGGAAAGCATCCGGCGGCCGCGCAATAAAGCTTGTCAACAACATCAACCACCGCGGTTTAATCGGCGAGAAATGGCGCGGCGATTTGATTCAGTATAACGATATGCCGTTTGCGACGTGCCACAAGTTGAACACTTATTATGAGTATGCCCAGATGGATTTCGCGGAATACCTGCAAGCCGCACTACCCGTGGCGTTGCCGGTGGCTTCAGTCGGATAAATAGCTTACACGGCCTCATAGTCAGGCATACTTCAATAAAGAGTGCCTCAGGATTAATTTCCTGAGGCATTCTGCTTTTACGTCTATTCTGTTTCACTCGTTTTGTTCCTTGCTTCGCCGTCATTTTTCTTTTATCGGGAAAAGGAAGTGAAGCTGCATATCACACCTCGCTTGTTTTCCCGGAATAAATCATAAGGTGCGACATGTCGCAGTCAAGCGGTTCGCAATAATTATTCTGATTCGGCTGAAAGCTTCTTCTCTTTCGTCATGCCGATTACCGCCATTCCCAGGATAAACAGCACAGTGACGAAAACAAAAGGCAGACGTCTGTCCAGCGCGGAGATTGCGCCTATCATGTAGCCGAACGGCGCCGAGAAGGCAATCATGAAGGCCGTCAGGAGCGCGACTATTCTCGCCCTCTCGCCTTCGTCCACATTCATCACAACCATTGTGTCTTTCCTGGGCATAATCAGAGCCGCCGCCATTGCCTCAAGCAGAATATAGCCCGCCACAACGGCGATGTTTCCTTCAGGTGCGAAAACCAGCATGAGCTGCCCGCCTATGCCCAGAACGAAGCCAATTTCCATCGGCAGCTTCAGCCTTGCGGGGTTGATTCTGTGCTGCACGCCGAACATGAAAATTATCATTATCGCCGCGCGGATAATCGGGAAATATGCGAGGTATTCTTCGGGGATATTCAATGTGTCGCTGACATAAAGCCCGAAGAAGTTGCTTGTGGCCATGTTGCTGATATACAGGATTATCATTATCGCCAGCGTTTTCAACGTCTCTCTGTTCCTGAAAATCTGCGGGAGCAAGTCTTTGTATTCATACATCACCGTCAACACGGTTTTCCCCTTTGTCTCCGCTTTTCTTATGATTCCCTGTTTTGTCTCAGAGGTATATTTATATGTGATTATCCACTTGATAACCATTGTCATTGAAAACGAGAAATAGAGAGCGCGCATAACCGGAACCAACGTGAAGCTGCCAATCAGCAGCCCGGATATGGGCGCGAAGAAAACAGAGAGCAGTCCCGCAATGGTTATCCATGTGTAAATATTCACCGTTTTGCTTTTGTCTGCGTCTTCAATCAGCAGGCACGACCACGCCGTCTGATTGATTTGCTCAAAGCTGTTGAGCAGCACGGCGGCAAGGAAAAACCAGAAATTCTGTGAAACCGCCCAGATGAGGCACGGCAGCACCCAACCGAAGAAATCGCCGAGCATCGTCGTCGTCTTTCTGCCGAATTTGTCCGCAAAGATTCCACCCAAGAACGAGAACGCCACCTGCACCACCATCGCAAGCGACAGGATAAGCCCGATTTCAATATCCGTCACGCCCAAAGCGTGCATATATACCGTCGCGAACGGTATGATTAGGTTTGCGGGAATCCCCCAAAGCGGCTCAATGAGTATACACACCTTCGGGTTGCCCTTGAGCACTATGAGCGTGTCCATAAGCGGGTGCCGCTTCACCGCCGTTAAAATCCTGTTTGCCATATACCTCTCCTGTTTCTGTTGATATTATTATACTTCATGGAGAGAAAGTTCGCAAACTCCCGCTTGCGGTTTTCCCTTATTTACTGTATCATAAAGAAAAATATGCACGCGAAAGGAAACAAAATGAGCTTTAGAGAAATTAGCATCGACAATGTGAAAATCAACCCGTTCACGGCGATAAACAAAAGCTGGATGCTCATCACGGCGGGCAACGAAGAGAAGCACAACACAATGACGGCAAGCTGGGGCACCTTGGGCGAGCTTTGGGGGCATTATGTCAGCACGATTTACGTCCGGCACTCGCGCTATACGTTTGAATTCACCGAGAATTCCGATTATTACTCGCTGTGCTTCTTTGATGAGAAATATCGCAGCGCGCTCAATTTCTGCGGCTCGAAATCCGGCAGAGATTATGACAAGGATAAAGAAGCCGGCCTCACCGCCGCCTTTGACGGCGCGCCCTATTACGAGGAGGCAAAGCTGGTTTTCATATGCAGAAAGCTCTATTCGCATGACATAAACAGAGATGATTTTATTGATAAATCTGTTGACGACGCGTGTTATGCCGATAAGGATTATCACCGCATGTATGTCGGTGAAATCGTGAGGGTTCTTGAGAAAGACGAGGGCTGATATGGAGCTGAAATTCCCGGTTAACGCCATTTTCCTGGACTTGGGCTGGACGCTGTTGTATCCGAAGTCCGGCGACTGGATGCTCTCAGAACCGACGAAGGAAATACTTGAGGCGCACGGCTTTGCTGAGCTTCCTGAGGAAAAAGTGAAGCACGCCTTCACCACTGCGCACAAATTTCTTATCGCCGACCATCACGTGGAAACCGTAGAGAAGGAATACCTGCAATTTCGGCGGTTCTACGAGATTATTTCAGATTTGCTGCCGGAGCTGATGCTGACAAGCATTGAGCTTGATAAAATGGCCCAAGCAAAGGTCTATTCCGATGAGCTCTACGGGCTTTTTGACGACACGGTTGAGACGCTTGAATATCTCTCAAAAAAGTATAAGCTGGGCGTGATTTCAGACACCTGGCCGGCCGTTGAGCGCTGGCTCAAGAAGAATAATATCCATCACTATTTTTCATCTTTCACGTTCAGCTGTTTTCTCGGCTACTTCAAGCCGGATAGGCGAATGTATGAGCATGCGCTGACTTCTCTCGGCGTCTCGCCGGAAGAGAGCGTGTTTGTAGACGATTTCAGCATGAACCTGGAGGGCGCGGCAAGTGTTGGCATCCAGCCTATATGGATAAAGGCGAAGCCGAATCTATTTGAAGAAAACGCACTGGCAGGCGCCCACGGCGAAGATATAGATGACAAGTTCGTCTCAATCGACAGAATTTCAGATTTAATGAAGCTGCTGTAAAATAAAAAAGAGCCATAGGCTCTTTTTATTTGCTTTCAATCAGGCGCAGGATATTATCCATCGTGATTTCAAGATTTCGCTCGGAAAAGTGCCGCGCCTCACTGAAATCCATCGCCTGCGTGTTTATGCTGAACGCCGCCGTCACGCCCGCATCATAGATTTTGCCTATATCGCCGGCAATCCCGCCAACCACGGCAATCACAGGCACGCCAAGGCTTTTCGCGCGCCTTGCAACGCCGTCTATAACCTTTCCCCGCAGGCTCTGTGAATCGAGGCGACCCTCGCCAGTGAAGATATAGTCGGCGTTGGCCGCTTTCTCCGCGAAATTGACTGTATCCAGCACGGTTTCAATGCCCATCTTCAGCTGTGCGCCTAAGCACCCATTTTATATTTATTCAACAAATATCCGTACTGAATA
>QMCD01000722.1_pt1 | contig 33596 bp, 32 predicted proteins | sample 1821841 | NCBI WGS metagenome assembly QMCD01 (sample SAMN01991225, study PRJNA193472) | Termite gut metagenome, whole genome shotgun sequencing project. | isolation source: worker | host: Macrotermes natalensis
CTTGAAGATTTCCGATGCCGCTTTCTTTTCGGCTTCGATTTCCGAAATTTCGATGGACACGTTGGCAAGTTGTTCCTTGTGTCCCTGCAATTGCTCAGGGGTGAACGGCTTCATGTACCCCTTTTCTTCAACCGTGTCGCAATTGTCTTTCAAAAACGCTTCACGTTCCCGTGCGTGTTTGTACTCTTTGCCTAATTCTTTCAGCATAACCACTTGTATGTTATAGTAATACATTGTTAGCGAAACAACAAAAAGTCGTTCCACAATTCGGCGAATTGTTCGCCGAATTGACGCGCACGTTCCGATGTTTTAAAGCAAAGCCGGGAGCCGAGAGTCGTATACGTATACGAAGCCGCGCTATTCGCATACGAGCAAACGAAGCCCGCAGGGGTCTTCTTGAACCACGGGAACCACTTTTCTTGGTTCCGGTTGTCATAGTCCGGTACGAAGCCGTCCGCCTTGTTCCATGCTTCCGCAATGACAATCAGTTTGTAGATGGCTTCCATTGCCTTTTCGTGTTTCGGCTCAATGCCGCACATGCAAGCGATTTTGTCATAGCCAAGGTACCCCATCGCCGCCCCATACGAATTGACTTTCTTGTTGATTTCTTCCGGTTCGATGGTAACAACCGATTCCAAGACAAACGCATCCTTGCCGTGCTTTTTGGACAAGCGGGTTGCTTCTTCTTCCGCTTTTTCGCGGGTGTCGTGTTTCATGGTCGGAGTGCTTTGCCCCTCGACATACACCATAAAAAATGTTTTTTTCATCTTTGAAAATTGTTAGAATTTGTGATTAAAAAGGTGTTTTGTTGAACTTTAATACCATGCCCTTGTCGGCAACATGCACCGTCTTTCCGGTCGCTTCGTGGATGCCTTGTTGGAACTCCACGGCGTTGGAATTGCCATCGGAAAGGTGCATCAAAACGATGTTGTTCACGGCGGACAAGTCGTTGGCAAGCAACGTTTCCTTGCACGTGTCGAAACTCATGTGGCTTTTAATGGTTCGGTCACGGGTGATTGCCGGGACACGCCCCGCCGCAATGTTTCGTTCCAAGATGTCCAACCGGTAATTACATTCAATCAAAATGTTGTTCAATGGCGGGAATGAATACGCCAAATAGTAAGTATCGGTTGCGAACAACACCATACCCATTTCGGGGTGGTGAATCAAGAATCCGAACGGTTCTTCACAGTCATGTTGCGTGTCGAACGGTTGGACGGTGAAGTTGCCGATTTCGCACACATCGCCGTGTTCCATCACTTCCGCAAGCGGGTCGGAATCCAATCCAAGGCATTCCGCCGTGCCGCCGGACATGTACACCGGAATCCGCGCCTTGACGAACTTTGCGACCTCTTGGGCGTGGTCACCGTGTTCGTGTGACACAAGACACCCGACAATGCGTGAAATGTCGAAATCGACCACCTTTTTCACGTCCTTGAACGATACGCCACACTCCACGACCAACGCTTCTTTCCCGTTGTCAAAGACGTAGCAATTGCCGTCCGAACTACTGCCAAGAATCTTCAGTTCCATCGCTAAAATGCAGGTTTGTTGCCAAACAAACCATCTTGTCCGGCGGTGGGCGGCGTTTCGCTTGCGGCATCGGGTGCCGGTGCGCCTGGTTCCGGTTCCGGCTCGCTTGTCGATGCCGCCGGTTCGGGTTGCGGTTCTTCTTTCGGCACCTCAAAGCCCATCGGCTTCTTGTTGGCGTTTTCGGCCTTTTCCCGCTCGACCGCTTCCGTCACGTCAACAAAGTCCACATCAACGATGTCCCGGACTTCATCTTCCGTCTTCATGCCCATCGACAATTCCGGGGCGTATGCGTTTGTCCAAAACGAAGCGGCGCGGTACATCAGCATCTGTTTGGTCATGGTCTGCCACTTCGACCCGTTCTTTGTGTACCACCCCTCTTGAACCGCCATGCGGACGGTGATGGGCGATGATTCCAAAACCTTGTCAGAGCCTTTAGCCGTGGTGAATGCAACACACTCGATGTCCATTACCTTGGTTCCATCGAACGTGACGGTTTTCGCCTCGTGCTTGTAATACCCTTTGCCGCCATTCACGCCGTTCACCCAAATTTTGTTGTATTCGGTATAATCCACCTTGCCAAGCATCCCTTTTTCGGTGAACCGATATTGCAGGGGATTGAACCGACCGCACGTGTTCACGGTGGCCACAAGAAACTTGCTCGACCAAGACGGGCGACCGTAAATGATGACCATGTTTTGCATAATCATAAGCGGGTCGGCACCCACGCGCATCGCCATACTTATGGCAATCATGCAGTTTGCCACGGCTTTGTTTTCCGGGTTCTTGTCGGTCGCCTTGTACATGTCCGGCACAAGTTCCGAATTGGCGAACATCTTGCACACCCGTTGCATCGTATCGAACTGCACGGGGTCGAAGAAGTTGAACACCACGGGTGCGGTCGGTTGTTGCACCATCAATTGATTGTCTTTCGTTTCCATGATTCTACTTGATTAAAAGGTATTCTTCATACAGAGATTGGAAATTTTCGATTGCGGCACGTGCCGTGGCGTAATCCTTAAAGCAAAGCCGGGAGCCGATATTCGTATGCGTACCCGAAGCCGCGTAATGCGTAGCCGAGCAAACGAAGCCCGCAGAATCCATCCACAAGTAGTTCCAATATTTGCGTTGGTTGTGGTCGGAAAAATCAGGCTCCCAACCCTCATTCATCGCCCGAATGATGATAGTCAGCTTGTAGTAGGCAATGATTGAACGTTGGTCTTTTTCAGGCAACGCATCAACGATTGGCAAATTGGCGGGGTTCAACCCCAATTCTTCACAGGCTTTCAAAAAAGCCTTGTCAGCGGTGATTTTTCTTGTGATTTTCATCGTTACAGTTTTTATTTGATTATTAAGGACTTGTCGCTCGACACGACAAGGTTGATTATCTGACTGTCTGTTTGGACAAGTTTGTTCACCGATTCCCGACCGTCAATGAATATCGGCGCACTCACTCCGTGGAATCGCACAAGGGCATTGATGATGTCCAAACCGGCGTTCACTTGCCCGGCGGTGTTGGCGGCACCGAACGGCACCCCGTCCACCAACGGCACGCATGTTTCCGATTCGTTGCCCTCGATGGTGTATTCAAACAGCCGGAACGTCACCATCGTAAATAGCCCGTTGATTCGGCGTTCGCATTCGTCAATCTTGGCTTTGGTGAAGTTCTGAATGGCATATTCTTCACGCTCGACATCGGCGATTTGTTGGGCAAGCCCCTTGCCTTTGTCTTCCAAATCCTTGATTTCGCCCTGGTACTTGTCAATCAAATCACGGTTCTTCAATTCGCCTTTGGCTTCATCGAGTTTGGCGGCAATGTCTTTCTTTTGCGCCTGCAATTCGGTGGTGTCGATGGCTTCCGTGCCGTCATCAAGGGCGGCTTCCATGTCGGAAATCTTGGTCGAAAGTTCCACCCATGCGGGCACGTCTTCCGGCTTCACTTCCGATTCATTCACGGGCGGCATTTCGGCAAGCACTTTTTTCGCCAAGTCAAGGGTTTCTTGCTTCGTTTTTAGGGCATTTCGGCTCGTCTCAAGCGATGTATTGACTTGGGATATATCCTTGCTCAACTGTTCGATTGCATCGTTAATTTCCGCCCCTTTCTTATTGATTTCGGCAAGTTTCGTTTGCTTCGATTCATCGAACAACTTGCGTGCATCGGCGCGGCGGTCTTCCGGCAACGGTTGTCCGCATTCGGGACAAAAGTCACCATCGGTGTATGCACGGGCATTTTCTTCGTGCCACTCATTGCGCTTTTCTCTGACTTCCGTGTTCTTGGCATCACGGCGTTCGCACAACCCGTTCAATTCACGTTCGGAATCCTTAATGGAGCGTTCCAACGAAGCCATGTCCGCTTCCAATTCCCGGATGTCGTTTTCCACACCCCGCCGTTTCGCATTGGCTTCATGTGCGGCATCCTTGGCCGCCGTTTTCGCATCATGCAAAACTTGTTGCTGTTCACGCTTCAGTCCGTTGATTTCGCCTTGCTTTTTCTGCACGGCTTCATATTGTTGACGGACGGCGGCGGTCTTGTCGTTTATCGCCGTGTCAACGTCATCACGTTGCTTTTCAAGGCTTTCGATTTCGACTTCCAAAGCGGCGAAATCGGTGGCGGTAGGCATCAGCTTGTGGGTTTGGTCGATACGCGGTTGCACACCATCCAATTCGTCTTTCAGCTTCTTTTTCTTTGCCGAAATTTCACGCTTGAAGTCCGACAAGGACTTGCCCGTAATCTTGTCCATAAGGGCGGCATATTCGGGCTTTTGCGCCGCAATTTCGTGGTCGGTGATGGTTCCGGCAAGTTGGAAAAGCACTTCACGTTGTTCTTGCCACTTCATGTTGGCAAAGAAAAGCGGGTTGGTTATCATCTTGAACACGGAATCGTTGATGATACCATTGATACGGGCTTGGTATTCACCGACTTTCAACGGCACATCGTTCCAAAACAATTCGTGTTCGTGCCCCTCGAAACGTTCTTCGACTTGTCCCCTGGGCTTCACCCATTTTTCGGCGTACACGCGCCGCAAGTTGATGGTTTCGCCGTCCACGTCAAGGACGCACGACACTTCACAATTCACCCGCTCAAGCGGCTTTCCGTTTACCAACGTCTTAATGTTGAAGTCCTTTCGGTCTTTGGTGTCCTTGCCGAAAAGCAACCACACAAAGGCATCGAAGTGGCGGGATTTACCCAACCCGTTGTCGCCCATGATGGTCGTTTCAACATCGTTGAAATTGGTTGTCCGTTCTTTTTCACCCCGGAAGTTCCGCATGGTGATACTTTTTAACACTACCTTTTTCATTGTTGCGATTTTTATTGTTCTACTTAATACGTTTATTGTTTACTCTCTTTCATCAGTTCCAAAGCACGGTCGGCATCCACCGTGATTATGCGCCCACATTGGGAAATCGCCTGACTGATTTTGCCGCTTGCCTTGATTCGGTTGGCCGTGGTCATGCTACAATTGAAAAGTTGAGCAATCCCGGCGATGCCGTACACCAATCGCCTTTCCCGTGGCGTGTTGTCAACCGTGACAGTCGCCACTTGGTTGGTCAACTCCAAAAATTCGCCGACCGTCAATTGCCATATCGGTTTGTTCAAATCGAAACTCATATTCTTTCATCGTTGTCGGATTCGGGCAATGGTACCTTGCGGACAAGCCGGGCGGCGTTGGCGAAATTCACCACCAAGACAACCAAAAACCAATACGGGGCTTCCGCTATCGAGCCAAGAAGACAAAGGGACGTTACGAAATACCACACAATCGCCTTTTGCTTCAAGGTCAAGCCCTGTAATCGTAACTCATTGATAATCTCTTTCATCGCGTTAAGTTTTAGAAAATTGAAATGAAGTCAATAGCTTCGTCTTCGTGTCGGCGGCGGGACGTTCGGACACTCCTTGTCGAAGTTGTCCTTGTTCGGAAAACCCGCAATATTTCGTTGTCCACGTTGGCTACTTGCGGGGCAAGTAGCACAAGCAAGGCGCACGACAACAAAGAGCGTTTCAGAGGTGACAAATCGAACGAAATGTTGAACTTCGTGCAGAACCACCACGCCGACAATTCGTTGACCTTTCCGCATCCCGTTTTCACGTAGATGTTTCGGGCGTGGTTTTCAACGGTACGTTCCGAAACGTGCAGATGGTGGGCAATCTCTTTCTTACTTGCGCCCCATGCGAACAATTCCGCAATTTCGGATTCCCGTGTGGTCAATCTTGCGAGTTGCATTTTTCAGCTTCGATTAGCCGTTGTTTCAGATGCACCAACGTCTTCATAAAATGGTCGATGCCGGGGGTGCCGTATTCGGCGACCGAAAGGAACGCTTTGCGTGCATCCATTTCGATACGCATTTCGTCTTCGACATAAAGTTTTTCTTCCATCACGCCGCCCCCCAAATTTCGGTTATGCCATATTCGGCAAAAATGCTTTCAATGGCTTGATGCTCCGTGATTTTCGGCTCGACTTTCCCGTTCAAACGGTCAAGAAAAGCCATCCTTGTCGTGATGTTCAGGGCTTCCATCAGCCTTGAACGGACGGTGGCGGCATCGCCCTGCTTGACTTGCGACCACCCCTTTTGGAAAGAAAATTGATTCATAATTTCTTAGTTTAAAAAAAATGACGTAATTTCGCTATTTGCACGTGTTTTCGTTTGGCTTAACTTTGCAAAGTCAAACTTTACAAATGCAAAGGTGAAAATAATTTCTCATTTGTGCAAATTATTTCACATTTATTTTTAATGTGATTTTATAAATGTCTGGTAATCAGCTACGTGAAGCAATAAGAAAGTTGGGGCTAACGCAAGACGAAGCCGCCGATTCTTTGGGTATTACCCGAAGAACGCTTCAAAATTGGTTTAAGTTGGAGCGGTTGGATGCCAACATTTCACATAATGTGAAAGACAACCTTGGGATTGATTTCTCATTTTATGAAAATAGAGCCGAATTGAAGTCCCGTTCGGTGTATGGTGGTGAAGATGCGGCGCGGTTGATACCATTTTATGATGAAGTGGCTTCCATCGGCGGAGTGAACGAACGGGTGGCCAATATGGATGGCGTTTCGGCACCGACCGACTACATCGACACCGGCGATTGGTTCAGGGATGCCACCGCCGCCATCCGTCATTACGGCGATAGCATGACCGAATACCCCAACGGGTGCATCCTTGCCATAAAAGAGGTGTACGACCGTGAATTGATAGTGCCGGGGCGGGATTACGTGATTGAAACAAGCGAATATCGAGTGACAAAGCGCGTGCAACGGGGCGAAAGCAAGGAGCGTATCACCGCATACAGCACCAACCCCGAAACATACCCGGACGGGCGATTGATACATGAGCCGTTCGACATTCCATTTCGGGCAATCACGCACATTTTCCTTGTGCTTGGGTACGTGGTCAAAAAGAACGGCGGAACGATGGTGTTTAGTAGTAAGCGGAAATAGTTATGGATGCTATAAATAGAGCATACAGAAATGCCGATATACGGCGTTGGCAAGAAATGGATTTTGTTGTCGGATACGAAATTCGCCGTTCCAACAACCCGTCAAAGGGATGTACTGTATGCGCTCGATTAGCCGGTAAATATCCGAAATCTTTTCTTTGGGATGGGTGGCATGACAAGTGCAAATGTTACCTGACATCTGTTTTAATGGACGAAGAAACTCATTCGGAAAATAGAATCGGGCAATTTAAATCCGCGCTTTATGGGACGAAATGCGAGATGCTAAAAGCCGTTAATGAAGTGCGATATGTTCCCAAAGGTTTTGTAGATTGGTTTTTAGAAAATCGACAATCGTTCAATGAAACCAATACCATGCCTGATTTTGTAACGGCCAATATAAAACTAATCGTATCGAGTTATGAATACTATAAGAATCAGAATCCGCGTGAATGATTACTATGGCAACCCGTCTTATTATTCGGTGATGCCGCAAGCCTTATTCGACCTATTGGAAGCCGCCACCCTCAATGGTGAAGAATATATTTATGCCGACAAGTCGCAAGTTGACCAAATGATTGAAAACCATAAACTTAAAATAGAAAAGAGATGAAAAGGAGCTTTTTCTTGGCGTTGACCATATTGTCGCTCGTTCTTATCGGTTGCTCAAAAGAGGATGACAATTCCAAAACCATTACCAATTTGTCTGGCACCACTTGGTACGATGCCCAAGTTTGGTTTAGAGATACAGAGGGTGGCGAACTTTCCGGGTATAGTGAAGTCGGAATGGTTACGGTAGGCGGGACATGTACCGTTTCAACGAATAAAGCGAGCGATGTTCTACATATACGCCAAGGATGCGCGTGGGAAAATGATTATGTGCAAGGATATAAAGTTCATAAACGACAAGGCAACGGTAACAGAAAACGATTTATTCTAAACACCATTTCGCAACAATGTTAAAGATTATTCGACCCGAAATGCTTGCCATCCAACGGCGGTTCTTTGAAGCCCTGGACGTGGTGATTGGGATGGGGCAATGCGGCGGCCTGCAAACGTTCTGCAAGGAACACGGGTTGAACCGCGTGAAATATTCCAACATCCGAAGCGAGATGCGCAAACCCGCCGAAGAAGCAAAGCCGACCAATTACAAGGTGATTGATCTTGATGCCATGAGCCACTTGTGTCGGGACTTTCACGTGTCCCCCGAATGGTTGTTGCTTGGGAAAGGTAAAATGTTCAAATAATTAGGCTATTGATATGGAACGGTTTACGATTGATAAAAACCCTGACAAGGCACTTCATTGGGATTGTACCGACCACGAAAGCGGTTTGATTGGTACGTTCGAGTATCAACGGTTTTGCAGTTCGCTTGTGATAAAATCGCCCATCGGCGTGTGTATGCCCGATTATCTTGATGTCCAAAAAATCATCAAAGACATGGGCAATTGGCTCATCGACAACCACCGTGACAAGTTCTTTTGATGCACATCAAACGAAGCATAAAATTCCTACTGCACACACGGAAGAAAGGCGATGCCCACGGCGGAAAAAACCTTGCCATCCGTATGCGTGTGAGTTACGCCGGAACCGCCCTTGATTTTCCGACCGGCTTGAATGTCGATGCGGAATATTGGGATGCCAACGGGCAACACGCTTTGGACGGATTTGTGAGCAAGTCCAATCAAAAGACCACCGACATCAACCGGACGATTGACGAATACCGTGCGTTCGCCAACGAACTATTTGCCCGATACGAACTACTTGAAAAGCGCGTGCCGACACCCGGTGAAGTCAAGGACTTGTTCAATGATATGGTTGGACGGTCGAAGATAGAGTTGCCCGACCCAAGCGAAAGTTTTTTCAAGGTGTTCGACACGTTCACCCGCTCGATGGGCGAAAAGAACCAATGGACACCGGCGACATACACCAAATTTGCGTCCATTCGAGAGCATTTCAAGGCGTTCGATTCCTTGCTGAACTTCCACACCGCCACCGATGAAAAGATGCAAGAATACGTCAAGTATTTGGGTAAACAAGGGATGCGGAACACCACAATCGCCAAGAACCTTGCGTTTGTTAGGTGGTTTTTTCGATGGGCGGCAAGCAAAGGGTACTACAACGGCACGATACACAACACGTTCAAGCCCAAGTTGAAAGGCACGGACGGCAATTCCAAAGAAGTCATTTTCTTGACCCAAGCAGAAATCGAAGTCTTGCAGAACCATCAATTCAAGACCGGACAAGGGCACCTTGCACGTGTCCGGGACGTTTTGTTGTTCACGTGCTTCACCGGCTTGCGATATTCGGACGTTGCAAAGCTGACACGGCAAGATGTCAAAAACGGGTTCTTGCAGATAGTCACGCAAAAGACCGTTGACGGCATCCGAATCGAGTTGAACCGACACGCCCAAGCCATCCTTGACAAGTACAAGGCATTCGAGTTCCCGCAAGACAAAGCCTTGCCGGTGATTTCCAACGTCAAGATGAACCAATACTTGAAAGAACTTGGCCAAGTGTGCGAACTGAACGAGCCACAACGGATTGTGTATTTCAAAGGAAACGTCCGGCACGAAGAAATATACCCTAAATGGCAGTTGTTGACCACCCATTGCGGTCGGCGGTCGTTCGTGGTGAACGCCTTGCGCTTGGGGATTCCGGCGGAAGTCATAATCCGGTGGACGGGACATTCCGATTACAAAGCGATGAAACCATACGTGAAAATAGTTGACGAACTGAAAGAGCAAGAAATGTCGAAGTTTGACGGCATGTTCCAAAAATAGCGTACACGAAAATGTACACGATTTTATGGCTTGGTGTTGGCATTTCGTGGGATTGTAGAGTGTCGCAACACCATCGAAAACGGCGTGTTTTCAGGCGGTTGGCAGTTCGTGAAAGTGTAGAATATTGTGGGTTTTAGAACCTGTCTCTCCGCCAAGGATGGGCGAGCGTTTTCTGCGAGCCAATCCAAAACGTAGCTAAGGCACTGAAAAATCAACGCAAAACCCTGTAAATATGTGTACAGATAAGAACAAATCTTTTCGCTTCCTCCACCCGGTTGTTACATTGATCCAGAATAGCCACCTGTACAGGTGGCTATTCTTATCTGTTTCGGCAAGTGAACAGGATATTTATTTTTATCACCACAACCCCCAAAGAGGTGTGCAGGTACTACTCCAGCATCAGGTTCATTATCGGGCGGTGTTCTGGGAACAGTGAGCGGCAGGGTTCCGGCAAGGCGTTTGTTCGGTATCCGAATAGCAATCGGGCCAGAAGCTGCCGGTCGGCAACAACAACCGAAGCATTGGTCATGCCGCCGCCAGCCTCGCCAAATGTGCTATGAGTAAGGCCGGCATGATTGTCGTCAGTGGTGCCGAGGGCATGGTCGCACATGAACACCTTGCCGTGCTCGATTCTGTAAAAGGCCTCCGGCTCACCACAGCCTGCTTGCAGGTGCAGTATAAAAGAGTGTGCCGGATTGTTTTTGGCGTAAATTCTCAACAGGGGCATATGATCTATAAGGTATGCCGCACCATCCAAGTCGGTCTTGAGGGGCCTGCCGTCGCTGTTGTAATCGGCTGCGATGGCGGCAAAGTCGTCGAACGACTTCTGCACGCAGAAGTCCAAGCTGCGATAAACGGCGTCGAAACGGCGGTAGGCCTCCGCAATATCGGCCGAAGAGTCGAGGATATCCCCCAAAGGTATCGGCCGACTGTCCGCCCCGAACACCTTTTCGTAGCCGAACCTCGCATAGTAGCCGTAAAGCTCCGCCGATGCCGGTATGAGTACGGCCAGCGGCACTCCGCGGCGGCGCAGTTCACTGTGAGCTTCCACGATAAGTTCCGAGGCAAAGCCTTTGCCGCGATGCTGCGGCAATGTGCATATTCCCGAAAGGTAATAGAGCTCCACCTCGCGGCCATAGAATGTCATGCGGTAAGGGAGCATCTGCAACGATGCAACGGGAGAGCCGCCGAGCAGCCTGACGAGCGTATTCTCGTTGCTGTACTTGCGGGAGAACCAAATATCCATGAACCCCTCCGTGTCGCCGAAACACTCCGCCCTGACCGCCGGCGCGGTATGTCTGTCTGCAAATTTTATCATACAAGAACTAAGAGCCTGTTTGGGCTATCTATAACAGGCCTACAAATCACATTGCTAAATTACTGTTTTAAGAGGAATAACACAAACAAACAAGCCATTAACAACTCTTTGGTGTTAATTTTGTGGCGATTGCGGTAGTTTTTATTTATTTTTTCTATTTTTATAGCACTAAATAGCGATTTGTTATGAAAAATCGGATTTTAAAAATAGCTACGGGCATATTTGTTTGCGTCGTAATTTCGTCGTGCTCCGTAGTAAGGAGCCTGACTTATTGGTATCCCGATATAGACGACCATAAAATTTTCCGCTCCGTCGAGCTCACCCCGTCGGAGAAGCCGTTCACGTTCCATGAAGGCACGCCGGAGGTGCAGCAGGCGGTCGCCGATATTATGGTTCGTGTTTCGGACACCGACACACTCAAAATGCCGCTGGGCGAATACCTCAAAAAGCGGAGTACTACGGTGGCGTTTCTCGTTATCCGCAACGACTCGATACTGTTTGAAGAGTATTACCGCGGTTACGACCGCACCAAAATATCGACGGTATTTTCGGTCTCCAAGTCGGTAACCTCACTGCTGACGGGCATCGCCGTGGACGAAGGTTTCATCGGGAATGTCCAGGACCCCGTGACAAAATATATCCCTGAACTTGCCAAAAAAGATCCCCATTGGGAGCGCATCACGGTCGAACACCTGTTGGATATGCGCTCTGGTTTCAAATTCGACGAGACTTACAGCGGATTCCTCTCCAAGAGCGCCGCGCTCTACTACGGGGTGAACTATATGGGCAAGATGAAACGGATGCGCTTCGAGAAAGAGCCCGGCACAGGCGACAAGTATGGCGAATACGACTACCAAAGTGCCACTACCGCGATGCTGGGGCTTGTAGTGCAGAGGGCAACGGGCCGGAACCTTGCCGAGTACATGCAGGAGAAGGTTTGGAGCCCAATGGGAATGGAGAACTGTGCTACATGGAGCATCGACGACCGCCGCCACCGTATGGCCAAAGCTGACTGTGGCCTTAATACCACCGCGCGCGACCTCGCCAAAATAGGGAGGTTATACCTTAACGGCGGCAATTGGAACGGGGTGCAGATAGTCGATTCGGCATGGGTGGAACGCTCCATAACCCCCAATATGGCCAATGGCGGCTATCAATACCAATGGTACAGCGAGAGCTTATGGTTCACCAACTCCGGCCGTGAGGATAAATTGTGGGGCGACGATGCCGAGACCGCCGAAGCTAATGTGTCGCAGTATAGTGATAATCTCAAGCAAAGAGGGTACCACTATTGGAAGGTGTGGGAGGACAACCAAAAGCGCGGATGGGGCGCCTCGGTTTACCCCGGGCAGTTCTACGCACTCGGGATCGGTGGGCAGATAATTTGGGTAGACCCCTCGAAAAATCTGGTAATCGTCAGGCTCGGCGAGGACGACGACAGCCATTGGTGGCACAATTTCTACAGCCTGTCACAAATGCTTTGACGACAGTTATCAGTCAACAGTTAACAGTTGACGGTTAGCTGTTTCAAGTATGGATATTGTACCGCCGGAAACCAATTACTAACGCCGTCGGTATTTATAGATAATGGAAAATGGAAAATCGAGATAGGGTAATAGGCTAATCTCAATTTTCCATTTTCAATTTCACATTTCAATTTGCTACACCGTCATTATCTCCTTTTCTTTGGTGTCGAGGGCTTCGTCGATATGTTTGTTGTATTTGTCGGTGAGCTTTTGGGCTTCTGCTTCGCCGTCTTTAGCCATATCTTCGGGCATGCCCTCTTTCTGTGCGGCTTTGAAGGCTTCCACGGCATCGCGGCGCGTACTGCGCAGGCTCACACGGGCATTCTCCGCTTCGGCGCGCACCTGCTTGACAAGCTCCTTGCGCCGCTCCTCGGTGAGTGCGGGTATCGAGAGGCGTATATGTTCGCCGTTGTTCGACGGGGTGAGGCCGATGTTGGCTACCATTATGGCCTTTTCGATGATCGGTATCAGGTTTTTCTCCCAAGGCTGTATGAGTATCGTCTTGGCGTCGGGCACGGTAACACTCGCCACCTGCGATACGGGCGACTGGGTGCCGTAGTAGTCCACCATTACGCCTTTCAGTGCGTTGGGGCTTGCTTTTCCGGCCCTTACGCTTAACAATGCTTCATTGAGGTGTTCGATGGTCTTGGCCATTTTCTCACCTGCCACGTCGAGTATAAGACTGACTTCTTCCAACATAACGTTATCGGTTTTATTAGTTATTCCTTCAACATCCCTTCGATGAGGGCTATCATGGCGTCGAACTCTTCCGGCTTGTAGCCACCGAATGCATATACGACCTTGCCGTCCCTGTCTATCACGAAGTTGCGGGGAATGCCTGTGGTTGCGAACTTGCCGAATATGGAGCTGTCGCCGTCGAGGGCTACGGGGAATGTGTAGCCTTTGCTTTTCATGAACTTTTCGACCGTTGCTTTCTCTTCTCCGCGCGAAAGGGCAATGAATACGAACTCCTTACCCTCGAACCTGTCGATTATGTCGGCCTGTACGCGGGTGAATTCCTTTACGCACCACGGGCACCATGTAGTCCAGAAATTTATCAGCACCACCTTGCCTTTCAGGTCGGCGATATTAATTTCGGTGCCGTCGAGCATCTTCGCGGTGAACTCCGGAACATCCATACCAACTTTGACGATAGCATTCTTATCCTCCTCGGGCGTCTGTGCCACAGCGGTTGCCGACATCGCCAACAACCCGCATATCAAAATCACAATCTTTTTCATAACTATATTATTTAGAGTATTATCTCATTTTCCATTTTCAATTAACCCTGCTTTGCAGGCTTTTCCTCCTCGCGACTCGGCATAGCCCATGTAAGCATGGCTCTGCCCTCGCTCGCAGCGTCGGTTATCAATTGATCAAAGTTCCTATCCGTTCGCCCTTTACCACTTTGTGCAGGTTGCCCTCCGTGTCCATGTCGAATACGATTATAGGCAGGGCATTCTCCTTGCAGAGCGTGAATGCGGTGAGGTCCATTATTTTAAGGCCGCGTGAATATACCTCGTCGAACGATATTGCGTCGTATTTCACCGCCTTGGGGTCTTTCTCCGGATCGGCGCTGTATACGCCGTCCACCCGTGTGCCTTTGAGCAAGGCTTCAGCCTCGATCTCCACCCCGCGCAGTGCGGACGCGCTGTCGGTCGTGAAGAATGGGTTCGACGTGCCGCCGCCGATGATGACAACGTGCCCCGATTCGAGGTATTCCACCGCCTTATCCTTGGAGTAGTATTCGCCGACAGGCTCCATACGTATGGATGTAAGCACCTTGGCCGGAACGCCCTCCGCCGCGAGCGCCGACTGGAGCGCGAGCGAGTTGATAATGGTGGCGAGCATGCCCATCTGGTCGCCCTTTACACGGTCGAAACCTTTGGCTGCCCCTTGCAGGCCGCGGAATATGTTGCCTCCGCCTATAACTATACCGACCTGAACTTCAGCGTCGTTAAGCGCGCGTATCTGTTTGGCGTAGCTCTCCAGCACCTCTTTCGAAAGCCCGTATTGCCCTTTGCCCATTAGCGATTCGCCGCTCAGTTTCAGTAAAATTCTCCTGTATTTCATAATACCTTTGACCGCTTCTAAACAAACGGTTATTCGACACGAAGATACGATTTTTCTTTCAGAAAGTATCGACATGTCCCTATTTTCGTTCCGGCAGCCTGCTGAAACGGCATCGGCAGCCCTTTACCGTAGGGGTATGAAAAATAAATTTTGCATTTTGCATTTTGCATTTTACATTGTTATATCTTTGCGTCTTTATGGTTAAGACAGGTTATAAATATCTCGACAAAATAGATTCCCCCGCCGACCTGCGCAGCCTCACGGTTGCGGAGTTGGGCGAGCTTTGCACTGAGATACGCGACTTTATGGTTGCCGAACTCGCTGTAAATCCGGGACATCTCGGTTCAAGCCTCGGAGCTGTGGAGCTTGCCGTGGCGTTGCACTATGTGTTCGATACTCCCGACGACAAGGTCGTATGGGACGTGGGGCATCAGGCATATGCCCATAAGATTATTACGGGACGCCGCGATGTGTTCTACAACAACCGCAAGTTGGGCGGCATAAGCGGATTCCCCAAAATGGCGGAGAGCCGCTACGACGCTTTCGGTGCAGGGCATGCTTCGGTGTCCATATCCGCCGCACTCGGCATTGCGACCGCCACAGGTATTAAGGACGAAAAGCGCAATGTGGTGGCTGTCATCGGCGACGGCTCGATGACGGGAGGCCTTGCCTATGAGGGGCTCAACAATGCGGGAGCGTCTAATGCCGATATATTGGTGATACTCAACGATAACAACATGGCAATAGGCCCCAGTGTGGGTGCTATGAAGGAGTACCTGCTGAGCATAACTACATCGCGGCGCTACAATAAGCTAAAGAACGGCGTATGGAACGCCATGTCGCGGATGCCGGGGCCGAGAAGGTGGCTGCAAAACCTCGGCAATGTCATAAAACAGTCCATACTGCGCCAGAGCAACCTCTTCGAGAGCCTTAATTTCAGATATTTCGGCCCTGTCGACGGCAACGACATAAAGTCGCTCGTCCGCGTGCTCGAAGACCTTAAACATATCCGCGGCCCAAAGCTGCTGCACACGCTCACCGTCAAGGGCAAGGGATACTCCCCAGCCGAGAAGGACCAATCTGTATGGCACGCCCCCGGCAAGTTCGATCCCGCCACGGGAGAGATACTGAAAGGAGGGGCAGCACCGACGCGCTATCAGGATGTGTTCGGGCATACGCTGCTCAGGCTGGCGCAAATGGATGGCCGTGTTGTGGGTGTAACCCCTGCCATGCTCCCCGGATGCTCTATGGACGTGCTGATGAACGGAATGCCCGGCCGCTGTTTCGATGTGGGGATCGCCGAAGGCCATGCGGTGACTTTCTCGGCGGGGTTGGCCGCACATGGCATGGTGCCTTTCTGCAACATATATTCGTCGTTCATGCAGCGGGCCTACGACAATGTTATCCACGATGTGGCAATACAAAACCTGCCTGTGGTGATATGCCTCGACAGGGCGGGGCTTGTCGGCGAGGACGGCGTGACCCACCACGGGGCATTCGACATGGCGTATTTCAGGACCGTTCCGAACCTCGTAATTGCCGCGCCTGCCGACGAAGCCGAATTAAAGGATATGATGTACACCGCACTCCGCCACGAAGCACCTTTTGTGATACGCTACCCGCGCGGAAGCGGCACAGGAACCGACTGGAGCGGTGATTTCGAGCGGCTGGAGATAGGGTGCGGAAGGGTATTGGCCGAAGGTTCCGACATAGCCTTGCTGACGATAGGCGCTGCAACTGCCGACGGTGCAAAAGCCGCGAAACAGGCCGCCGCGGAGGGTATCTCGGTCGAACACATAGACCTGCGGTTCGCCAAACCATTAGACGAAGAGTTGCTCCACAGGGTAGGGCGTAAATTCAAGCGCGTGGTTACAGTCGAAGACGGCGCACTCGAAGGCGGTGTGGGGAGCGCGGTGCTGGAATTTTTCTCCGACAACGGCTATACGCCGCGTGTCACACGGCTCGGCATAAGCGACAAATTCGTCGAACACGGCACCGTCGCCGAACTGCGCCACCTCTGCGGCTACGACGCGGAAAGTATCTTCGCAACGCTGAAAGAGTGCAAATAGATCGACTTCAGTCGCAAAAATCCAAACAACCTATAAATAGGGCGGAATATTCCGCCCTATTTTCATCATGGCACGGTATGTGTTATTTCTTAAACACAACTTTTATTACCAACTTAAAATTATGGATTGGCAAAGGATCATATTATGGTTGCTTTTGGTGCCGTGGCTTTGTGTATCGTGCTTTAGTGAGAATTTAGACGGTTGTCCGAACGGACGTGTCTTAATTGCGGTGCAGGATACAGAGTACGAGAATGCCGATGCGGTATCGAAGGCCTTGGGGGTTAGCCGGTCAGAGGATGGGCAGCCTATCGGCAACACGCTAAACTCGATGATAGTCATCCACCACGACAGGGAGACCGACGATTACGTTTCGTGGGATGCCGCGGTGAGCGCAACCGACCCTTATCACTATCTCAGGAACGAATGCTTCACCGCCGATGGGCGCAATGCGGTCATGGTTATCGGTAACGCCACCCAAAGTGCGGGCGACTATCCCGCCCTCGCTGCCGACGGGCGCATATCGGATATAGATGTGAGCCTACATTCCGACAACGGTGAGCGCCGGGACATATTTATCGGCCGCGGTCTCGTCTCGATACCTGTCATGCGCGACACCGTAGTATGGATGCAGCGTGCCACAGGCAAACTGCTCGTGCAGGTTCAGAACATGCCTGCCACCATAACGAGGGCTACCCTGCATATCGAGAACCTCGCTACCGACGTGAACTGGAATCTCACTTATTCGGGCAACATGCCCCTCGCCCGCCATGAGTTCGACATGAATGTCGATGCCACAGTCATGGAGGTAAACCTTCCGCCTAACTTCGAGGGCGAGTCGTCGCCTGTAACCGTGCATTTGAGCGACGGCAACGATATCACAACCCTGTCTGCCGTTCCCGTGGTGATGGAGCGCAATAAAATAACCCTCCTGCGGCTCACATATGCAGCTGAGGGCGACCGCTGGGACTTCCATATTCTTGTCGATGGAGCGTGGGAACGTGTCGAGCCGCTCGAACTGCCTGACGAACTTTAATGCCTAACTGCTTGTATATACTATAATTTAACCTAAAATTTATGCTGTTATGAAAAAATCTGTACTTATTGCCGCATCGTTCGCCCTGCTCTTGGGCTCGTGCGCGAAAGACGAACCAGATCCCGTGGTGATTCCCGGAGCGCTTGTTTTCGAAGTTTCTACCGATGGTGCCAATGCCACGCGCGGCGGCAACATCTATGGCGCCGAATCACAGTCGGCAGTAACGAAGGCGGATATTTACGTCTTCAAAGAGTCGGCCACGCCCGGCGAATTCCTCTACGACCAAGTGTTCAACCTGAGCAGTTGGGAGCTCAACGGCACTGCCGGAAATACCTACACCGTTACCGGAAGCACGCTCGACGGCAACTACAAGTTCATAGCCGTAGGCGAAGAGGACGACAGCCCTTACGCTATTGCCGCACCGTCGTCCGCGACCGCTTTCGAGGCGTTTGCAGCAACGCTGACAGACCCTCTCCTTGCGACACCGATATTCTCCGGGAGTGCGGAAAAGGGATTGACCGCAGGTGAATATGCGCGAGTGCCGATAACTATCACTCGCTCGGTATCGGGTATCATGCTCTATCTTCAGGGCATACCGATAGAGCTTAACGGCGTGCCTACCGCAGCCCTGCGCCTGACAACAACTTCGGAGATCAACACGAGCGTCGCCCTTGCCGACGGCACGGGCAGCACTTCCGAGGCAGTGACCGACGGCGTACTGCTTAGCATCGACCTGACAAGTCAGGGAAATGACGGTGTAATCTGGAACGGGAACGAAATTCAGGGTGTCGAAAAACTCGACTTCTCGCAACTCGACGGTACATACGTACTGCCGACGAGTCCTGTCAAGTTGACCGTCGAGATCGTAGATGCGGAGGGGAATGTGCTCGAAAGCTGGCCGCTGAACGGCGGTGCGGATATTTCGCTCGAACCCAACGTACTCTACTCGCTCGGCACGAAGTACCTTTCGACATCGACCGAAGGTTCTGACGAACAGCCCGGGGAAACAGACCCCACGACCGACACCGATAAGGATGACAACGCTCTCAACATTACCAGTGACCAACTTGTCCTTGTAGTGGTTGACGGCGCTTGGGGCACCGTCGAGCAACTGACTATCGATTAGGGTGTGGAGTTGAAATCAGTTAGCAGCCATCTGCTATCAGTGTGGAGTTAAAAAGAGCCGCAGGACGATGTCCTGCGGCTCTTTTTATTATCTATCATTTTTTGCATTAGTTTCATGCTCCTTGCACCACGGCTTCAGGCCGCATTCGGGGCAGTGGGGGCTGCGGGCGGTGCATACGTATCGGCCGTGCAGTATGAGCCAATGGTGGGCGGTGGGCAGGAGAGGGCCGGGTATGTGGGCGGTAAGTTGCTTTTCTGTTTCGAGGGGTGTGCGGGCATTGTGCGTCAGCCCGAGGCGGCGGGCAACACGGAATACGTGGGTATCGACAGGCATAACGTGTTTGTCGAATATCACAGCTCCCACGACGTTGGCTGTCTTGCGCCCCACGCCAGGAAGTTTCTGCATCTCCTCCACATCGTCGGGGATAACGCCGCCGTAGTCGGCCACCAGCTTGCGCGCCATAGCCGCCAGATTCTTGGCCTTATTGTTGGGGTATGAGATGCTCTTGATATATGGGTATATCTCCTCCGCAGTGGCCTCCGCCATGGCCTGCGGCGAGGGGAAACGCTCGAAAAGCGCAGGAGTGGTGATATTCACCCTTTTGTCGGTGCATTGCGCCGCCAGAATGGTAGCCACAAGCAGTTGGTAAGGGGTAATATAGTCGAGCTCGGTGCCTACCGATGGCATATTCTCCCCGAACCATCCCAAAATACCTTTATATCGCTCCTTTAAGGTCATAATACCTGCGAATTAACATTTGAAATATTTATCAGCTATTTAATAAACACCTCGAGCAGGGTGCCGTTGCCAGACAGGGTAACCTCGTCCATCTCGGCGGGGATGAGCAGGCTTTCATACTTCGACAGGGTTTCCGTCCCTTCGACGGTCGATACGGTGAGGCTGCCCTCTACGCAGATGTAAGCCACGAAGCTGTCGAGCGAGGCATAGTCGCGCACCATGCGCCCCTCGCTGCCATTATCTGCATCTCGCGCTCCGCCAACCTCTGTGCTGCCTCCGCCATGCCCTGCGCCTCCGACGCGGACTATGTTTGTCGTGAACCATGGGCAGGAGGCTATCTCGCGCACGGTATTGGGCTGTGGAGCAGTTGCGTGCATGTACTCCTTGCCGTAGCTGAAGTCTATCGCATCGACCGACTCCTCTATGTGAAGTTTACGCGGCCGGCCGTCTGCTCCCACGCGCCCCCAATCGTCGATGCGGTATGTAATGTCGGATGTCTCCTGTATCTCGGCCAGCAGGCATCCCGCGCCTATGGCGTGGACCGTACCTGCGGGGATGAAGTAAACATCGCCTCTCTTCACCTCATAGCGGGCCAGCAGTTCACCCAGGCGGCCTGCACCGACCGCTTCGAGGTATTGCTCGCGGGTTACTTCACGGTTGAACCCTACATAGAGGTATGCCCCCGGGTCGCAATCCACGACATACCACATTTCGGTCTTTCCCCTCGTGCCGTGCCTCTCAGCGGCGAGTTCGTCGTCAGGATGTACCTGTATGGAGAGTGCCTCGCGCGCGTCGATGAATTTGATGAGAACGGGAAACTCGAGCCCGTATTTCTCATACACCTTGTCGCCGACGAGCTCGCCCATGTAAACCTCCGTAAGTTCCTGAAGGTTGTTCGACTTGAGGTATCCGTTGGTGGTTACCGATATATTCTTGTCGACACCAGATATCTCCCAACTTTCGCCTACCGGATCGCCGGCTTTAATCGTTTTGGGCAGCCTCTTGCCGGCCGCCACCAACTTCTGCCCGCCCCAAATTACGGACTTCAATATAGGTTTGAATTTCAGAGGATACAACATTTTTTATGAATTGAAAATGGACAATTGAAAATGAAAAATGAAAAATGAACAGGAGTAAATATATGCTTGACAGATATAATAACGGATATTACTAATTTTCCATTTTAACTTCGCTTCGCTCGTTTTCCTCCTCGCGGCTCGGCATAGTCATCGAGCTGCCTCTGCTCTCGCTCGCAGCGTCGGTTCCATTTTCCATTTTCCATTCTGGCGGTAAGCCACGAGAATAAGTACCACAACCCTGTGCCTACAAGTGCACCGAGAATAATTCCGAACAGAATTTGCATCGGGAAGTGTACGCCGAGGTATATGCGTGAGTAGGATGTCAGCAGCGTATAGGCGAGCATCATTATCGTAAACCACCGCCGCCTTACGATAAGGCTCGACAGCAGGAAGATGCAGAACGATGTCGAGGCGTGCCCCGATACCGTACCCATAAGCCCGCCGCGGTAGCCGTTCACCGTGTGCAGCTGCTCGAGCAGTGACGTATGCGTGGGGCGCAGGTAGTCGATGTTGTGTTTGAACAGGTTGCATATCTGGTCGCAGATGCCCACTCCTGCCGCGATGAAAAGGAACGCCAGAAGCATCTGCTTCCACCCGAAACGGCGGTATATGATGAAAAGCACCAACAGGTAGAGCGGAATCCAATTTGGGATGCCCGAAGCGAACCACATTATGGCGTCGAGTACCGCTCCCCCGTCGAAATTGAGGGAGAGCATAAGGTCTATATCGAATCTATTCATATTATTAGAATTGGAAGTATATAAACGGCTGTATGCCGGTCGATTTGATCTGCATGATGATCCATATCAGCACGACCATTATCAGCGCATTGACTACTATGTTATTCTTTATTATGCGCCCCTTAGCCCTCTCCTGCATATTTGCGGGGACGAAGTGGAGCAGGTATCCCAGCATCATCAGTGCGAATATATCCCAATATCCGGCCGCTATTTCGGGGATCAGCGATGCGTTGAAGTTGGTGAATATCTGTTCGAGAATGTCGAACCCCGTGGCCGTGTCGGGAGCGCGGAAGAAGACCCAACCCAAGCAAACGAGATTGAATGTGAGAATTATGCCCACAACGCGCCACACCCGCCGCATCTCGACACCCAATGTTTTCTGCCGCGGGAAGACGGAGAGTATCATCTTGTGCCCCGCGAGCAGTATTCCGTGGAATGCGCCCCACATGACGAACCTGAGTGCCGCACCGTGCCACAATCCACCCAGCAGCATGGTGATTATCAGGTTGAGGTAGGTGCGCAGGCGGCCTTTGCGGTTGCCGCCGAGCGATATGTACAGGTAGTCCTTGAGCCAGCTCGAAAGCGATATGTGCCACCGCCGCCAGAATTCGGTTATAGTTGCCGACTTGTAGGGCGAGTTGAAGTTCTTCCCGAAATGGAATCCCAAAAGCAGTGCTATACCTATGGCCATGTCGGAGTAGCCGGAGAAGTCGCAGTATATTTGCAGCGCGTAGCCGTAAACCCCCATAAGGTTCTCGAACCCGTTGTAGAGCATCGGGTTGTCGAATATGCGGTCCACGAAGTTGAGGCTTATGTAGTCCGATATGACGGCCTTTTTGAGCAGTCCTATCATGATGAGGAATACTCCGGTGCCGAACATCTTCCTTGTGACCGTTACGGGGTTGCGGCGTATCTGCGGTATGAAGTCCTTCGCCCTGACGATAGGCCCCGCGACGAGCTGTGGGAAGAACGACAGGTAGAAGAAGTAATCGAGCCAACAGCGCAGGGGCTTAAGCTCCCCGCGGTATATATCTATCGTGTAGCTTAGTGACTGGAAGACGAAGAACGATATGCCCACCGGCAGGAATATGTTCCTGAACTCGAAAATGTCGCCTCCGGCAAGGTCGTTGGTTATCTGTATGAACAGGTTGGTGTATTTGAACCAGACCAGCATCCCGATGTTCACCAGAACGCTCAACAGTACCAATAACTTCCTGTGCCTGCGCACCGTCGATGCCGCTATGCCGCGGCCTATGAAGAAGTCGCTCGCGGCGGCCGCTATGAGGAGCAGGAAGTAGAACCCGCCTGTCTTGTAGTAGAAATAGACCGAGAAAAGCGACACATAGACCATCCTAAGCATCACCTTTTTGCGCATCATCCCGTAGAAGAGAGTGAAGCCCGCGAAAAGAAAGAGGAAAACCCCGCTGCTGAATATCAGGGGGTTTGCCGGATCGTATTTAAGCAATCCCAATACGGCGTCGCATATGCCTGCAAAGTCTATGTTCGAGAAGTCAGTCATAGCATGGTCCCGGCAGTGTTGTTTGCGTCACGGACTCTTTCAGCCTCGGCAGGTGCTGTTATTAAGAGCGGCTCTATAATTACAGCGTCGTCCGTTTCGTCGTAAGTTATCGCGTAGGTGTCGTTAAGGCCGCTGTCTGAACCGGTGTTGCTCATACCACCTTCCGAATCGTCATCGTTCGGCCCGCCGTCCTGCGAATCGTCGTAAGCAGTATCTGTGTTGAAATTGTATGCTCCGTCATCAGTGTCGTAACTGTCTGTCTCCGAACCATCCGAACCGGCGATATCCGCCTCTGTCTCCGTGTCTGCGCCGTCATCCTCTTTTGGGCTGTTGCCTGTACTGTTCGGTTTCCCAGCAAGCTGCATCCCCTGCATGGTGGCGATGTCCGATATGCCGGGCAGGGGCATGTCGATGTCGAGCAGTGGGGCGAGATCGCCCTCCCTCTGCTCACGGATGCTCTCCACGGCGGCATTGAGGTATGCTACTAACTGTCCGGCGATATACTTGCCGCCAGGGTAACCTATGTGGGTGTAATCCTTCGACGCCCACTTCTTCTCTACAAACCCGCGCATGGAGTTGTCGCCCCCCATTGCCTCGAAGGTGTTCCAGAAACCTACTCCTGTCGTTTCGGCCGCCGCCCTTTGGGTCTCGAGCATGGCTTTGACCGCGGGCATGGTCACCGCCGTGCCGTTCTTGAGCGAACTGCGGTCGCCGACGCTCATCACCAATATCGCACTGCGTGGAAAGCACTGTTTCACATATTCGATTATGCGTACGAGCTGCCGCCCGTAGTATTTGTAATCCGTGACGTCGGGCGACATGGCGTTGAGCCCGTACTGGAGGATCACGAGGTCGTAATTCATCAGCGAGTCGATCCGCGAATTTACCGTATAGTCGGTGCCGAGGAGTGCCATTCCGCTGTTGCTCCTTACCGAATAGTTGTGCACGCTCACACCTACGCTGTCCTCCAATACCACGCCGTAGCCGATAAACCCGTCGGCATCCGTAACTTTTATGCCGAGGCTCGATATGCCGCCGTGTCCGATGCGTATGCTGCCGAGAGAGTCGCTTATCGGCGGGGTATAGGTGTGCTCAATGGAGTCGTTGACAGTCACCGCAAGCGAAGAGCCCTTGCGGTTGGCGAATAGCAGGGTTGCGGTATTGGCCGTCTCTATGCGGCTGCGGAACTTCACGCCATTGTAATCGACCGACGCCCCCTCCTCGGGTATCGAGAGCATTCCGGATATGGAGAACCACTTTTTGTACTCCTCCGGCACGCTTTTGTGCTTTATGATGTTGTGGTTCGTCCAGCCTGTGTGTGTATGCTTTATGGTGCCGCGGTGCTTCGAGAGCGGAGTGGAGAAGGGTACGAAACCCACTCCGCCGCCGCCATAGGCGAGTTGCAGCTGTTCGCGCAGGTCGGCCGTGATGATGTCGGCTTCGATGAAAGAGTCGCCCAATACAGCTATACGAACTGTCCTCTCCGCCGAATCGTAGGCCAGAGAGTTATAAAAACGGCTCATCATTGCCTGCCCGTGGCTGAAGTCTTCTATGCTGACTATGGTGTCGCAGTAAACGTGTGGGCGGACCGTATATGTTTTATTGATCGTCGCGACGGGTATTCCCGTAACCGCCGCGGCTTCTGTTTCGGGCGAACCTGCTGTGCTGCTTGGGTTGCCTGCACCGCCCGATGCGAGCGAGTCGCTCAGCTGACCTGCAGCCCGTACTGCGGTGGTGTCGGCGACTTGCTCCCGTCGGGGTATCTCTTTGAAAAGTTCGAGGAACGAGGTGTCGAGTATCTGTTCGCTGCCATACATCATTATGGCGCTGTCGTCGTATTCTATAATGTCGGAGAGAATGTTGGCACGCTTGATGACCATGCCGCCCACCTTTACCGGCGGAATGAAAGATACACCCACGAGACAGACTATGACCATACAGGCCAATAAAAACCCTTTTTTCGTGTAATCCCTGTTGTCCTGCATATCTGTTCTGTCGCCCGTTGCCGCTATTCGCAACGGCGCGGACAAAGATACTTAAATTACGAATTACGAATTACGAATTACGAATTATTTTGTTTGCAAATAATCACCGAGCGGAGTCCTGTCGTCGCCCGCGGGCAGGAAGAAGTTCTGCTACGGGTGGGATGGATAAAGCGTAGCGAGGTAATTATTCAGATTACCTATTTATAAATTGTTTTGTTTTATTGTAAATCGTAGCTATTTTTGCCGCCTCAAACATAACACTTAAAGTTAAATCACAAAAACAAAACAATCATGAAAAAATTACTTGCTTTTTTAACTGTTGCCGTAATGTTTGCCTTTACGGCATGTAATGGCGGCGGCGATGATACAGACAACGGCGGCGGCGGTGAGCTTACTATCACTGCAACCAACGTCAAGAGTGTATATAGTGCGTCGGACGACGAAGTTGTAAAGGTGGCTGCAATATTGTGGTCGGAAGAATCTGAAACTGAAGAAGCCCACTTCACTATCGCTACAGCCGATTACATCAATCACGGGTTTACGATTACACTTCCGGTTCCTACTGTGGATATGCTCGGAAGTTTGCCAGCAGTTCCAGAGAGTGTTAATATCAGCGATCCGACAGCCAAGTGTGCCATACTTCATTATTTCAGAGGGCTCGATGCTGACGACAAACACCTCAATGTTTTTTATATGGCGAACTATACGCAAGGCCATACTGTTGAAGCTAGTTATATTTATGTCGACAAGAATGTAAATATGATCGGATCATATACCATTGCAGAAGGAGATTATGAGTATCGGATGATATTTGATCTGAAGTTAAAAAAGGGCTGGAATGTGTTTTATGAATATGAAAACGAGAATGGTGATATTAGCTGGACGACAACCCTTCCCGCAGGATCTACCATGGAGTGGTGTTACGGCTACTAACATATGTCCCACAAAATAAGAGAGAGAAACCTACTGGTTTCTCTCTCTTCCTTTTTATGCAGTGTTCGTAATTATTTCGCCGTCGCCTGACGAGGAACCGGCATGAAAGTGCCCGTAGACATTCAGGGCTTTCGATTTGCCGACCACTGCGGCGAGGTCGTCGAGGGAGGCGGCTTTTATCTTCGATACGCTTTTGAATTTGCGGAGCAGGTCGGCGGCGCTTTTCGGGCCTATGCCTTCGATCTCCTCCAACTGTGTGCGGACGAATGCCGCCGAGCGCTTGTTGCGGTGGAAGGTTATGCCGAAGCGGTGTGCCTCGTCGCGCAGGTGCATGACAACCTTCAGCGGTTCGCCTGTGCGGTCGAGGTAGTAGGGCATGGGGTCGTTCGGGAAAAATATCTCCTCTATGCGCTTGGCAAGCCCCACTATCGCTATACGGTTCTCGATGCCGAGTTCGCACAGCGTAGTGTATGCTGCGCTTAGCTGTCCCTTGCCGCCGTCGACAACTATAAGGTCGGGAAGCTGCGCCCCCTCGGCCAGCAGGCGGCTGTAACGTCGGCCGATAATCTCGCGCATGGATGCGAAGTCGTCCGGCCCTACGACGGTCTTTATATTGAAGTGGCGGTACTCCCTGCGTGAGGGCTTCCCATCGCGGAACACCACGCACGAGGCCACAGGGTGGGTGCCTTGAAGGTTGGAGTTGTCGAAACACTCTATGTAGCGCGGCTCGATCTCCATGTGGAGCGCTTTGCGCATCGACTCCATAAGGCGGTCGGTGTGCTTCTCGGGGTTGCGTATCTCCATGTTCTTCAGCTTTTCGAGCCTGTACAGACGGGCGTTGCGCTGCGAAAATTCGAGCAGTTTGAGCTTGTCGCCCCGCGTAGGGACGGTGAATCGCACCCCTTCGAAAAGCTCTTTTTCCGGTGCGAACGGCACCACCACTTCACGCGCAAGGCCGTCAGGGAGCTTTTCGGCTATGTCGAGCATGGCGCGGCCTATGATATCCTTGGGTTCGTTGTCGGCGCCGACGGCAATCTGCACTGTAAAACTGTTCACCACCGTGCCGTTCACCACGCGCACGAAGTTGCAGTAGGCCGTCGAACCGTCGTCGTCGCAGAGCAGTGAAAATACGTCGGCTTCGCGAATGGAGCTACTGAATATCACAGACTTGCTATGGTAATTTTCGAGTAGCGCAAGGCGTGTCTTGTAGTGTGCAGCCGCCTCGAAGTTCATCTCCGCCGAGGCTTTGAGCATCTGTGCGGTGAGGTACTCCCGCTCAAGGCGCAGGTCGCCGCGGAGTGTCTTTTTGATGCGCTCGATGCCCGCCATGTAATCCTCCTCGCTCTGCTTGCCGACACATGGGGCTTTGCAGTTGCCTATGTGGTATTGCAGGCATACGCCGTAGCGCCCCTTGGCGATGAGTTCGGGCGAGAGGTTGAGCGAGCAGGTGCGGAGCAGGTAGATGCCGTGTATCAGTTCGAGCATGTTCTTCTGCACCGTAACCGATGAGTAGGGGCCGAAGTAGTCCGACCCGTCGCGGACGAACCTCCGTGTGGAGATGACCCGCGGGAAGGGTTCGTTGCGGATGACTATCCACGGGTAGGTCTTGTCGTCCTTCAGCATCGTGTTGTAACGGGGCTGAATCCTCTTTATCATGGAGTTTTCCAGCAGCAGGGCATCGCGCTCGGTGGGCACGTCTATGGTGCGCAGTTGGTCTATCTGCTTCACCATGAGGCGTATCTTCGGGGCATGGGGCTTAGAGTCGAGAAAGTAGGATGAGACCCGCTTTTTCAGGTTCTTCGCCTTGCCCACATAGATGACCTCCCCGTCGCGGTTTATGAATTGATAAACCCCCGGAGTGTCGGGCAACAGCATGACCTGCCGCCTCAGCTCTATCCTGTCGTTGCTCTTTTCGGACATAGTGTCGGTAAAGTATATGCAAAGATAATACTAAGAGTCTGTACAAAAAAGTTTATAATAAAATATTGCCACCCAATTTATTGAGTCTTCTTCTTATCGCGAAGCAATCCCCGCCTTTTTCAGCATCGGGGTGTCTTTTTGCTCCACTTTTTGGACAAGCAAAAAGTGGATAAAAAAGCAGCCTAAAATAACTGAAACATAAATTTTTATAAACAACTTTTTTGTACAGACTCTTAGAGCCTAAAAAACACACCAGCCACCTTGATTAAAGGCGGCCGGTGTGCGTGCAAACTTTAAATAACCTGTGATGTATGATTATTTCACGATATTATTGTCGTGAAATTTCAGATACCCTCTTTAGTGGCGTACCACGGCATATAGACTGTGCCGATCATTGTCGGGACGATTTTGTATCCGAGAACGGTTTTGCCGTCACCGAAGTCTCTGCGCACCCAGTAGTCGCCCAGAGTGTATATTCCGAAATTTGATTGGATCCAATCGGTTGTCGATACACTTGCCCCGTTGGTATAGGCGTACCCTTTGACAATACCCTGCTGGCCATCCGCAGCTTTGTAGGCGCCATAGAAGAATGTGCCGTCATTGGTCACTCCGATGCCGCCGCCGCTGTAAAGGCCTGCCGATGAGCCCGTCGTCAGTTTGATGTCGTCGCTCTCTATCAGAGTGGTTGCGCCTGTCTCTATGTTGACCAACAGAGGCTTGACCTGATACTGCACGCTCCACGACGTGCCGCCGAACATATTCGCCTTTTCCACAAACTCTCCGAACCTGTAATTCATGGCGAGCCATTTACCGTTGGAGCTGAGGCGCATGTTGTTGGCATCCAGATAGGGAGTAGACAGGCTTAGCAGTGTCGTCGTTCCGAACATACCCTGAACCTCTTTGGTTTCAAATTTGATCAGATCTTCGGCAATCCATGACCATTCGCCGGCAGAGTTCCAGTAAAGAGCCTCGAAATTGTCCCAACATGAGCCGTATATCACCGTTCCGTCTGCCGAGCAGCCACGAGCCATCGTGCCGTTGGTAACATCCATGTCCATGCCGTTTTTTTCGGGAGCCGACATCTCCTGCGGCGTTCCGTCGACCCACTTGATAGGATAGTATAGATTGCTCGATTTGCGGCCATAGCCGACCCAGATCGAACCGTCGGCCGACATAGCCGAAACGAGGTTGGCTTTGTCTGTGGAGTTGATCATTGCGACTGCGTCCCACTCATTTGTGTCATTGTTGTAAACCAGCGATTTCATGTCGCTCTTGCCGGTTATGATCACTACCCTGCCGTCATCCGATATCGCACTCGCTTCGTATGCCTGCAACTCTGTGGTCTCTCCGACGAACGGAGTGAGCTCGGTACGCTCATCGGTCGCAAGGTCAATTACATAGATATTGGTATTGTTGATAAAGCCCACCTCGTCCACCACCTGGTTGACGCAGGCCAGAGCCTTTTTGCCACCCGCCGAAATGGTGAATGTATTGTAATCGGTCAACACGCGGAACTTCGGTGCATCGGGTTCGCTTTCGCCGAGCTGACTCACCGAAATATTCTCTTCGGAGAAGGCGTTACTTACAGTAATCTTTCCTTCCAGCGCCTCGGAGGAGGCATTTACACCTGCCGTGACGGTCAAGGCGTTGCCGTCTTCGGTGAGCTCTACTGTCATCCAGTCGCCCTCTTTTGCGAATGTCCACTCGCCGGTGCTTGAAGTCACTGTCACGGTATATGTCTGGTTGCCAAGTGCATCGAACATAACCGCATTGTCAGATAGGCGCAAATGGTTGATGAGCGTCTCGGGATCTTTCTGGCATCCCGACAACGCCGCTGCGCTAACCAATGCTGTCGCAGCTAAAATCAAAAAACTATATCTTTTCATAATGATCTCTGAATTTAAATTATGTTAACACTATTCCGACGGTGTGGTATAAGCAGCGCTGACCCAAAGTTGGCCCCAGTTCGGGTCGGAAACTCCGTTGGCATTCATCGGGCAAACGGCTATGTAGAACCTTGTGCCGGGTGCCATGCTTTGGTCGACAAAGTCGGCCGGTGCGCTATCTTTGCAATACCTCCAATAGTATCCCTGCCCCACGTCGGGACGGCTGAAGAACATGTCGCGCAGGAAGTTTTCGGTGTACACTTCTTCGGTGCCGTCGTTCCATTTCCATTTGCCGGTAGCTACGGCTTCGTCATAAGTGTCGGCATCGATAGTGTCGAATAAGAAACCCAAGGTGCCGGCTCCTGCTGTAAATTTCAGCGTTGCGCCGATTTGTGTGAGATTGGTCGCGGTTGCAGTTACGATTGCCGGTGTCAAGCTCTCGTCGTACTCCGGTGTGGAGTAGCGGTAGCGTTGCGAACCGACATAGTTGCCGTTAATATCATACATCCCGACATAGGCGTAGAATTCGACCCCTGCCAACAGTGCGGGCGGATAGTAGGTTGCCAGCACACCGCTCGGGTCGTCCATCGGGGGAGTGTAGTTTACAAAATTCTGTTCATCCTGGCCGTTAACCCTGAATGCCAGACCTGAGAGCATAAAGTTGTCGAGCACTTCGCCTACGTTGCCATGAGCGGCAAACGGGGTGTCGAGGGCCAGATCGAACGTTCCGCCTACTGGCGAAACTGCGTATACATACATCGGGCAGTGCGAATTTGCCTGGAATGTGAACTCGCCCTTATAGACGTCGATGCTCTTCACCGCAAAGGCCACTTCGGGGCCTGCGCCGTTAGCATTGGTCTTGACCTCAATGCTGTAAGCCTCTGTCGGCGTGTTGGCACGGTCGTATGCGCGATAGTAGAACACGTAATCGGTGTCGGGCTGCAGGTCGAAGAAGTTGGCGGTGTATTCGGTCATTTCGGGACACTCCTTTATGCCCTGCATGGTCCCGTTTTCAAACGCCTCTCTGTCTGCCGCGCTACCGAGCGCATATTGGAACTTGTAGAAGTGCAGGGTTCCGGTGAGCAGGAAACCTATGGAGTTGTTGGTTGTGTAAACCTTCGTAGCCTCCAGATCGGTCGACTCGGCCCAGTTGGGCATCGTACGAACCAGCAACTGAGCCACCGGCCCTGCATTGCCCTCTTCGTCGAAGCCGCGCGCATAAACCGTGTAGGTCTTCTGCGGGTCTTTGCCGGTAAACCGGATGGTTGCCTCTTCGGAGTTGTCGACATTGACAATGCCCTCCATCGAGCCGTTTACGAAATCTTCGCGTTCGCCGTCGAGTGTGCAGACGTACTCCCACGAGAAGATATCTTCATTGGGTGTGAATTTTACAGCAAAGCTGTTTCTTGTCGCATCTCCATCCTGTTCGACGGCAACTGTCGGATCGCCGTCCGTGATGTTAATATCTGGCAATTCGTTGCAACCGGCGAAGACACCGACCGATGCAATTGCAATGGAGAGAAGCAGAAGTCTTAATTTCATGCGTTTTGGGTTTTTAATTAATAATATGTATCAATTTAAAATTACTCAAAGTCTGTCTAAATTTTATCGAATAAATTTTGTACAGACTCTCAATTGCAAATATAAAAAATGGTTCTATGATTTATGGCATGGACGGCTCTCGGGGATGGTCATGTTTATAAACTTGACCCAATCGTGGCCTGACGGTGGCCTAAATGGGATACTGATTGCCAAAGCCTGTGGCTTGACTGTAGCCTATTCGCGCTCCCTGCGCAGCGATCGTATGTAGAATACGGGGGTCACTCCGGTGATCTCCTTGAATGCCTCGCGGAAAGCGGTGCGCGACTTGAAGCCCACCATTCCGGCCACCGCCTCGATAGTATACTTGGCGCTGTCGGGTTCCGAAAATAGTTGCTGTGCTTCACGGATGCGGTAGCCTATGAGGAACGAACGGAAATTCATGCCCGATACGGTATTGATAACCTGCGACACATAGGCGTGGTTGGAGTGTACCAACTGGGCGAGCCTGTCGAGCGAAAACTCGGTGTCGCAAACGGTCGGGGCGTCCTCCATGACGGCGAGTATCTGCTCCATCAGTTTTTGCTGTGTCTCACCGTCGAGGCTCTTATGGTACTCTTTCGAGAACTTGTCTTGGTTCTTGTCCTTAATTTCGAACAGCCTCAGGTTTTTCTCCATAAGCACCTTGTAAGCCCTGTTCAGGTTGCGCTTCTGGAGGAAAAATATGACACAGGCCAACACCAATAGCCCCATCACCAGCATCTGGTATGTTATGGTGCGCTGTTTCAGCAGACGGTCTATTGTAAGTTGTTCTATCTGCTGGTTGGTTTTCGATACCTCATAGAGCCTTTGCAGTTGGTTTATGTCGCCGAATATCTCTGTGTTGAGGGTCGAGTCGCGCAGTCGGGCGTAGGTTTTGAAGTACTCGAAAGCCGCCTCCTTGCGCCCCTTGATCTCCTCGAATTCGGACATGGCGAGGTAGTTGTCGACCTCTATGCGCAACAGGTTGTTCTGCTCGGCCAAGGAGTTGGAGTGCGCAATGTAGTGGAATGCCGAATCGGCCATGCCGCGCTCCTGAAACAGCCGTGCCTGCAAATGCAGGGTTTCGGCCTCGCTTTCGACATCTTCGCGGCTACGTGCATTGGCGAGCGCCATGCGGAAATATTTTGCCGCCTCGTCGAACTGACCCTGCCGCTGGTGGTAGAGGGCAAGGTTCGACAGGATAGCGCCGCGGTAAATATCTCGGTGGCGGCCGGAGATGTCCAGCGCGCGGTTAAGGTAGAACCGTACGCTGTCGGGCCTATCGGCCGAGTCGCCAAGATTGCTCAGTATGCCGACCATCAACATGCTGTCGCGGCACACCTTGAGTGCCCTTATGTCGTATTGGCGCGCAATATCGACCTGCCCGAAGCGAAAATAGATATTGCCGATATCGATGAGGAGCCGTGACATATAGTCGGCATACTCCCACCGCTCGCAGAGGTCGAGCGCCTTTATCAACAGCTCGTAGGAGCGGCGGTAATCGCAGAGCTGATAGTATGCCACAGCTGTTTTGTGGAGCGCTTCGATAAGTATCTTATTCGCTTCCCCGTCGTCTTCAGCAACAGGCATGTTTATAAGCTGTGTGCCGATGATCAGTACAGGGTCGTAATTGTTGAGTTGCAGGTAGTAGTCGAGCGAATCCAGAAGCTGTCGCGGAGGCTGCATTCCGGCACCGTGGGCTACCCTGCCGAATGATGTCAGCAGGAGTATCAGTACAAATGCCGGTTTTAGCACGCGCTTCATATCCTTCCTATTAGTTATCTTAGGCGGTTAGCTATGAGCTGCATAAATTCTTCGCGGGTTTTGTGCTGGCTGAGGAATACGCCTGTGAAGGCCGAGGTGGTGGTCACTGAGTTCTGTTTCTGCACGCCGCGCATCTGCATGCACGTGTGGGCGGCCTCGATTACCACGGCGACACCCATAGGGTCGAGCGCCTCCTGTATGCAGTCGCGTATCTGCACAGTGAGGCGTTCCTGCACTTGCAGGCGGCGGGCATAAGCCTCCACCACACGCGCCACTTTCGATAGCCCCGTGATGTAGCCGTTGGGGATGTAGGCCACGTGCGCCTTGCCGTAGAACGGCATCATGTGGTGTTCGCACATCGAGTAAAGCTCTATATCCTTCACGATGACCATGTGCTTGTAGTCTTCATGGAACTTTGCCGAGAGGAGCATCTGCGTGGGGTCTTCGCCGTAACCCTTGGTGAGGAATGCCATAGCCTTGGCGACCCTTTCGGGGGTTTTGAGCAGCCCCTCGCGCGCGGTATCCTCGCCCAATAGTTCGAGTATGCGCTTGTAGTGCGCCGACATCTCGTCGATTACATCCT
>QMCD01000335.1_pt1 | contig 33557 bp, 32 predicted proteins | sample 1821841 | NCBI WGS metagenome assembly QMCD01 (sample SAMN01991225, study PRJNA193472) | Termite gut metagenome, whole genome shotgun sequencing project. | isolation source: worker | host: Macrotermes natalensis
GTCGGGTAATATGACGATGACCGCTAAAACAAACAATGATGTCGGGTAATATGACGATGACCGCTAAAACAAACAGTATGTTGTGTATGTTGGGAGAAGTGTATATAATGAGTATATGAAGAAAACAACTAAGGGCATGATTGACAGTTAAGGAGGTAGGGATATGCCGAAGATGCTTTATCAAGGACATGGGAGCTTGCGTCTTACTGGTGATGACGGGCGCGTTGTGTATATTGATCCTTATAAGGGTAAGGGATATGATGCGCCTGCTGATATTATTCTCGTCACGCATCAGCATACTGACCATAATCGCGTGGAACGTTGTGCCAAGAAGCCGGAGTGCCGGATTATTACGAATGTGGAGGCGCTTGCGGGCGGCGGACACAACCGTTTTGATATTGGCGGGATCCTTGTGCAGGCTGTTGTGGCCGGTAATAAGAACCATGATCCGAACGAGTGCGTCGGTTATATTATTACGATTGACGGGGTGAAGCTATATGCCAGCGGCGATACCTCGATGACCGAACAGATGGCGGCATTTGCTGCTTTGGAACTTGATTATGCGTTGTTTCCGGGTGATGGTTTTTTTAATATGGGGCCGCAGGAAGCGGCTGCATGCGCCGAGATTACCGGAGCGAAGCACAATATACTTATCCATCTGAAACCGGGTGAGTCTGTCCGAAAGACCGCAGAGAAGTGGAACGCACCGAATAAGCTTATTGTGGAGCCGGGGGAGGAAATTGATCTGTGACGGTGAGGATGAGCCGGAGTCAAAAAAGTTCTTTTAAGCGGAGGGAGGCTTTGTACAGGTCGCCTTTGCTTAGATGAGTATTGTCCTTTTTGACAAGGGCAATCGCTTCTTTCATGGAACAGGCGGAGCGGACCATCTCATCGACCAGCTGGGCTTCCAGTGATAGTGACGGGGCGGCGTTTTGGGGAGAGGTGTCTTGGGGGGCTTGATTACGGCGCTGGAGGACGCAAGTGTATTCTCCTAGTTCGGAATTGGGATTCTGCGCAAGTTGAGCGGTGACTTCCGCTATGGTACCGGGGTAAGATTTTTCATGGTACTTGGAGATGTCGTTGATGAGGAATATGCGGCAGTCCGGGAGGAATGTCATGATTGTGGCTAAGGTGGCGCGGATTCTGTTACCGGCTTCGTAGAGTACGAAGGTGTCAAGCGGGGAGGTTTGCAGGATGTCAAAAAATTTTTCTTTGTTTTTTTTGTCGCGGGGAAGAAAGCCTAGGAAACTGAACTGGTCAAAGAGGAAGCCGCTGACCGACAGGGCGGCTATTGCTGCCGAGGCGCCGGGAACGGCAATGACTTCGATGCCTTTTTGCCGGGCTGTGTTGACTAGGATGCAGCCGGGATCGGAGATGCAGGGGGTTCCGGCATCGGAAACTAGGGCTATATCAAGATTGCCTTCGGTCATTTTGGCCGTCAGCTCTTCTGCCCGGGCATGTTCATTGTGCTTATGACATGAGATCGTCGGCTTTTTGATGGAGTAATAATTTAATAGCTGGCGTGTCCTTCTTGTGTCTTCTGCCGCTACCAGCGAGACGTTCCGCAGGGTTTCCAAAGCTCTTTCAGAAATATCCTTAAGATTCCCGATCGGCGTAGCAACAACATATAATCTGCCCAAATCTGTAACCCTACCTTTTAGTTTATCTTGTCGTCATAGATGGCGCGCGCGCCACCGATGTATTTGGCCCTTGTCCGGGCACAGACTACGCGGGCTTTACCGATCTGCGTCTGGGTAATCCGCACCGGAACCGCTACTTCCTTAAGATGCATGCCGATCAGGGTATCGCCGATATCAATGCCGGCTCCGGCGCGGATATGCTCGACCGCTACGGGACGTTTAAATCCGGCATATGCCGCCGCGGCAAAAGCGCCGCCGGCACCCGGCCGCGGAACGGCATTGACGATCGGGATGCGTTCGTATTCAGCGGCATCCTGTTCGATGATGACGGCGCGGTTCAAATGTTCACAGCATTGTGCCGCCAAGTACAGGCCATGTTCTGAGAGCACCTCATAGATTCCTTCAAATACGGCCTGAGCCAGTTCGGCACTGGAGAAAGTACCGATCCTTTCACCGGCTATCTCACTGCTGGAACAGCCTACCAAGACGATGTCTTTTGGTTTTAGGGCAGACTGTCCGATCAGTTCTTTGGCTGCCTGTGCCGCTTCTTGCTTGATTTGTACCAGATATTCCATCCTGCCTCCCTTTCCTTAACGGGCAATGTCCGCCTTCTTATTGCCGTTTCCGTTGATTGACTGTATGTCATAGCTGATCTCATAGTCCGGATAGCTGTTGTCTTTGTGGTATTTATCCATGATCCGGCTCACTACCTTTTCGCCGTTTTCCAAAGTGGCATCCATCAGTATGACCACATATTGGGAGGTGCTGAACTTTGTCGCCACATCGCCGCGCCTTAATGAGCCGGCGACAGCCTCCTCTAGCTTTTGCATACAATGATCCAATTTCATGGTCAGCTCTTCGTTACCGCCTGCCTTGGATGGGTCAGCTGGTGACGAAACGGAAAACAGCACGATCTGGACATCCTGCTTGGAGCGCTCCACACATCTGGCCACAAAGCGGTATATCCGCTTAAAACCGCTATATTCAACCTTGTATGCCCCGCTTTCACCGTCTGTCTCGCGGATCAGCATCTTAAGATGCATCAAGTCAATCTGGTTGTTTTCTGCCTGCATGACCTGCACGCTGTCGTTGGCTTCCCCATAAAAATGATAACCTCTTTTGCCGTTGCGCTTGACAAAATAAAGCGCCTTGTCAGCATTGTTATATAGGGTCTGGAACGTCTTCCCATCAGCTGGCTTAAGGGCGATACCGATTGATACGGAGATATGTGAATCCTTGTCAAAGTCCAGAACCCGGTTTGTCTCATACTCAATAGTTACGATCAGGTTCCTAGCTATGTCACGTATCTCCTGCTCGCTATAATCTGCCCCCAAGAAGACGACAAACTCATCTCCGCCTAGGCGGCAGACCCTGTTCTCGGTTCCGGCACACTCCTTCAGCGTCCGCGCAAACGCTACTAAGACTTCATCGCCCATGAGATGCCCGAAATTATCATTGACCCGCTTAAAATTATCCATGTCAAGGAGCATAAATACACCTACATTCTGACGGCTGTTCCCTTTTTCAATGTATTCTTCCATATATCGCCGGTTCCACAATGATGTAAGGCTGTCTTCATTGGCCAGGATCTCAAGGGTCTTATTAATCTCGGCGGCGTGGATTATCTTGGATATCCGGTTCAGTAAAATCTCCGGTTCATATGGGGTTTTGACATAGTCTGCCGCTCCCAGCTTAAGTGCTTTGACTTCACTTTGCATGTCCGGATCCGCGCTGAGGATAATAACCGGGATATCTGCTTTTGTCTCATCTTCCTTTAGGATCTTAAGCAGCTTATAACCGTCCATATCCGGAAGGCGACTGTCCATCAGGATCACATCCGGCCGGCTATGAAGCAAGAGTTCCCGTGCTTCTTGGCCTGACGCAACCTCCGACAAGCGATATTTACGGCGCAGGAACTTGCCGGCACCTTCCGCGTCTTTAAGTTCATGATTTATCATTAGAATATGTTTCATTGGTTTCTGCTCCTATGTGTTGCGATATTGTCGTTCATATCCCCAGAAAGTCCGTAACTGCTTTCTTCATCTCATGAACTTCACATTCTTTCTTATGAAGTAGCGGAGCCGTCTTAAGTGCCGCGATCGCTCCCGGCACTTGTGCCTGTGACAGCCAGGCCAGCCGGTCGATAAGCGCGAAATCCTCAAGCGAGCTGCCGGACGGTTCAATGGCTCCTAAGACGCTGCGGCCAAATTTAAAAGGACTGGCAGTTGAAGCGATTACTGTCGGTTTCCGGTCGCCGGTAGCGGCGACATACTTTTCATAAACACAGGCGGCCACTGCCGTGTGGGTGTCGATGACATAGCCGGCCGCTTCATATACTTTCTTAATCGTGGCGGCGGTTTCTGCTTCCGTGGCATAATTCCCGTAAAAATCCTTCAGGCCATTTCTCATGCTGTCATTGATATTGTAAACCCCGTCCTGGCTCAGTTCCCTCATAAAGGACTGATTCTGCTCCGGGTCACTGCCGCTAATATAATAAATCAGCCGCTCCAGATTACTGGATATCAAGATGTCCATCGACGGGGAGGAGGTCAGGATAAATTCCCTTTTCCGGTCATAAGAACCGGTCGCAAAGAAATCATAAAGTACTTTATTCTCATTGGAAGCACAGATCAGCCTGTCGATCGGCAGACCCATCTGCCGGGCATAAAAAGCGGCAAGGATATTGCCGAAATTGCCAGTCGGGACCGCTACGTTGATCTTGTCATTTTCCGCGATAGCGCCTTCTGCCAAAAGCCTTCCATAGGCATAGACATAATAAACGACCTGCGGGATCAGCCGGCCGATATTGATGGAATTGGCGGAAGAAAACCGGAAACCTTTGCTTTCCATATAGGCGGAAAGTTCCTTGTCGCCGAATATTTGCTTGACCCCGGTCTGGGCATCGTCAAAATTGCCGTGAATGCCCACTACATAGGTATTGGCGCCTTTCTGGGTAAGCATCTGCTTTTCCTGGATCGGACTGACGCCGTTCTTCGGATAAAAGACAATGATCCGGGTTCCGGCCGTGCCGGCGAAACCGGCAAGGGCAGCTTTGCCCGTATCACCGGAAGTCGCGGTCAGTATCACTATCTCATCCTTTATGTGATTTTTTTGGGCTGAGAGAACCAACAAATGCGGCAAGATAGAAAGCGCCATGTCCTTGAAGGCACTGGTGGCTCCGTGGAAAAGTTCCAGATAATAGGCATTTTCAGCCTTTTTAAGGGGGGCGATGTCCGGCCGGTCGAATTTGCCGTCGTAGGCCTTGGCAATACAGTCTTTCAGCTCGTCCGCGGTAAAATCGCCGAAAAACAGTTTCATCACCTCATATGCGGTTTCCTGATATGTCATCCGCGACAGCTCAGCGAGGCTTCTGTCCAATACCGGAATATGGTCCGGCACATACAATCCGCCGTCCGCGGATATTCCTTTTAAGATAGCCTGCGAAGCCGTAATCGGCTCCTGCCTGCTTCTGGTACTGATATAATTCACTGGCTTCATGCTTTCTCCCATCTGCTTGTACGGTACGGCGCGAGCTTATCACAGCTTGGCTTTTGCGAATTTGAATACGTAATTATATCATATCTGTTTGTCATCCGCAATAACCGCGCCTTATTTAAAGAACTCATGTCCGCCATAAGTAAACAGCTTGCTCAGGTTATTGTCGAACCACTGCATTTTCTCCGGATCGGCATGCTTCCTAGAAGCAAAATACAAAGCTCCTTCCGTCACATCCTCCCCGGCCAGGACCTTGTCAACCGCTTGCACTGTTGCTTCGCTTACTTTGACCGAATAATAACGCCCATTGGAAACAGGCGAAAACTGGGCTGTCCCATTTTCACTCTGAAAAACCACATCGACAACCGTATCAGGAAATTTCTTATTATTTACCCGGTTGAGAACCACCCCGGCCACCAGCATCCGCCCCTTTTCATCTTCATTTCCCGCCTCCGCCTCGACGATACGGGTAAGTACATCATATTCTTCCTGAGCCATTACTATGCTTGTCCGCTCCAGGACATGGCACTCCACAATACGCTGACCGGAAGCAGCCCGCCCCATTTCGCCGCCAAAGCTCTCACGCCGGACATCCTCTTGCGCTTCCAACCGCGACACCATTAAAGACCGCTTAAAGGCCGGAGTGGCGGCGGCACGGCTGACCTCAAGGGTTTTAACGCTGAACCAGCACACCGCTATCATCATACTGCACAGTATCAACTGTGCCAATGCTCGCTTAAACATGAACCTTCCTTCTTTCTGCATTAATTCCATGTTATTAATTCCATGATATTAATTCTATAATATTAATTCTATAATTGCATATATGGCTTGTCATATTTACGTAACACTTCTTTAATATTTTATACAGTTATTGCCAAAAATATTTCTAAAACTTTCAAAAACAAGAAATAATTCTCATATTTGTAATTATATAGAGTTAATGCTATACTTAATAAATAGCATGAAACTCACGTAAATCACGGCATCCCGCCGTATCCGACCGCTTGGCGGACAGCATGTGTAAAGGATCGCGCCGCCCTAATAAAACACCTTAATCTAGCATTAATTGTTATCAAAATCAATTGTGAAGGGATGAGAACGTTGAAATCGGAGAACCAATCGAACTACCAATCGGACTACCAATCAGACCACCAATCAGACCACCAATCAGACCACCAAAAAGCCGTTAAGCAAAAACGGCTTCCCGGCGTATATCCGCAGCAAAAAAAAGACGGCACTATATATTACCGCTCTTCCATCACCTATAAACATAAACACATCAGCCTAGGAAGCTATGACACCATGATAAAGGCCCATGCCGCCTATCTGGAAGCCGGAACTATTATCAAAGATCCTTCCCTGACCCTGGCGGATTATTCCCCGCACCGGATCCTGCCGCTGGAAAAATGGGTCACATTGATCAATTTCCGCGACAACAACTATTATTTTGCCACGCCCATATATATTAAAAAGAAATACTTTGAATATCACCTGTCCCCTGCCCACATCTTAAAATTTGACATTGACGACCTGTTTTATTATTCCACACGTACCATCATGAAACGCGGCGGACATTTTTTTGTCGCTGACTATGGCATGCAGGTAAACATCCTGAACCGATACGGCATCAAGAATTATGCCGTCTTGGGCCGTGACTACCGCTTTATGAACGGAGACACTTGTGATTACAGATATGAAAACATCGAGATAATCAACCGCTACAACGGCGTATGCCGTTTCCAAAAAAATGGCAAAACCTACTACCGTGTCAAAATCCACATCGTCGGAAATTACACCGTAGGCATCTATGACACCGAGACCGAAGCGGCCATTGCTTATAACAAAGCCATTGATATCCTGAAAAAAGCCGGCGTAACCAAGCAGTTTGTCCCCAATTATCTGGAAGGACTGTCACCCTTCGTTTATGCCGATACATATTCACGCATCGCGGTTTCCCCCAAGATCAAAAACTACGCCCCCTGAAACCTGTCCGCCATCAATGCCGCCCGCCATCAGTGCTGCATGCCATCAGTGCTGCATGCCATCAGTGCTGTTCACTGACATAGATAGAAGCCCTGTTCTGGATAATATCGACAACCGCATCTATATCACTGTCATTTTCAAAATAATAAATGATTTCTTCAAGAATAATAGAATACAGCTCCGCATCCGCTGCATAGGTGGTTTCCACCCGCCCAATGACGTCAAGCAGGCAGACAGCATCCTGTTCTTCGATACACGTAATATCAATCGGCTCTTCCCCTTCAAAGATGACACTTGCTTTTACTGTCTCTACCCTGCCTCCGGACGGACTGTCTTCATATTCAACCCTTTTAGCCTCCTCCTGCCTACTTAACACCTCGCTCCTTAATAACGGCAGTGAGCCTTCAATACTGCTTTGATATTCTTCTTCCAGAAAACTCTTTATAAATCCCCACGCTGCCTCTTTATTATCACTGTTCTTATTGATTCCTAAAATAAACCTACCCGGTACGACAGTATTCCCGTCCTTTCCATCCATCGGATAACCTATGTAACTAACCTGGCTACCGCCAAAAACCAATCTTACCTTAGTACAATCATAAACATCGGAGATTGACACAGGATACAGCAGTGCCTTACCTGTTAAAAACTGCTGTAACACAGAGTAATCCTCCCCATAAACCCTTCGTTCCGGAAACTGACCGGAAAAAGCCAGCAGTTCCCTAAACAGCTCACTGTCAAAGCTACAGGTTCCTTCTGCCCAATTCACAAAATTCCCCATGCTCCCCAGACACAAGAATCCAAAAACCTCTTTCTGTGAATCCCCCGGGAAAAGCATCCCTCCTTCCGTATTTTCCTGATAAAAAGCCATCAAATCCTTCATGTTCCATTGCCCGGCATCACCTAATTGCTCCTTGGTCCCGGCAACCGTCTTTATAGAAAAATCAGGGGACAAAGCATACAGCTTACCACCGACAGCATATGTATCAACAATATTAGTAAAATAATCCTCCTCATCAAAAGACACATCTGCTTCCATATATGCATATAAATCTTCCGTTATACCTTTACTCACCACACCCGGAGAATACTGATAGCCAAAATCAATAATATCCGGTCCCTTGCCGGCCGAAATCTCCATCTGCATCAAATCGACCGCGCTGCTCCCCTCAATCAGCTCGCCGCCATACTCCTTAATCTCAATAAAAAACCCCGTATTCTGCCTGTTAAAATTATCCACCTGCTTCCGCAAAGAACTATTGACATAAGCCGTACCTAGGATCAGGGTAGTTGTACCACCTGTCATATCATCACCTTGCCTATCACCAGCCCCAATATCACCACATCCAATCCAAAAACAAGCACATATAATGATCACCACAATAATTCTTCTTACCGCCATCTAAAACTATTCCTCGCTTTCCGCACTGTGCGCAACCGGCATATAATAAAACATGATATCCTTATACATCTCGCCTAGGTACGGAAGCTCAACCCCACCAAACACACCGCTATACATAAGACGTTCGCCGTCCACATAAAGAAACCTGCCGTCAGACAAGAAATCGTGGCATAAACTGCCTTCCAGAGATTCAAATGATAAATTAGGTATTATCATATTACTGCTTTCATCCCCCAGATTATAGGAATAGACACCGCCCGATCCAAATAAATATAAGTCAGCATCAATACCGGCACGCATTCTTACAAACTCTCCAAAACCAGTCGGAAGTACCCCTTCATAAAACTCGGCAATACAAAGTGCTTCCGGATCAATTGATACAACTGCTATATTTTCCTGATCATTTGTATGTCCCGCAACATAAATAGCCCCATCTTTGCCGCGTGCCAAGCTTGACAAATTCCACAAGGGAACATCAGGACTATCTACTAGCCCCAGAACATTTCCTGCGGCATCAAGTACCGTAATACCGCTTTCAGATTCTTTTAACCTAGAGCCAGAAATATAATATCTGCCTTCCGCATCTATCACAAATTCTATTAAATGCGAACCTTCCTCGTTAAACGCCTTTTTCATATCTATTTTCCGAATCACATTGCCCTCTTGATCAGACACCCACATTTCACATCTTTGAGTACTCCAATCGGTATCCGAGAAAAAAAAATGAAGGTTTCCATCCACATCCACATTAATCCCTTGAACAGCCATATCCGCCGGAATATCTATCGGCATCCTTTCGGAAACACTATCGCCTATCTTCATCTTATGAATCACATAATTACCGCCACTTGATTCAACTCCCGACATAAATATCAAATAACCCGTATTTACAATAGAACGAATAAATAGATCCCCTTGATAAGGAATTGTGACCAACTGATCTGAAACCAATACATTTCTTTCACTCACTTCCGCCTCATTCGCCCCATCTGATTCAAAGTCCATTACCTCATTATTTTGCATATTCATTTCATCATAATCATTATCTGTAATTAAATCAGCCCCTACTAAGGCTTCCTTTCCACATCCGCTAATACCAACCATGAATGCTAAAACAAAAATAAGCCACACATACCTCATAATATTCCTCAATTTATCAACTAATTCTTATAATAAATTTCAAAACCATCCAGTTGCGATACCGAATCGCCACCAACGATGACCAACGCCCTCTCACCGCGACCCATAATCCACAAAACACACATTAAAATCCGCATCCCCAGAAATCCCCGCAATACTGCCATTCAAGCTATACTGCCACATCTGAAACTGATACGGATAATCAGGCAGCTCCGTCTGCTGGGAAAGCCACACATCATATTCCATCAGCTTCGTCAGATCAATCTGTTCCACCAGCCATTCTTTGGTCCCATAAAGCATCGGAACATACCCCGCCGCCTTAATCTCATCTAAGAAAGCCATCGCTATATCCGTCTTATCATTTTCAGACAGCCCCTCTATCCGGGAAATATCATTATTAATATATTCCATATCAAAAACAACCGGATAAGTCACCTTCCGGTCCGAAAGATGCTGCCGCACAAAGGCTGCTTCTTCGGACGCTTCTGCCGCCGTAACGGCCTGAGAGAAAAAGTAAACTCCGACATCAAGGCCGGCCTCGTTGGCACCAGTAATATTGGCCACAAAATTCTCATCTAAAAATATCTGGCCGCTTTCATACCCCCGTGCTCCCAGACGGATCATGACAAAATCCACTTCCGCCTCCTTCAATAGGGCATAATCAACCGTTCCGTTATATTGGGAAATATCCACGCCAAAAAAAGAAGTCTTCCGCTGCCCTTCATAATACCCCATCCGGTCGCTTTGCAGCTTTAGATTCATTGACTCATAATTATTCTTAGTAATATATGGGTTAATGCTCACCCATTCAGACGTGCCGTCCCTTCTTTCCACCAACGTGTGTTTGCCATCTTGCGAAGGATCTGCCGTCGGCTCAGGCGGAGCGGCCGGAGTTGCCACCGGCCGCTCCGGGGCAACATCCGTATCCTGTATTACGGTACTGTCCGGTTCGGAATACATGTCCCAAAAATCCAGATCATCAACGCGTAGTTTATTTTCCCGGTACAGCCTGTCAATATCGGCATTACCAGAAGTTATGCTTCCGTCTGACTGATAACCAGATGACTGGGGCTCAGATTGAGATTCGGTTAATCCGGTCGACGGAACGGCAGAAGCCGTGGCGGTTCCGTCAGCCCCGCCGCGCAGCCTTCGTGATGAATTATCAGAGCTCATGACCACTACTGATAAAATGACCAGTATAAATACAGAAACTCCCGCCACCACATATATCGGGGGGAATCCTGTCCGGTTATCCTTTGGTTCTCTTGGCATATGCGTGATCTCCCATGTGATTTTTGTTATATATACACATCATACCACATATTAGCCGTATTTTTAATACCGTTTACAGAGATTTTGGCACAACCACTCTTTGTTCAGTTAAAATGTTATAAGCACAGCGTGAAAGGAGGGATTGTTATCAACGGCTATAAATATATAGGTGCGTCCAATAAGAAAATTAACCTTTACAAAAAACTCATCGTCTATTTAGCACTGTCCGTGTTTACATGCTTGTCGTCGTTTCTGGCGATAGACAAAGTAATGTGTGAACGTGTACCAGATGAAATCTGTCAGTTCTTGGCAGAAGAAGGCTATGATGTCGAGGACATCGGCTTTGACCAGGTAGCGGATAACGGCTTCTTTAATGTAAGGATATATCATTCCAGTAAGCCGATTAATTATAAGAATCAAAGCACCAATTACTGGAAGGTACAAAGAATAGCAAAAATAACTAGGCTGTATTATATTATTACCCCTTACTATGAAGAAATACCGTTTCAATGACATCTATATGCTCAGTTTATGCCGGTAAGTATCATAACTCACCGGCATAAATACTTACGTCCCATATTACTTTATCATCATCAATGATGCATTGTATCCATCCATTATGGGATTTAACTGCCGCTTCAATCTCTTTGATAAAATTCCTGTTTCTCTTTAAAAACTTTTTTCCATTGGCATCTGTCTTTTCATATGGATGGATCCAATATGAATATAGATATTCTGTATCATAGCGTACCACAAAATTAAGTTTCTTCTGCTCGGTTCGGCCTGTCTCCTCCATGGTTACGTCAAAAATATTATTTACTATCATGAAATATAACTCTTTATCAATATCCATCTGCTCCGGGATCAGGATTTTATGATTGATCATCAGGCCTTTTTCTTCCGCCTCTTTTATCTTGGCATTTATGATACTGTCAATTTCGATATTATATGTTTCGATAAGCAGATGTTCATTGCCAAGGGTTTCGAGCAGAATCTCGTTCATTTTATCCACTATTGATTCCCTAGACCTGCCATCATTAATCATTTTTTTCAGCACCAGAAAATTCTTGGCAAGATTGTGACGCATCGAGTTGAAATCATCATAGGAATCATGCAACTGACGGTATTGGCGCTTATAGCTCTCCGCTTTCTGCACGGAAAGCATTTCCTGTGACCTCAGTCTTTCCTGATCAAGCTTATAGATAAAAATCAAAGATGCCATCAAGGTTATCATAAGGAAAAAACTTAAAAGGATGTAATAAGCATCCAGATCGGTAAACTGCAGTAATACGTATGATAAAAGCATCATTATGGAAAACATAATCGGTAAATACCATTGGATATATGATCTTTTTGATTTGATGCCGGAATCCCAGATGATGCTTAAAACAATCCAGACACCTATCTGTATGACCTTACTGCAAAGACTTACATAGCCGTCAGCTATTGCGTTAAAGGAGCTGCCAACCAGAAGCACGCTTAAGAATTCGGTGAATAAAGATATTATCATGGTTATAGCTACGGAGAAGAACTTTACGCTAAGCGGCGATCCATAGCTAAATGTCATACAAAAGGCCATAAAAACATTAAATATTATCAACATAAACGGTTCCATATCCAGCATGCTGACCAGATAACTGGAAATATGCCATACTATGTAACCAGCCAACTCTACTTTGACATTTTTGATCAATCTTCTGTTAAATAATCTAAGATAACAGGCCATGATATATGTGCCTATAATATCTATCAATATATAGACGGCAGACGACAACGCAGTAATCATACGCATCTCCCCTATTTTTTAAGTTTCGTGGCACCTTCCGGCATCTTGGGCTGATACCCCCATAACCAACAAACCGAATTAACATTTGCCGTCGTAACCGATACCGCCATGACCGCCAGTGTTTTTACAAGTTTTGATGACGCTTTACTCATTACCCTTCTCCTTCATTGCTGTGATATGGCAAAAAAATCATCTCTGATATGTTCTCTAAGCTTATACTCAGCCCAATGAGCCTTTAGACCTGCATATCGAGACCGCGCTACCGGCAACACTTCTGCTATTCCGGTTAACTTCATTTCTTTCATATTGAAATGTTCAACACATAAGAAATTAACCAGAAAAGACCTGTCCGGACAGACAAAATCATATTCCTTCAGTTCCTGGTAGATGTTTTCGATCGTGGAATAAAACTCACGCCTATCATTCTTGGTTATGATGATCACTTTGTCTTTATATTTCTGAAAATATGCGATTTCCTTGATGGGGGTCTTGTAATAGGTGCTTTGTATCTGATATTCAAAGAACTTTTCTTTTGAATCGAGAATCTTCATTAATTCAGCGCTCATTTGAAGGGCATTATATACATCTTTCAGCTTAACTGGCTTGGGCAGGATATCCATGGCCCTAGTCCGGAGCATTTTGCGGGCATCTTGTTTATAAGCTGTAACATAATAAATATGGGTAGAATTATGTTTAAAATTCTGCCTGATCATGAAAGCCACATTAAGCCCGTCTATGTTTTTGAGCTGGACATCTAGGAATAGTATATCAAAATACTGTCCTTGTGACAAATCCTTGAGAAGTTTTTCTCCGGAATAATATATGGTTATATCAACTTTTAACCGTATCTTATTCTCACACTGTTCAATAATTTTATAGAGTTCTTCACATGATTTTATATCATCATCGCAGATGCCTATTTTAATTTTTCTTAACATATCAGATTCCCTATTATGTATATATAATATTATTTCCAACCTGATTAATATTAACAAAAAAACCGAAAAAAATCTATAGGTTTCCAAAAATAGACATTATACAGCCAAAATTTGCATAACTCAAATACTCTTTTTGGGGCATTTTTCCTTGCAGAGCCCGCAGCCTGTACATTTTTCCTGATCTATGACCGCGCAGAAGTCCGTCACCGTAATCGCCTGTGCCGGACAATTCTTCTTACAGAGCCCACAGCCGATGCAACCGACCGTACAGACTTTGGACGTGGCCGGCCCCTTATCCTGCGAACGGCAGCCGACCGCACATTCAGCCGCATAGGGAATGAGGCTGATCAGGTTTTTCGGGCAGGCACCAATACACATACCGCAAGCCTTGCATTTATCCTTATCCACCGCCGCGATGCCGTTTTGTACATGAATGGCATCAAACTGACAGGACTTAACACAGTTACCGTAGCCAAGGCAGCCGTATTGGCAGGACTTGGCGCCGCCGCCGGGTACGAACCGCTGTACCCGGCAGTCCATCACCCCAGTATATTCATAATCAACGCCGGCGGCCGCGTGATCGCCCCGGCAGGCTACGAATGCCGTCTGCCTGACGGTTGTCAGCGCCTCAACACCCATGATTTCTGCAATCGCATTGCAAGTCCTTTCCCCGCCTACCGGGCAGGCGTTCACGGCCGCCTCATGACTGACGATAGCTGCTGCCAGTCCGGAGCAGCCCGGATAGCCGCAGCCGCCGCAATTATTGCCGGGCAGGGCATTCAACACCGCTTCTTCCTTTTCGTTGACCGCCACCCGGAAAACCATCGAGGCAAGCCCTAGAATAATACCGATCAGCAGACCGACTCCGCCGATGATTACAATCGCTGTAAAAACACCACCTATACTCATCTGTATACCTCGCTTTATAACAGCCCGGAAAAGCCGCTGAACGCAATAGCCATCAGCCCTGCGGTGATCAGGACGATGGGCATGCCTTTAAAGGATTCCGGTATGTCGTTAAACTCCATCTTTTCACGGATGCCGGCCAGGATAATAATCGCCACGGCAAAGCCGACCGCAGTGGCAAGTCCGTTCACAACCCCGGTCAATACGCCGTAATTCTTCTGTACGTTTACCAGAGCCACGCCAAGTACTGCGCAGTTGGTAGTAATTAGCGGCAGATAGACACCCAAGGCCTGATACAGCCCCCGCATGAACTTCTTCAAGAACATCTCCACCAGCTGTACCAGCGCGGCTATTACCAAGATGAAGACGATGGTCTGCAGATAGGTGGCGTCCAGCGGTATCAGGACATAATAGTAGATCGCTCCCGCTACCGCCGAAGCAAGCGTGATCACAAAAATCACCGCCGCCCCCATACCGGCAGCTGTTTCCGTCTTCCTGGATACCCCGAGGAAGGGACACAGACCCAAGAACTGGCTCAGCACTACATTATTAACCAGTGAGGAAGCTATCATTATAATCAATAAGTCTTTTATCATCGTTTTTTCCTCCCGGCTTTCTTGACCTGAGCCGCTTCCCTATCTTGAGCCTCTGCTTTATCCTGCGCCTCTGCCCTACCTTGAGCCTCTGCTTTATCCTGCGCCTCTGCCCTACCTTGAGCCTCTGCTTTATCCTGCACCTCTGCCCTACCTTGAGCCTCTGCTTTATCCTGCGCCTCCAGGTCAATGAACTCAAACGTCAGATCAAGGTCAATAAACTCGTATGTCTCATCATCGCCAACGGCCTCGTCAGGTTCTGCTACGTCCGCGACACCAAAGGGGAATAACCGGCGGCTACAGCCTGCGTCCTCACAGTTCATACAGTCGGTACTGCATCCTGACTGTATCCGCGACATGTCCTTGCCTTTTTTCTCTCCGTAACGCTTCACCTTGTTCTGGATGGCTGTCAGGCAGGCCAGGACAAAAAAGGCTCCCGGTGCCATTATAAAGATCGTGCTTGGCACATAGCCCGCCGGCATAACGGAAAAACCGAAGAGTTCACCGGCTCCCAGGATTTCCCGGATGGCACCGATGACCGTAAGCGCGACGGTAAATCCAAGCCCCATACCGACACCGTCAAAGAATGACAGCGCTGCCCCGGACTTGGAAGCATAGGCCTCTGCCCGGCCTAATATAATGCAGTTGACAACGATCAAAGGGATATACAGTCCCAAGGCATCATATAAAAACGATATATAAGCCTTCATCAGCAATTCGACGACCGTGACAAACGTGGCAATGATCACGATAAAAGCCGGTATCCTCACCCTGTCAGGGATAATATGGCGGAGCAGGGAAATCAGCAGGTTGCTTAAGGCAAGCACCGCTAAGGTGGTCAGACCCATGCCAAGGCCGTTAACTGCCGAAGTCGTGACCGCCAACGTAGGACACATGCCAAGCATCAGCACGAAGGTAGGGTTCTCTTTTATCAGGCCATTGAGCAGCCGCTCCGATAAGCCGTTCTCTTTAGGATGCATTGCCGTCACCTCCTAACTTAATCTCATAATAAAACAGTCCAGCGTTCACGGCATTCACAAAAGCATCGGAAGTAACCGTCGCCCCGCTGATTGCTTCGATCTCCGCCTCAGCCGCCGCCGCGGTTTTTGTCAGAACAAACTGTGCGGCGCTTTTATCCGCGAACTGGGGAACCAGCACATCTTCCGCTCTCATGCCTAGTCCGGCGGTTTCGCTTATATCCAAAACCGCCACCCCGTTTAAAGATCCGTCCGACCTGATACCGACTGTCAAGGTAATGTCGCCGCCGTAACCCTCATGAGTGGTCACCTGTAGCACATATCCCAGCCCCGCCCCGCTCTCGTCCAAAGCCTGCAGAACCGCATTGATCTCTACCCCGCCGTAATTTTCCTGCCATTCCGGATCCGCTGTCGCCCGCTCATCCGCTGCGACTTCCACAAATTCATCAGCGCCTGCAAACACCTGAACATAGGCCGCCCGTGCCGCTTCCTCGGCAGCTTCGGCTATCGGCGCCTTGGTAATCTCATATACGCCGCCCAAAAACAATCCGGCTACCAGCGTAATAACAAAAATCACCATCGCATCTTTCATCATATTAAACATAGCGACTCCTGACTTTAATATTTTAACTTCTTCTGTATCCAAAATACCTAGGTACGGTTATTTTCTCAATCAGCGGAACCAGCAGGTTCCCAATGATGATCGCATAAGAAACACCCTCCGCCGCGGAACCGAAGACCCGGAAGACCGCCGTCAGCAGCCCCAACAATATCCCATACAGATACTGCCCCCGCTTCGTAAGCGGGCGGGTCACATAGTCGGTCGCCATGAAAAACGCCCCTAGCATCAGGCCGCCACCTGACAGATGGGCGGTAACAAAGGCCGGATTGGCGGAACCGCCAAAAAGAATCAAAAAAACCACAAATGACACAATATAGGTTCCCGGTATTCTTAAGTCAATCACACCCAAAAGAATCAGCAGACAGGCTCCCGAGACAATGGCAATCACCGAGGTCTCGCCGATGGTTCCGGCAATATGGCCGGTAATCATGTTAAGCACATTTACCGTCTCCCCGTTTTTTAAAGAGGCCAGCGGTGTCGCTCCCGTAAAAGCGTCGGTATCAAAATTACACATGATCGGGGTATAGGCCAGCAATAAAAAGCACCTAGCCGCCAAGGCGGGATTCATGAAATTCTGCCCCAGCCCCCCGAACAGCATCTTGACCACTAGGACGGCAAAGATACCGCCGACCACGGCAATCCACCACGGCGCCCCGGGCGGCAGATTAAGCGCCAGCAGCAGGCCGGTCACCACCGCCGAATAGTCACCGACTGTAACCGGCTTTTTCATGAGCTTGGTAAACAGGAACTCCGTCAGGACGGTGGTCGCTACGGTGACGGCAATCAAAACAAGGGCATTGATGCCGAAATGATAGATCCCGAATCCGGCCGCTGGAAGCAGGGCAATAATGACTGTAAGCATGATCTGACTGGTATGTAAACCGGACCGGATATGGGGATTGGATGAGACCTTCATCAAATCACTCATTTGGTTTCTCCCTTCTTGCGTCTTTCTAACATTAACCGCCGCATGGACTTGATCGACTGCGTCAGGTGCCGCCTAGCTGGGCAGACATAACTACAGCAGCCACATTCGCAACATTCCATCCCGTTATACTGAAGAAAAGCCTGCTCATTTTCCTGCTCGGCATAGTCCGCCAGCTTCCTGGGAAGCACCCGGCCGGGGCAGGTCTCCACACATTTGCCACAGTTGATGCAAGCATCCGGTCCGCCTTCAGACACCTCGTCCCGGCTGAAGGCAAGTAGCGCGGATGTGGTCTTGGTCGTCGGGACATCGGTGTCAAACAGGGCAAAACCCATCATCGGGCCGCCGGAAATAATCTTCGCCGGCTCCTTTTTAAACCCGCCGGCCTCATCGATCAGCTGCCGATAGTTTGTCCCGATCCGGACTAGAAAATTGCCGGGAGAAGCGATAGCATCACCGGTCACGGTCACCACCCGGTACATCATGGCCTTTCCTCTGGTCACTGCCCGGTTCACTGTAATGATGGTGTCGACATTGCTGACAATACACCCCACATCAGCTGGCAGCATCGATGAATTCACCAATCTCCCGGTGGTCGCATAGATAAGCTGCCGTTCCGCTCCCTGAGGGTACTTTGTCTTCAGTTCCTTGACGATGATCCGCGGCTCTTCCTTGGTAAGCTCTCTTAACAGCTCAATGCAGGCCGGCTTATTATCCTCTACAGCCAATATCCCCCTAGCATTAACGAAAAGGCTCAGCAGGACCTTCAGGCCGCCAATCAGGTTTTCCGGCTCTTCCAGCATCCGACGGTAATCGGAGGTCAGATACGGCTCACATTCCGCACAGTTTGCTATGACATAATCAATCTTGTCGGGCTCCCGTGGGGACATCTTAATAAAGGTCGGAAAACCGGCGCCTCCCATTCCGACTATCCCGGCATCGCGGATCCTTTCCAGGATCTGAGCCGCTGTCATCTGCTCCCATGGTTTTATCGGCGCCGCCTCTATTTCTTCATAGTAATTATCATTCTCCACAACAATGCTCATGACTAGGTCACCGGTCACCGTCCGGCGGGGCTCAATGGCTTTTATCTTTCCCGACACCGTCGCATGCACAGGCGCTGAGACAAAGCCGCCCGCGTCGGCTATCTTCTGTCCGGCTAGGACTTTGTCGCCGACACTAACCACCGCCACGGCCGGAGCGCCGATATGCTGCACCAGCGGATAAACCAGCTCCCCTTTCGGCAGCACGGCCTTAATGGGTATATCCTTGGTTAAGTCCTTGCCGTCGTAAGGATGAATCCCTCCCATAAAGGATTTCTTTAACATTGCTTGTCCTTCTTTCCGTATAATTTTATCCTACTTAAATATACTATCTTTTTGTCGAAAATACTACAGTATTTTTTGGAAATGTGATACAATAAGCCTGTAATCAGTTTATAAGTAATGTTCGCCTATTATGAAACATTTTGCCATAGGAGAAATAATATGCATACAGAAACCGAAATAAAAGATGAATTATATGTGGATTATCCTCTGGAAAAAATCGCCCCCTTGGATAAAATACTGTTCCTAGATATCGAGACCACCGGCTTTTCAGCGCAAAGCTCCTACTTATACCTGATCGGCTGCGTCTATTGGGAGAACAAGAAGTGGCATCTGATCCAATGGCTGGCCAGTGCCTATGCGGAAGAAAAAGAAATCCTGAATGCCTTTTTCCAGTTTGCGGCCGGCTTCACGCATCTGATTCATTTTAACGGCAATAACTTTGACCTCCCCTATATGACGCAGAAATGCCGGCAATACGGTTTCTCCTACCGCTTCGATACATTTGAAGGCATTGATATCTACCGCCGGGTCGCGCCTTTCCGGGAACTGCTGGGTCTGGCCAACTGCAAGCAAAAAACAGTCGAGAAGTTTTTAGGCCTAACAAGGCTTGATATTTATAACGGTGAAGATCTGATTTCCGTTTATCATGACTATGTATCCTCTCCCTCGACGGAAGAACGCTATCTGCTTCTGCTCCATAATGCCGACGACCTGAAGGGGATGATGCAGATCCTCCCGATCTTAGCTTATTATGACCTGTTCAACGGCAAGCTGAAAGCCCAAAAAGTACAAGCGAATTATTACAGCAGCAGCACCGGCAAAGGGCAGAATATGCTTTACATGAAACTGCTTTTGCCTTCTGCCCTGCCGACATCTTTATTTTTTCATCAGAACCATTGTTACTTCAAGGGCGAAAAAGAGGAAGGCTATCTGGCCGTTCCCCTCTACGAGGAAGAGATGAAGTTCTTCTATGCCAATTATAAGGATTATTATTATCTGCCGGCCGAAGACTGTGCCTTGCATAAATCAATTGCCGCTTATGTCGATAAGGAATACCGGCAGCAGGCCACGGCAGCGACCTGTTACTCCCGCAAAGCCGGCATATATCTGCCCCAGTGGGATGTTATCGCCGAGCCGTTTTTCAAACGGGAATATGACAGCAAGGAAATGTTCTTCGAGGTAACGGATAAACTGAAGAAGAACCGGCCGTTCTTCGGTGAATATGCCAGCCATGTGCTGGACAACCTGCGTAGACAGAAGGCGCTAAAGCAGCAACCTGCCCATGGAATCATAAAAAAAGAAGAAACAAACCAAATATGAAAGCGAGTTGAGTTAATAATGGATATGACCTTAAATGAAACTAACATATATACTGCACCTGACAAGAAACATGATTGGGAAGTCAGACTCGCTACGCTAAACGACATCGATTCGATATGCCAGCTCTATAACGAGTTTTACACCCATAACGCAAGCCTACAGCCAAAATATTATCAAACAGCAAATGAAAGCGGTAAATATCCCCTTCACACAATCACCAACAGCGGCTCGGATATCATCATCGCCATCAAAAACGAACTGGTTCTAGGACTGATTCATATCAGAACAATGAACACGCCGCCATACGCTTCTATTGTGACACATAACTATGCCGAAATAGTTGACCTCATCACCACCGCCACCCATAGAAACCGCGGCATCGGCTCCACGCTGATGGAAGCAGCAAAGAATTGGGCCAAAACGCGACATCTGGATTACATCGAACTGTCAGTCCTATCCGAATCCATAGACGAGCAGCGTTTTTATAATCATAAAGATTTCACCAGTGTATCACATACGATGCGCTGTATATTATCAGACAGGTTCTAGGCATATTTAAATATCGTCTGTTAGCCCATAACGTAGCTTTTCCATGTGCTAAGAGACCAGTCATAAAATCCGTCGCAATATCTATCCCATGTGATTTGTTTTCGGGAGCCGGAACCGGAGCCGTTGCGGCTTGGGCAATATGACGATGACCGCTAACGGCAACAACGATGACCGCTCACGGCCGCGAATAGAAAAACGAATTATCCCTTTTATACCCAATCTCCGTATGATTAATAATCTGCTCCGTACTACCAATAAACAAAATCCCCCCCGGCATCAGCGACTGATAAAATCTCCCGAAGATCTCAAACTTAGCCTCTTCCGTAAAATATATCAGCACATTACGGCAAACAATCAGATGACAGCCGCGAGGATATACGTCCTTTAACAAATTATGCTCTTTAAATTCCACCTGCTTCTTGATTTCTTCCGATATCTGGTAAGAAGGCCCCACCTTCGTAAAAAACCGCTTCTTAAATTCATCCGGCACTTCAGCAATGCTTTTTTCGCCATACAGCCCTAACCTAGCCTTTTCCAATACCTGCTTGTCAATATCAGTCGCGTAGATACGAATCTGGCTTAACGGCAGATGTTTGCTTAAAGCCATAACCAGTGAATAAGGCTCATCACCGGTAGAACAGGCCGCACTCCATATCTTTAAGCTCTTACCGTATTTCCCGATCAGGAAGGGGAATACTTCTTTGTCTAAGATTTCCCACTGCCCGGGATTACGGTAAAATTCCGACACATTAATCGTCAGATAATTAACAAACTCTTCAAACACCGACTTATTGTTACGCAGCTCCGATACATAGTTATTGTAACCCTGGATACCATGCTTCGCAATCAGCGTATCAATCCTTCTCTTCATCTGCTTTTCTTTGTAAGCATTCAAATTAATCTGTGTCAGATCATAAACTGCCTTCTTAAAATATTCATAATCATATATCACGATTTATACCCGCCCTTATTTAAAATATTGGGCCGCGTCATCAAAAGAACATGATTCCGGGCCCGATGGTACTTTCCCCTATTATTTATCTGTTTTATTATTGCCGAATATTATTACCAATTATTATTACCAATGATTACCTATTGGTATTGCCGATAGCCTTCCTATTCTTCTTCGCTGTTCTCAGTTGCCGGAGAAACCTCGTCGGAAGCATCCAAAACGCTTTCTTCGGGTGCTGGCGTAACGGCATCATCTGTACCGGCTTCTGAATCTTCTACAGCGACTTCTTCCGCTTCGTCACTAACCGCTTCAGCCGGGGCGGCTTCTTCCGCTTCATCACTAGGTGCTTTGGCAGTTTCGACCGTATCTTCCGTTATGATTTCTGCTGCGGCACTGGTCTCTTCATCAGGATCGGCATCCTGAGCCAGCAAGGCTTTGATGCTCAGGCTGATTCTCTTGTCTGCTTCGTTAAAATCAACCACTTTAGCAGTGACGATCTCGCCTACTTTCAGAACGTCTGAGGGCTTCTCGATATGCTCCTTGGCTATTTGCGATACATGCAGCAAGGCATCTACGCCCGGTTCGAGTTCAATAAAGGCACCGAAATCGGTCATCCGGGCAACCCGTCCGGTTACTTCCATGCCTACTGCATAAGTGTCTTTCGCGTCCTTCCATGGATTGGCATCATCAAACTTAAGGCTTAAAGCAATCTTGCTGCCGTTAATATCTTTTATAAATGATGTGACGGTTTCGCCTACTTTAAACACTTTGCGGGGATTTTCAACCCTTCCCCATGACATTTCCGAAATATGCAATAAGCCGTCGGCACCGCCGATGTCAATGAACGCGCCGAAATCAGTGATGTTTTTCACGATACCTTCGACCACATCGCCGATCTGGATCGTCTCGAACAGCTTTTTCTGGAGCTCGGCACGTTCGGCATTCAGAAGCTGCCGGCGGTCACCGATATACCTGCGTCGCTTAGGATTGTATTCACTGATTACGAACTGGATTTCCATACCAGCGTATTTAGCCAGGTTCTTTTCATAAGTATCGGATACCAAGCTGGCCGGGATAAAGATCTTAACTTCATCAATAATTACGCTGAGCCCTCCCTCAAGCACCTGTGCCACCGTAGCGGTAAGGATTTCCTTATTGTTGTAAGCTTCTTCGATCCTCTTATTGCCCCTGTCAGCCGCCAGACGTTTGTAAGTAAGAAGCACCTGGCCTTCACCGTCATTTACCTTAAGGACCTTTACTTCCATGGTGTCTCCCGGCTTGATGACCTGAACCAGATTTACATTCGGTTCGTTGGTGTATTCGTTCTTAGTTAATATACCGTCTGATTTATAGCCAATATTTAGAATAATCTCTTCTGGCTTAACGTCGATTACAGTACCCTCGATGACCTCCCCCGTATGTATCGTTTTCAATGATCCTTCAAGCATTTGTTCAAAAGTTAACTCTGACATAATTTTGAACCTCCTCAATTATATTCTTTGGGGTTGAAGCCCCTGCGGTAATACCGATCAGAGCAGTAGTCTGGGGTAAATCCAATTGCAGATCTTCTAAGGTCTGTATAAAATACGTGGAAGCACACTCTTTCCGGCAAATCTCATAGAGCTTGCGAGTATTGGAACTATGCTTGCCACCTATTACGATCATAACATCCACTTCAGTCGCAATGCGGCCTGCCTCTATCTGTCTCTCCTCTGTTGCATTACATATTGTGTTGACAACATTACTATTGTAACCTTTTTTCTTTAGAATTTCAACTAAATCTTTAAATTTGTTGTAGTTAAATGTCGTTTGTGAAACAATACAACAGGAAACGTCCTTATCAGCGGATAATCTTAGCGCATCTGCCTCGGATTCTGCCACGTACACCGGCCCTTCGGTCCACCCGGTGATGCCCTCCACTTCCGGATGTCCTTGATTGCCGATGATGATAATCTGTTTTCCGGCCTTGCTTTCTTTTTCCACGATATTGTGAATACGCTTGACAAACGGGCAGGTGGCATCCACGCAGTTAAGCTGTTTCTCAGCAATGATCCGGTGTATGTTTTTGGCTACTCCGTGCGAGCGGATAATAACGGTGCCGGTCTCAAGCGCTTTCAGCTGCTCTACATCGGTAATTACGCATACGCCTTTATCCGCAAGATCCTTGACGACTGCTTCGTTATGGATAATGGGGCCGTAGGTATAGATCGGCTCACCTTGGGAAGCGGCAATCTGATCGTAGACCGCATCGATTGCCCGTTTAACGCCGAAACAAAAGCCGGCGCTTTTAGCGGTTATTGTCTCCATAACATAATACCTCTTGGGAATTTCCTGACAGTTTTTGGCTGGCCGTTATAATTATTAAACAATTTTATTATTACACATCCTACTTTTTATAAGTATGATTATCTAAATATATTTGGCCTTACATACTTTTACGATCGCCTTGGTCACCTGGCTGATATCCATCTGCGATGTGTCAACCACTACGGCGTCTTCCGCCTGCCGCAGCGGCGAATGTTGCCTGGTGCTGTCCTGATGGTCACGGCGGATAATATCCTTTTCAATGACTGCCAGGTCGCAGGGGATGCCCTTCTCAGTTAGTTCCTTAAAGCGGCGGGCCGCCCTTACTGAACTGTCGGCGGTCAGGAATATCTTTACCTGGGCATCAGGCAGGACACAGGTACCGATATCTCTGCCGTCCATCACCACCGCATGGTCTGTGGCCAGCTGTTGCTGCAACCCTAGCAGCCTTTCCCGCACCCGGGGATTGGCGCTGCTGACAGAAGCCATATTGCCCACTTCTTCGGTCCGCAGGTACTGATTCACCGGCTCGCCGTTCAACATTACCACCTGCTCGCCGTTCTCATGACGGATGGTGATATCCGCTTCCCGGCATTTTTCTTCTATACGCGCTGTTTCTTCCGGCGCGATCCCGTTTCGTAAGAAGAACAAGGCCATTGCCCGGTACATGGCTCCGGTATCAACATATATAAAGTTCATAATGTCCGCGACGGCTCTGGCAATTGTGCTTTTACCGGCTCCCGCCGGTCCGTCGATAGCAATCTGAAAACCCATAATTATACCCCGCGGCCGCTCTACGGCCTCCCAATCAATAGTTGAAAGCATTCCCCTCATTGACAACATGCGCACTGTAACCCGCCAGATGGCCGGTTGACCATGCAACCTGAAGGTTAAACCCGCCGGTCAGGGCATCGGTATCAAGGACTTCACCGGCAAAGAATAATCCTTTTACTTTTTTGGATTCCATCGTTGACGGTTTGATATCTGATACCGCGACACCGCCCCTGGTTATAATCGCCTCCTCCAGGCCCCTTACACCAGTCACTGTCATTTCCAGGTTTTTAAGCAGTTTAACCACTCTGCTGCGTTCCTCTCTGGTGATCTCATGTACCTTTTTTCCTTCCGGTATGGCCGATAGGGCGAGCATTACCTGATGCATTTTATCGGGAAGCAGCCCGGGCAGGATATTTTTAAACAGTTTATTATTATTATGTTCAAAATCACGTAACAGCCGCTTGTCTAACTGTTCCGTTGTTAAAGCCGGCTTGAGATCTACTGACAGAATCGCTTCGTGATGACCTGTCAGCTTCGTCATCTCACGGCCTGCCCGGATCGGGCCGTCACGCCCTGCCCGGCCGGCGGCATAGAAGCTGCTGGCTGTCAGAATCAAGGGGCCGCTGACTCCGAAATGGGTGAACAGCATTTCTCCGAAGCCTTTATATAATATCTTCTCATCGTTTCTGAAAACTACCGCTACATTTTTCAAGGAAAGACCCTGCATGGCACGGCACCAGTCTTCTTTTACCGTAAAAGGCACCAAGGAAGGAAAAACATCTGTTACTTTATGCCCGGTCTCCCTGGCAAAGCGATAACCGTCCCCTGTCGAGCCAGTTGACGGATAGGATGCCCCCCCGGTGGCGATAACCACTGAACCTGCCGCCAGCTCGCTGCCGTCCGCAAGGACGACGCCAGTAACAGCTGTTATTCCATTCGCCCCTTGCTGCGTCATGATCTTCTTGACAGCGGTATTTAAGGATATCTTCACACCGCTGCGGTCCAGCCTTCTTTTCAGGGCTCCGATCACATCGGACGAATGGTCGGACTGGGGAAACACCCGGCTGCCGCGTTCCTCTTTGACCTTACAGCCGGTTTCGTCCAGAAACCGGATCACGGCGCGGTTATCGAAATCATAAAAAGCGCTGTACAGAAATTTGGGATTGGTAACGACGTTGGCAAAGAAAGCTTCCGGCTCACCGGCGTTCGTAATATTGCAGCGGCCTTTGCCGGTAATAAAGAGCTTTTTCCCCAGTTTCTCATTTTGTTCCAGAAGGCTTACCTGGCTGCCGGCTTCTGCCGCGGTGATTGCCGCCATCATCCCGGCCGGGCCGCCGCCGATCACGATCACTCTGCTCATTTGACGCCCGCATCCGTTTCCGCGGAAGCTTCTTTATGAAGCGGTTTCTTAAGGGGATAATCAAGCACTGCTTCCTCGTCGATAAAATTGATCTCATCGTTCAGGTAAACCTGGTAGTTATTCCATACGGCTTCTAAGGTCTCAAGGTTATCCTTAACATCGCCGGGCCGTTTCAGGCAAAGCGCGACGACCAAGGCATTGATGACGCTTAAGGGTGCCACCAGCGAGTCTACGATAGAGACCATGTCGCTTCTTGCCAGCAGATTGCACGATGAATAAAGGTTCATCGGTGAGTGTATCGTATCGGTTATGGTAATGACCTTGGCATTTCTGTCATTGGCAAATTCAATCGCTTTCAAGGTTCTCATGGAATATCTGGGAAAACTGATCCCGACGATGGCATCCTTGTCATTGATCCTGATCATCTGCTCAAATAATTCCGTAACACTTGTTGTTTTTAACAGGAAGACGTTACCCCTGACCATGTTAAGGTAAAAATTCAAAAATTCCGCCAGCGGCTGACAGCTCCGGATGCCGACTATATAGACAGACCTAGCCTGCAGCAGGATGTCCACAGCCGCTTCAAAAGCGACCGGATCCAGATTCACGATCGTATCCTGGATCTTCTCGATATCAGAATTGAGGACTGCCGACAAGATTTCCGACTGGCTGCTTTTGCCATATTTGGCACCGATCTTCTGGACTTTATTTAATTTGTTCTTGACCCACTCTTCCAGGACCTTCTGAAATTCGGGATAACCCTCATATCCGATCCCGGTGGCAAAGCGGACCACGGTGGATTCGCTTACCCCCACGGTTTCACCCAGCCGTGCCGCCGTCATAAATACTGCCTGCTCATAGTGGTCGGCAATATATGCCGCGATAGCTTTGTGGCTTTTGCTCATCCGGGTGAATCTATCATTCATTCTTGATATTATATCATGTTCCTGCTGGTCCATTTCCACTTTCCTTCTCATCATCAGAGATTAGCTTACGCAAGGTGCTACCGGGAGAACGCTGTATAAGATTCTTCCAGCAATGCCGCCGTTTCTTCCGCCGCTAGGTCATAATCGCCGGTCAGAGCCATACAGGCGGCGCCATGTATAAAAATCCACATTTTCATAAATAAGCCGCTGGGGTTTAGGCAGCCTTCTTCCGTTGCTTTAGCGATTTCTTTAACAATGACCCCGCTCCGGCCGTTTACTAGGTCATAGAGGCTCTTGCCGTATCTATGGGGGGTTAAGAAAAGCAGTTCAAATAGATGCTTGTCCGCTTCGGCAAATTGAATATAAGCCATCCCCAGATCAAGGAACGGGGTACGGTGCTGCTTCGGATAAGTCTTACTGTATTCCTCAAAATAATCGGCCGTTTTGTGGAACAGCTCTTCCATAAGCTCTTCCATATTATTATAAATCCTAAAGACAGGCTGCGTGGAACAGCCGGCTCTGGCTGCCAGCCGTCTGGCCGTTACCATGGCCGCCCCTTCCTCTCTGGCCATCATAAATGCCGTATTCAGTAAATCTTCTCTGGTCACCGACTCCGTCCTGGCCATCGTTCTTCCTCCGTAACTAACTAATATGATCAATAATTATAGGTTTTTTATCGGCACCCCTAAATATTTGCATGTCATCTCCAACATATCACGGAATTCCGTAGGTTTGCCCAGATGGCCGTCCATGCCGGCCGCAATGCTGCTCTCAATATCTTCCTTGAAGACATTGGCGGTCATGGCAACGATGGGTATTGTTTTCGCCCTGGGAATGGTCAGCGCCCGGATCTGTCTGGCAGCTTCCAGTCCGTCCATCTCCGGCATCTGGATGTCCATGAAGATCATGTCATATTTATCCGGTGATTTCATAAACATCCGCACCGCTTCTATCCCGTTGACGGCACAGTCGATATTGACTTCGGTATCCTCCAGCAGGGAAAGCACGATTTCACGGTTAATCTCCATATCCTCCGCTAACAGGATCCAGCGGTCTTTAAAAATGCCGTTAACATCCGGTATCACATCTTCTTCAAAGCGGTCGTTCACGATACCGATACATTCGCGGATGACATCATTGATAGAAGAAGGAAAGAGGGGCTTTAAGAGGAACTTGTTCACCCCGGCCTGTTTGGCCTCCTGTTCGATCGGACTCAGATCGGCCGAAGAGATCATGATCACGATCGAAGAGCCTGGGGTTTTTTCCTGCGCCCGGATCTGCCTGGTCAGCTCAATGCCGTCTACCTCCGGCATCTTTAGGTCGATAAAATATATATTGTAGGCACCAACCCGTTCAATCAGCCCCATGGCTTCTTTGGCACTGATAGCCACGTCGCAGTTCGCCCCGGAACCCACTAGGATCTCCGTAAAGTACTCCAAGACATCCGGTTCGTCATCCACGACCATGATCCGGATATTGCCCCAGTTCATGAACTGGTAACCCAGTCCGGTCTCTGCCTCTTCACCACGGGCCGCTTTAACGGTAAAGGAGAACTCTGATCCCTTACCGGGAACCGAATCATACCAGATCTCGCCACCCATCAGTTCCACGATATTCTTAGATATTACCAGGCCTAGGCCGGTTCCGCCGAAACGGCGCGAAGTGGAGGATTCCGCCTGCTGGAAGGAGGTAAAAAGACGCTCCCGTTGTTCTGGATAGATGCCGATGCCAGTATCGCTCACCTCGATCTTGATGGTACAGGATCCTTTCTCTTCACCCATGAACGTTGCCCTTAACCCGATATGACCCTTATCCGGCGTGAACTTGACCGCATTGCTGAGCAGATTGGTGACTACCTGCGCAAATCTCTGATCATCGGCGACCAAGGTCTTGGGAATGGCCTTATCAATATATACGGTAAGCTTCTGGTTTTTTTCATCGACCCGGTAATTGACGACGTTGACGACGTCCTGAAGCATTTTTTCAAAATTAAACTCGCGGGAAGACAGTTCGATTTTGTTAGCTTCAATCTTGGATATATCTAGGATATCGTTGATGACCCCCAGTAGATGGCGGGAGGCATCATCAATCTTTTCAAAGCAGTAATCTTTACGGTCGGAATTGCCCGAGGCTTTCCCGATGGCTGTCATGCCTACGATGGCATTGATCGGAGTCCTGATTTCGTGGCTCATGTTCGCTAAGAAGATGCTCTTCCTCTGGCTCTCGGCATCGGAACGGGCGCGCTGGCTGTCGATGCGGATCAGGATGCCAATCAGGATGATGGCAAACACGATGGAAAGCACCGTAAAAATCAGCGCCATGGTGGACATGCTTTGATAATATTCGGCTTCCGGCATAACCAGACCCTGATACCATCCATTAGGAAGGCGGCGGAAAAAAGCCACGGCCGAATCGCCTTTATAATCAACCATCCGTCGCTCCGTAACATCTAAGCCGGCGCGAAATTCATCAATAAACATCGAGGGGGGGAACGTCGGATCATCTGCCCGCAGGCCGATCGACGAAGGGTTCGGATGCGCTATCACCAGCTCTTCCTGGCTGATCAGCATCCCGTATCCGCCCTGGTTTAATGCCATTGCGACCACAAAACTGCTTAAGGGGTCATTCTTTACGTCCAGACATACGATGCCAAGAAGCTGGCCTTGGCCGTCTAGGATGCTTTTGGCGTAAGTATAATGGCTGCTGCCTTCCACTAACTGGGGAATCGTCTGCACGACGGCTCCTTCTGCCGCCACTGCCAAGGTGTACCAGTCTTGCGTCTGTGGGTCGGTCTCTTCGTTTACAAGGGACTCATTATTCCGGATCATGACCGGCCCGCCGGGCAGGATAAAATAACCATACAGTTCCAGGATGCCGGAATCTATCTTGCCGTCCAGATACATGAACTGGGAGATGTTGTTGACATAGTCTTCCAATGCCGCTGCGGTGGCATCTTCTGCGAGGATGCTGTTTATTGCTGCCGCAAAACTGCCAAGTGTCGATTCGTATTCTTCCTGGCTTGCCAGGATGCGCTCCTGTGTGGAGTTCATCACGCCCAGAACACCCCGCGCAAGGTTTGCGCGGACGATGGCGCTCATGAAGATGTAGCTGATCACGGCCATGGTGATGAAAGATAGGCCGGTAAAAAGTAGCTGGAACAGTAGGCTGCGGTTTGTTTTCATTTTGCTGAATAGTGATTTCATGTAATCAGTCCCTCTGCGGTATTGTGGTCAGGCGAATGCAAACACCTGTTATCAATGGAAATATACCATACTTTAAGGTATTTGACAAGGACAAGCGGGAAATTGGCGGAGTTAAATTATATAGGTTTTCAGGCCTTCCAGTCATTATCATTCATTACCTGCTCTCAATAAGATAAAACGCCCGTAAATAACAGGCTTGGCCTGATATTTACGAACGTTGTCCTTACAGCTATTATAGTTTATACCGGATATGCCCCATTCTGGGTGTCAGCTTGGGTCATGTCCACTTTTTCCTGCTGAGCCTGACGGTATTTGAAGAAGTCGATGGCAACCTGGGGGAAGAGGGCGTAGGAAAGCACATCTTCATCCTGCTGCTTCCATTCTTTCATCTCGGACTCGATCTTTTCTAACTCGTTGGGAATCAGGTCGGCCGGGCGGCAGGTGATGGGTTCATCGTCACCGATAACCTTTTTCTGGACTTCGGCATCAAAGGGCTTAATGGTCTGTCCGTACTTGCCGTGGAGAACGTCCTGGGTTTCTTTGGTCGCCATCTTGTAGCGTTCGCCCATCAGTACGTTAAATACGGCCTGGGTACCGACGATCTGGGATGACGGGGTTACCAGCGGGGGCTCGCCAAGGTCCTTGCGGACTCTGGGGATCTCCTGAAGCACTTCATAGTATTTGTCTTCGGCATTCTGTTCTTTGAGCTGGCTGACCATGTTGGAAAGCATGCCGCCGGGCACCTGATATAACAGGGTCTTGATATCAACGCCCATGACTTTGGGATTAAGCAGGCCGTTGGCCAGACATTCATCGCGGAAGGGGCGGAAATAATCGGCGATCTCAGCAAGGAGATTCTGATCGTAGCCGGTGTCGTAAGGGGTATCCTTGAAGGTCTCCACCATGACTTCGGTGGCCGGCTGGGAGGTACCCATGGCCAATGGCGACATGGCGCAGTCGATGACGCTGGCGCCGGCTTCAATGGCTTTCATGTAGGTCATGCCAGCCACACCGGAGGTATAATGGGTATGCAGCTGAATGGGCAGATCAGTCGCGCTCTTCATGGCGGTGATCATCTCCGTGGCCTTATAAGGAAGAAGCAGGCCGGCCATATCTTTGATGCAGATGGAGTTGGCGCCCATGGCTTCGATTTCTTTGGACATCTTCATCCAGTAGTCCATGGTATAGGCATCGCCTAAGGTGTAGGAAAGCGCTACCTGGGCATGGCCTTTTTCTTTATTGGCGGCTTTTACTGCACATTCGAGGTTGCGCAGGTCGTTGAAGCAGTCAAAAATACGGATGATATCAATACCGTTGGCAATGGATTTTTGTACGAAATAGGTCACCACGTCGTCGGCATAGTGCCGGTAGCCAAGGATGTTCTGACCCCGGAATAACATCTGTAATTTGGTGTTTTTCAGGCCTGCTTTAATTTTTCTGAGCCTATCCCACGGATCTTCCTTTAAGAACCGCAGGGAAGCGTCAAAGGTGGCACCGCCCCAACATTCCACGGAGTGATAACCGACTTTATCCATTTTATCTAGAATCGGAAGCATATAATCGGTGGGCATCCTAGTGGCAATCAGGGACTGATGCGCGTCACGAAGAATGGTTTCCGTGATTCCGATTGGTTTTTTTACCTGTTCTGACATTTCTTTTCCTCCTGACTTAATTATCTGTATTACTTATCTATATTACATAATGATGTTGTTTATTGATAATATTACAATTAAAATACTCCGAACACTGCCATAAAGGTTCCGGCTACGACTGCGGTTCCGATAACACCTGCTACGTTAGGACCCATGGCATGCATGAGCAGGAAGTTCCCGGGATCATACTGGGCACCTACCTTCTGGGACACCCGGGCGGCCATCGGAACTGCCGAAACACCGGCGGAGCCGATCAGCGGGTTGACTTTACCTTTGGTAAGCAAACACATCAGTTTGCCGAATAAGACGCCGGCCATGGTTCCGAAGGCAAAGGCAACCAAGCCCAAGCCGACGATTTTTAATGTATCCCAGTTCAGGAAAGCTTCGGCGCTGGTGGTGGCTCCCACCGAAGTACCTAACAGGATGACCACGATATACATCAGGGCATTGGACGCAGTATCGGTAAGCTGCCGGACTACACCGGATTCACGGAACAGATTGCCCAGCATCAGCATGCCGATAAGGGGTGCCGTGGTCGGCAGGATCAGACATACGACAATGGTTACCACGATCGGGAACAGGATGCGTTCCAGCTTGGATACGGGACGTAGCTGTTCCATCCTGATTAATCTTTCTCTTTTGGTCGTCAGCGCCTTCATGATGGGCGGCTGGATGATGGGCACTAGGGACATATAAGAATATGCCGCCACCGCGATCGGACCTAACAGCGCGGTCTGTCCCAGCTTGGACGCTAAGAAGATGGATGTCGGGCCGTCAGCTCCGCCGATAATGGAAATAGCGGCGGCCGCCTTATCATTAAAGTCCAGCCAGATTGCCCCGAAATAAGCTGCGAAGATGCCGAACTGAGCCGCGGCACCCAGTAAAAAACTGCGGGGATTGGCAATCAGGGGGCCGAAATCAGTCATAGCTCCGACGCCCATGAAGATCAGCGACGGCAGAATGGCCCATTCGTCCAATAAGTAAAAGTAATAAAGCAAGCCGCCGACACCGTTAGCCGATTCTTCTGCCCGGAGCATGATGTCGGGATAGATGTTGACCAGCAGCATGCCGAATGCGATAGGAGTCAAAAGCAATGGTTCAAATCCTTTCGCTATCGCCAGATAGAGAAATACACAAGCAATCACGATCATCACGTAATTCTTCCAGTCAAGGGTAAAAAACGCGCTCTGCTGCAGGAGATTGCTTAGTGTACTTGATATATATGCCATTTTATTTTACCTCCTGTTGTTTGGTCTCAAGTTTGATCTCAATGATCCACATTAGTTCAAAGTCGCCAGTAACGCACCGGCTTCCACCGGGTCGCCTACCGATACATCGATGCTGGCTACGGTTCCGTCTTGAGGGGCAACAACAGGAATCTCCATTTTCATGGCTTCCAAGATGACAACCGTATCGCCGCTTTTAACAGCCTGTCCCACCTTGGCTTCTACCTTATAGATCTTGCCCGCGGCACCGGCTTCGATCCGGACGCTGCCGGCGGCGCCGG
>QMCD01000934.1_pt1 | contig 33549 bp, 25 predicted proteins | sample 1821841 | NCBI WGS metagenome assembly QMCD01 (sample SAMN01991225, study PRJNA193472) | Termite gut metagenome, whole genome shotgun sequencing project. | isolation source: worker | host: Macrotermes natalensis
TAAGCAATCGACACAGCTGCCGTCCAAGCCACACCCGCACCAGGATTAGTCGGGCTGTAAGGCATATGTCCACGTCCCCACTGGTAGAAGGCACCGTAATCGGCTTCAGGACGTCCGTCGTTGAACCATCCGGGACCCGTGCCGGCACCGGTGATATGCGGATCAGGGCATGCAGGAGTTCCCACGTTACCGGCCATCCAACGCACTCCGTTAATCACCACATCCGGATACTGCTCACCCTTCACGCATCGGATGGAGAAGCCGGACCCGATGTCATCGGTAATCGTCGTATTCGTGGTGCCGGCATCGAAGTTGAACCTTCGCGCATGTGTAGTAGAAGTCGCCTGCCAGGACCAGTAGAGCCCGTTGGTAGTCTGAATGTCCAGCTGACCACCGGAGCTGCGACGGTACCCCGCCGCGGGGAGATAAATGGTATTCGCAGGAGTGGGGTTCGCGGCATTGGTGGTAAACATCCTACACGGCACACCGCCCACATTCACAAACCCTTGGGGGCTGGTAGAATTATTGACCAACGCCTGGAATTCATCGGGAGACGGTAGTCTCCATCCTTGCGGGCATACCACGAAGTTCGATGGGGCATCCAACGCATCTTGGAGGCGGAGGGGCGCACCACGGTAGAGACCGCGACGGTTCCAGTCCTCGCCGACAGCTCCGGCGTCAGTACGGCCGCCTGCAACGGTGGAATTGATCACGACCGGAGAAGCATTCCAGTTTGCAGGCGTAGCATTACCAGGCAATTCAAGCGCAGTAAGCGGACTATTCTGACCGTACTGGAAGAACGACCCATAGAACCCGTTCCCAAACTCAGGACCGGAGCCCGTGTTGGCGGGGGCCCATTCGACACCACCGATCGTCACACCAGTCGTAGTGGCGGAGTTGAACACCGGCGTCACGCTTGGCGTATTACCACCCTGCACACAGCGGAGGGAGAAGGCGGCCTCGACGGTACCGGCAAAATTCGCATTCGCACCGCCGGCATCGGTAATGAACCTTCGCGCTTCCGTGGCAGAGTACGCGTCGGAAGTCCAGTAGTCTCCGCGGGAAGTCTGATTGATCAGCTGACCATCGGAGTGGTAACGGAACCCCGACGCGGGGAAATAGAGGGTGTTAGCGCCGATCGTGAGTTGTTTACACGGCATGCCGTTATACATCACGGGGTTTGTATTGTTTACCGTGGCGACAGCCAACAGCGCGTCACACTCCTCCTTGGTCGGGATGCGCCATCCGGCGGGGCAAGGGCTGTTGGGGTTATTGTTCCACAGGCCGGGGTACGCCACGGATCCGACATTCGAGTTCCATCCCGCGGGAGCCGCCGTTCCGTACGGGTTCAGCGGAGTGTTCTGCCCATACTGGAAGAACGTGCCCTGGAAACCTACGGGTTGTCCGTCGATGGTCGTCCCTGCACCTACATTGGTACCGCTCCACGTCACGGCACCGACCGCCTCATTGGTCGATCCTGGAGCAGGAGTCACCGTCACATTCGGCGCTGCAATATCTCTTGCGCAGCGGATGGAGAAAGCACTCCTTGCGTTACTATTAGCCACATCGGTATCCGTCGACCAGAAGCCGAACCTTTGCGCATTCGGCAAGGAGGTCGCCTGACATGACCAATAGTGACCGTCGACACCTGAAACGTTCAGCACACCATCGGTGTTGCCACGGTCTCCCGACGCAGGGAGGTAGAGGCGATTGGCACCGTCGACGAACTCCATACAAGGAACACCATCTTTCATAATATATCCGCTCTTATTCGCCATTTGAGCCAAGGCGGCATACTCATCCATCGTCGGGATGTGGTATCCCGCAGGACACGGGTTGTTACCCATCAGGTTCCAAACATCCGTAGTGGCAAACGCAGGAAGATTAGCGTTCCAAGCGGAAGTTGTCGTGCTACCGCTCTGATCATAACCTGTTGCAGCGGTTCCGTATGGCGACCACACGACGTCACCCGCCACACCGCTCTTACCGCCGCGCGACCATTGGTAGAAGGCACCCATGAGGCCGAACGTTTCGTAACCTTGGTTGACCGCCTTCCACGTCACGCCATTGATCGTCACGTCGGGCGACGCAGCTGTCGGAGCCGTCGTGTCTTTCAATACGCAGCGCACGGGTTTACCGGACGAAAGATAGTCTGCATTGACGATTACCGGAGGAGTAGGGGCATTAATAGCAGGGTCAAACACAACCATTTGATAAGCGGTCGAATTACCACCACTCGGGGCATAAGAGTCGGAGATCCAATAGCTTGCGAGAATACCCTGGTCGGCCACGTCACCTCCGGGATGGGTCGGGGGACTGGGAACTCCCCAAAGTCCACCGTTGGCGGGCCAGAACATAGTATTGCCTCCTTGGGTAAACTCCGCACCCGAAACACCATTCTTGGTGGTCCACGCAAAAGTAACCGTACTGGCCGTGATAGCAGCATTCAGCGCATCGGCCTCCACTTTGGTCGGCACACGGTATCCCGTAGGACACGGCGTGTTGCCCAACACATTCCAACTGTTTTCCACATCGAGGTTAGGTACAGTCGTCCAGCTTCCAACGCCACCGGTAATTGCCGAAAACGCCTGGCTGCGCGACCACTGATACATGTTACCCATCAGTCCCGCGGCATCGTTGCTCGCACCTGCACCGGCATTACGTGCTTTCCACGTCACCCCGGCGATCGTCACGTCGGCAGTACCCACGGTTTGTGTGTCCTTCACACAACGGAGAGAGAAGGCATATCTGACGTCATCGGTATCCACAACTGCCGCCGTAGAAGTGAAGAACAGCCCGTGCGCCTCCGTAGCGGAGTCCGCCTGACAGGACCAGTAGGTACCGCTGACCGTCTGATTGTACAGACTGCCATCCGTGTAGTTACGGGTTCCCGATGCGGGGAAGAAAACCGTCTGAGCGGGATCTCCTGCAGTTTGACCCGTAATCGTAAAGGCTTTATGCGGAATCCCGTCGATCAGTGTATAGGTGGTACCCGGAGAAGTCGTATTGGCAATCAAATGATTATACTCCGCCGCAGTCGGGATATGGTACCCCGTGGGACACGGGCTTGTACCCATCATATTCCAGTTCTGACCTGCGTAGGTCGTGATAGCGGACATCCCTCCCCATCCGGGATACGCACCCGTTGCCGGGCTTGTGGGGCTGATAGGTGTGTTGTCGGACCAGCGGTACATGGCACCGTAAGCGCCGAAGTCACTGTATCCGACGTTGCGCGCCGCCCATGTCACAGCCGTATCACCGCTACCGATCGTCACCTCTTGAGGCACGATATTGCTCGTCACCCAGATCTCCTCTGTCGCGGAGGGTGTCTGCATACCGTACTTACCAGCTGTGGCTCCCACTATAAATGTCCCCCTAAAATCACTCAAGGGAGCAGCGGGAAGACCGGGGCCGAAATTGACATTGACATCGAACTCGAACAATTTGGGACGTGCCTCAGTCGTCGCGGCATGCAATTCACCGTCAGGTGCGGCAGCCAACGTAAAACACGGATCCGAAAGGGGGAGTTCTCCCATCGGGAGAGATGCATCTTGATTCAGACTCAAGTCCGACAGCAGGATATTCGACACCACCTGAATGGCTTGCGTCACTACTCCGCTCGCTTGACGGATCACGGTTTGTCCGGCCGTAAAGCGGAGATAAGGATTCTCCTGAGTCATATTATACGTCTCCGTAGTGCTACCCGTCGCGACAACGATATCGAAGAGACGCTCCGCAGTAGTGTAAGCAGGATCATATTCCGCGGGATTCACCGTCACAGTCACCTCAGCGGTATACACACCGTCTACTTGCGGCACCGCGGCAGGCGAGAACGACACATAAGCAGGAGCCGTGAGCGTCACGGGATCCGCGGCAGCGATATGGAGGATCAGCGGCTCAGTCGCTGTTCCGTCGACACCTTCGGGATAGAGGTGCTGAGGGCCTTGCAGCGCGATATAGACACTTGCAGCCTCTTGCGAGATCACGAGGGGCGTATCGAAAGTTTGGTTATCCGAGATCACCCAGTTATCGGCCATCGCCGTTGCAGCTGCACCGATATTGGGAGATTTCTCGATCGAGAGAGTCCACAATTCACCCATCGCGTTACCCACACTTGCGGGATCGCGTTCGAGCGAGTAGACAAATCCGTTGTCACTGGTGTATGTAACAGCAGTACCGTTCGCATAATCCGGCGTCAACGTGTATGTACTATTGGCACCCGTACCGGCAGCCTCACCATCCAATTTCAGCACGAAATCGGGGATCGTCGTCCGAATCTCCACTTCCGCGGGACTTCCGGAAGATGCACCACCAGCGGTAATCGTCACATGATCGGGCGTATAGTTCAAGAATTGCGTACCGCGGAAGATGGTTTGACCCGACATTTCGGTCCAATCCACGACATTGAGCGAGATATTCATCGACTGGTTTTGATACGCCGTGAGAACATCGCTGAAACCGTCACCGTTCACCCCTGCGATATTGAACTGATAGAGGTGGTTGCGCAGGATAGCATCGAACAGATCGCCGCTATTCGCAAAGTCGAGACGGTAGAACGTTTCGGCATCATCCGCGAAACCGTCACCTCCATCGTCATATTTACCACCGACCACAACCGCCATACGGTTCGTATGATCGTCATCGCCGATCGTTCCGTTATTGGACGCACCATTGACATCAGCCTCGGGAACGTACATCTTCATCGAGATACCGTTATTGGCCACCGTGGGCACAAGCGGATTGTTATCCCCCACTCCGTACGCCGAAGCCTCCGCATTAGTGGTTGCGAGGAACGGATTCGCTTGGGAGGGGACGTTCAACGACGAAGCATCGTTGCTGTCGTTAGTCGGCATCAACGCATACGCATCGTTCGGACGAACCACATAGAATTTCGTCAACTGGAACGGAATAGGATTGTGGGCAGGCGTATTGTCATTCCCATCCCACTCCCATGCACCGGTAGCGGCGTTCACGGAAGGTGTACCTACACCTACGTCCACACGTACCACAGCACGATAGAGATTGATCGTTCCGATCGTAGCAGCGCTCGTAACCTCCACACCAGCACCGCCATTGTTGAACATCCCGTACATAGGGATGCGCGCAGTGGCCGTTTGGTCGTCATCGCCACCATACATGATTGCGTTGATGTCTCCGTAGAGTGCCCCCATAACATCATTGTAGGAGACGGCCGGAGCGCCGTCGGGCAATGCGTCGAACATCGTTTTGTAGGTCGACACGATGGTCCCCGTATTGGCCAACACAACCAATTTATAGGTTACGCCTCCGGGCTGGGTACGGGGCAACATCACACTGAAGTCAGCCGAACCAGCCGCCGTAGCGCCGTTCATGTCGTTCTCGATGGATCCCGTAACAGCTTCCCTGATGTGGAGCAGATCTCCGGTCGAGTTATCGAACACCAAGACATAGACGTCATCGATCAGCGTTTCGCTATTGATATCCAGAAAACGGGTCGCTTGCGAGGAGAACCCTCCCGGCATACGCAGACGCAACAACACGTCGGTTTCCATGCTGTGGGGCGTGAAGATATCTGCCGGCTCGATATCCCTATCGCGCTGACAGGATATAGCGGAGAACGCCACAAACCCGGCAAGAAGTGCAAAGATTAACTTTTTCATATGGGTAGCTTTCATTTTTAATTATCTCTTTATTGAACCGACAAAGGTTGTATGTCGGAAACTTCGACCTCAATCACCTGATATCCGTTGATGATCACAATCACACTGAGGTACACATCATCGTCACCGGGATCTTCCTCCTCAAAACGTATTTCAATATCAAATTCGTATGCGTTATCGAGAGCAGTTTGGTCTGGATAGAGCAATTTCCCATTGATATCTTTGAGGGACAGGATATAATCCACCACATTCATGGGTTCGATCAAATCGACGTCCGACCCTTTGAATCGCACGTGCAACAGGATGGGATCGACGAATCGGCGGGTCATATCGAGACGCAACACCTTGAAATCAGACTCATACGTAGTCTCCGAGGGCGCCCCTTCGTACATGGGAATATAGTGCAGCGTGGGTGCATTGGGGTCGATCGTATCGTCGAACATATAGACACCGTTCTTACCCTCGACATACACATCGAACGCCGACGCACGTGTCACCACAGCGTTATCCGTATTGATCAGCGTCACCCTGAGAACGTGCGAGTTGCGCCTGAAATCAAACTCCACATTGCTCGTTTTCCCATCCTTGGAGACCACCACATGTTCGGAGATGGCATAGTACACATCCTCAAAATCCGTCACTGTGGGCGTCGTCGTACCGTCACTATTCTTTTGGGCCTCCAACATCATACGGAAATCCTCTTCGGTAGTCACCCCCTCCTTGATGTCGATATATTCCTGCGTGGTACCGGATTTCAACTGAGCGTCATGGAAATCGCTCAAATCGGGCGAGCTACCGCCCCACACCACGAAAGTATACTCTCCGGGAGGCAGTTTCGTTTCGATCTGGCCGGTCTCAAGCTGCTCACGAGTCACTTTCTGCACCTTGACCAAGAGGCCATTCTCGTCGAAGATGTAGAGCTTCAACCCCTCCATCTCTTCAGGCTCATACTTGGGCACGACCCCCGGAGGATTGACCGGATCGGGAGCCGGCACGGACACAACCGGCACAGACACATCAATAGGGTCTTCAGGTCCGACAATTCCTCCCCCTTCACCTGGCCCCATTCCGCGTCGCGAGCACCCGGCGATCGCCAGTGCCAAGCATGCTATAAGAAATAATTTACGATACATATCGTCACGAATTTGTTAGTACCCTGCGAGGCGATCAAGCCTCGCAGGGTGGTGAAAATCATGTAGTGATGGATTACAGAACAGGAGCTACAGTAACAGTCGTCCAAGGAGTAACCGATACCGTAACGTTCAACGCTACGTTTTCGGGGTTCGGAGTCAAGCCCAAGTGATCAGGATTGATGCTCACGTCACTCACCTTGTAGATGTTAGCAGGCAAGAAAGAAGCAACGGGAGTAACAGGCATACCCTGCGTGTAACCGGTGATCGACACGTAGAAGGTCTCAGCTGCAAGCTCAGCTGCAGTCTTCGCGACTCCACCAACCGTCATACCTCTGGCTGTAGTGGTACTTCCATCGGTGATTTTGATGTTGGTCAAACCGATAACGATACGAGGAACACTGGTGAATCCCGAAGCTACCTGATAACCCCAAACTTCACCTACTCCAGGTGTAACCGAGGGGTCGGATACCTGAGCATTCATCGCGTTACCCGCATCGAACTGCCAAGTGCCGGCAGCTGCCTCGTCACTCAACTCGTCAGCACCACCGACGAAGTTAACCGTCAGGTTGTTACCCACGAATGGGCTACCCGCATAGCTACCGCCGTAAGTGAACTCCGAATGCCAACCGTCCACATATACACCGACTACATCGAAACGCGCCAGATACATCCCAGTCGTAGAGGCAGCTGCATCAGCACGCACACCCAAAAGTTCCAAGCGAGACACCACTGGAGCTACAGCAACAGATACTGCAATCTGACCCTGAGTAGCACCAACAGCAGTGATGACGTCAGTAGCAGCATCGTAAGGATCAGAACCCATCAAAGCAACATCCAGATAATCAGACTGTTGCGTCGTGATGTCACTCGTAATAGCCAGAAGATCAGCCACAGTAGAGCCAGTCACACCGGTAGCAGCCACGTCGATCGAGCTGAATACAGCCAAACGAGCAGCCTCATCAGCACCGGGAACGTTACCGACTACATACACCGTACCAACCTGAGGAGCCAGTACAGAAAGGAGCTGGCCACCAGAAGTAGCGGTAGTAACATCCAAGGCCTCTTTACCTACACACTCGTCACCGTCGTACACGAAAACGACACCGTTGTTCAGATTGGCATCGGAAGCCGTTCCGGCTGCGCCAATGGTCTGAGTCGAGAATTTGTTGCCAAGCGTGAGCTTGAACACCATCTCCTGACGCTCGCCGCCTTCCGGAGCCGTTCCTTTCTCTTTCACGCAGCTCGAGAGGCCGAGGCCCATCAGCGCTGCAACAGCAAATAAAAGTACTTTTTTCATAATAATTAAAATTGGTTGATTAAATAAAAAATTTGTTTTTCTTAACGTGTTAATACTCAGTGAATAATCTGTTTTGGCATAACGCTTTTTTCAATAATATATTGTCCTTTCGTGACGGTACACTGCAGGAATATACGGTGCAAACGTACGAAAAAAATCTTTTTCTACAAAAAAACGCTCAAATTTTTGATTTTATTGCCATGCCGGATTTTCGGATTTAATTCGGGGACTAACGGGAGGTTTCCTGAAAATATTATCCGTTGGTGCAAAAAAATTTGGAGATTTGCCTAAAATAATCTATACTTGCACTCTCAAATGGTGCCATAGCTCAGTTGGTAGAGCAACGGACTGAAAATCCGTGTGTCCCTAGTTCGATTCTTGGTGGCACCACAGTGTAGAACGAAAACTCCCTGAAACTATTGTGTTTCAGGGAGTTTTGCTTTTGATATACGTCACCTACCGTCCTTTCGGCAAGATCTTTAGAGTCCCTTTGAGATTGGTGAACGACCCATCGGGAGCGGCGATATTGGTATAGGCAACCCCTTGCCCGAAATCCTCGACATGCACCACATGAGTATTGTCACGCTCCGTCCAGTAGACCATATATACGTTCATCGCCACCTCGACCGCTTTATACTCGACCGTATCTGTCGCCGGACGCCCTTCGGCACGCGGTTTGAGTCCCGTGAACGTCATTGTGTGTTCGTTATGGAAGTCGAGTTCAAAATCGAATTCACCTCCAAAATCCACTTCCGCCTTGCGTGCAATGGCGGGAAACGCATGCACGGTTTTCCACATCACGTCACCCATCAGCACTTTGGCGGTCATATCGAGATTCGACTCGCCCGGCAGGTTGGGATAGCGTATTTTCATCTTTTCGATCACCTCGCCGCTCGTCTCCGAACCGGACAATGCGTCGGCTAATGCCGTCAAATAGTCACGTGTAAACGCGATCGGCGATTTAAAATCCGTTGTGGTAAAGTGTGCGGGGATCGTGACGTCGGGATTCAGTTTCCGCATTGCCTCCAATGCCATCTGCCACTTGGCATGCTCCTCGGGAGTTTGCGAATCGGCAGCCCAAACGTGCTGATTGTCAACCAGATACACACCTCCCAGGATCGTCCGCACGGACGGAATCCACAGAAACGCATGTTGCTCGTCATCCGTGAGTTGTTTGATCTCGACGCGGCGCCCATCCCACAGAAAGTGATCCCCCTCTATGGATGTCGGCACGATGATCCGTTGCGGCGCCTTATCACCCAGCTGGGGTGCCCAGACATTCATTTTTTCCCCTCTCGTGGCTTCGATCAGGTACGCGGTTTGCGGCGTGGCACAGATTTTCGCATCCGGGAACGCACGTGTAATTGCATCGAGCCCGAAATAATAATCTGGATCGGAATAGCTGATAAAGATAGTCGTCAGGGGTTTCCCCGTACGTCGGATCAGCTCCACGACACGCTGCGCATTGTCCGCACTGAACTGTGCATCGACGAGTGCCACCTCTTTTTCACCCTCCAAAATAACCGATGCCACCTGAAAAATAACGGGTTCGGAGAGGTAGACGTGCATTTTTAGGTCGTCGCGTTCGATAGTATGAATGTTCTGTGCCATAGCTGTATGTGCGGCGAAAAGTGACGCCACTATCCAAATTATTCTCTTCATACAGACGTCACTTCCAAATTTCGCACCAATCTCAACTCCTTGTCCCGCCCAACTTCCGCCAAGCCGAGCGGGGAGTCGAAGCTTGCTTGGACTTCTCCGAGGGTTGAAGTCGAACTTTCTTGTTCCACCCTACATTAGATCTGAGGGTGAAGCCGTACCCGACGAGATTGGTAACCGTCGTACTCGTGGCGCCGGCATCGAAATAGAACCTTCGCGCATTCGTCGCTGACGAAGCCGAGAGCAACCAATAGCCTCCGTAGGAAGTCTGATTGTACAGCTGACCATCGGAGTAGTAACGGCTCCCCGGCGCGGGGAAGGGATACGAAGTATCCAAGAAAATTTTTGGTGTTACCTTTAAAAAAAGGTAACGAAGGTTTTAAAATCAAAAAAGGGACGGTTGGGACAAAAAACAACAAATCCCCGCTCATCGAGCGGGGATTTGTTAGAACGGCAGGTCATCGACTTCGGGTACAGGTGTGGATTTCTCCGACCTTTCGCCTGAACCGACGGGTTCGTCACCCCAAGGTGCATCCACACGGGCCGCAGCCTCCGCACTCCCAACTGACGTTGGGTCAGCTCCGGCACCGGCCGATTGGGCGGAATTCGTGGCGGGTTGAACTCGCCATCCACGTACATCTGTGAACCACCTTCCGTTAAATTCACGTGACTCGACATTGGTCGACACGATATAGGTCGAACCTTCGTGGAGCATCTCTACATCGGATGGACGGTTGAAAAACGTGACACAGATTTTGCGTCCGCGTTCCGTCGGAAGTTCGAATACGACATCCTGCTTCTGCCACTCACCGCGCGCAGAAGTACCCTGTTGCATGGGCAGAATTTTGTGTACGACTCCCTCGAACTCCATTCGCTATTGTGCTTTTTTATCGTAACGCTTCGCGTAGCGGCTCATGAACTTATCGACACGTCCGGCAGTATCCACGAGTTTCATTTTACCCGTGTAGAAGGGGTGCGACGTGTTCGAGATCTCCATTTTGTATACGGGATACGTTTCACCGTTCACTTCGATGGTCTCCTTGGTCGACACGGCCGAGCGGCAGATGAACACGTGGTCGTTCGACATATCCTTGAAAGCTACAAGACGGTAGTTTTCGGGATGAATTCCTTGTTTCATAACGATTTCAATTAGAATTGGGCTACAAAGATAGTGAAATTAAATAAAAAAACCACCCTCGACGGATGGTTTTTTGTTTTGCCGAAAAAAAGATCTAATAGGGCAGGATCAGATCGAGGCTTCGGGCGAGATTTTCGGCTTTCGCCGCCAGTCCGGGACGCAACGCCTCACGTGCCGCTTTCAGTGCCTTTTGCGCGTCGACTTTCACCATCGTACGCACCTCCACCTGGCCTTTCGGCAGCGGGCGATAGATCTCCAGCACGGGCGTGATGCCGCTCAACTGTGCCGCTACGACACTTTTGTTGGCCGATACGAACTCGTCGATTACTTGCAGGTCACCGTCACCGAAATCTTTGTTGGCGATCTGTTGTTCGATCTTCTGTGCCACCATCGCATTCACCGCGGCAGCCAACTCCAAGCGTGCACGGTCGTCAGCCATCTGTTTGGCCGCCGTGTAGTTACCCCCGATGGCAGTGTGCGAACCGACGAAGAAACGTTTCTCACCTTCGGCCGTTTCGTCCAACTCGGCATACTGTGCATCCTGGATCTGACGCTCCATCGGAAGTTTGCCGGGCATGATCGTCCATCCCTCTTTTTTCAACTCTTTGGCCGTTTTTTTGTTGTCGCGGACAGCACCCGACTTGAGGTCTTTTTTGAGCTCCTTGTCGCTCCTCTGGGCATACGTGCAGGTAGGAATGGTCATCAGCAGGGCCAGACATACCAACATTACTTTCATTGTTGTTTTCATCGTTGTTAATATTAAGTTTTACTACAAACTACCCCCGAAAACCCGCGGGGGTGCCGCCTAAGGCGAGCTTGGGCGGGTTTACCAGTTGGCTTTGAACGGGAGTGCGAAATCGACACGTTTTGTCGCGCCGCGAATCTCCACCTCCATGTGGCCACGCAACATGTTGAGGCGATAGCTCTGTTTGCGAATTATCTCCGTGCCGCGCACCCAGGTCACGTTGAGTGTCGATGTGGTGGCGTCGAACGTCATGTCCAGATAGTCGAGGAACAGCGGTTCCGAGAGTCCGGGAACCTCCAACGTCACGTTCTTCACCGTGTATGGACCGCCGAGGTCGGAGTGTATCGTCATCCGGATCTCTATGTTCGTGACTACACCGTCACCCTTGTCACTCGCCGTCAGGTAGACCGTTTTTTCGGGATATACCTCCACAGCGTTTTTCTTCACCGTGTAATGAAACTTGTGGGCGACATTCTTGTTGTTGAGGCGCATCGTCACCGTCACGCCATTCTCTTCATCCCACGCGCAACCGTCATAATCGTACGTCACCGTGATCACGTCGCCATGGGGTTGCGCCGCGAGTTTCGTGGCACAATCCGCTTTGAGTGTCATTCGTTGCGACGTCGCGATAGGGCGTCCCTCCAACATCAATCGGAATCGGTATTCGCCCAATTCGTTCGACACCGTCTCGAACGTGATGCGGTCGTACAACGCGCGATAATTATTCTGCAACGTGCGAGCCTGATTCTTGCGTACCTCGTCGAAGAAGTAAGCGATGAGGGGATTCAGATCCGCCACCGCCTTGTCGATCTGCTCGACGGAACCGACGCTGTGGATCTCCGATGCGAGACGTTCGTATTCGGCCATCATCTGCTTGTCGCGTTTCTGGAACTCCGCCACGAGGCTCTTCAACTCCACGCTCGGGAAGGGGTACAGGATGCTGTATACATAGGTCACCGCCCCCGTGGATCTATCCTGACGCTTCTCCCAATAGAACTCCTCGATCCGCGACGCCGAAATACCTTTCAGATAGGGCACCGATGCCGCTTGTGTCGACATAGAGGATTTGTACTCGTCCAGAAAGCTGGTGATCTGTCCGTCGACCGAGGTTTGTGAGATGTTGCCCTGGCTGGACGACGTCACGTTCTGCGCCACCGACTCGATGATGTGTTTGCGCACGTCGTCCAACGCGTTGGTCTTGGCACGCTCCATGTCGCTGTCGACACTCGTAACGATGATGTAGTCCTGACGCGCACCCTCGTACCACGTCGGGGCTTTGCGTGCACTGCTGTCGACCACCTTCACCTGGGCCTGTGTCACGGCAACCGTACACAACAGCACACCTGCCAATAAGATTAGCTTTTTCATGATCTATCGCATGTTAAAAGTGATCAGGAACCAGTGATCCAACTCTCCCTGCATCGGGTTGTTGGGGCGCGCCGCATCGGCTTTCGCCTGCTCGACACCCACCGCGCGTGCAGCGTCGATACGGTGTCTCTCCAACTCCATCTCGTTCGCTTGCAGCTTTTTCCAATCTTCATAGTACCTCAACTCCTCGGCATCCAGACGCTCCTGCAACTGTGCGATCAACGCCAATGCTTCGGAGGCTCTCGTACTTGCGGGATCCACCTTCATCAACGCTTCGATCGCCTCGTCATACTCGTGGGTGGCCATCTTGCCACGTGCCGCTTGTAGCGCTGAGGAAGCGTCGCGGTCGATCTTCTTCTCGTAAATGGCGGTCATCTGTTCCGACACCATGGGGTATTGATCCACCGTCTCGGGAATCGCCGAAAGAATCTCCAGCGCAGCGGTATATTCGTTGCGATCAGCCAATCCCTGAGCCTTGGTCAACAGCGACGGGATGCGTGTGTTGTAGTAATCCACGATCTTCGTACGGGTGTTGTTCATGAACGCACGGATCGCCGAACTTTTGGGATTGATCTGGTTGACCGCCTGCACGATGGCACGGTTCTCCAACCGGTCGACCCCCGTCAACGACACCGACACTTCATTCAGGATCGTCTTGTCGAGCAGATCCACCACGTAGAACGACGCTTCGTACTTCACCACGAAGTTGGCGGGTGCCGTAGCGGTAACCTGCTTGTCCGTCAAGACCAGGTTGGCCGTCAGTACAAATTGGCTGGATGTGGCGCCGAAACCATTCTGGGCCACCATCTGGTTCAACTTGTTGTTCAGCGCCGCACGGGCCTCCTTCGGTAAATTATCGACCTCAGAGGGTGTCATAGGGCGTATGGATACCATATCCCTGGCGCTCATCAGCGGTTGTGCGGACGCTCCGAAAGAGAACCCGAATGAGGCAAATAGTATAAGTAAAACCAATCGTTTTTTCATCTCCTATAAGTTTTTCTTATGGGAAAGGAACTATTTCCCTCCCACGATAATGATCACCTTACCAAGGCCGATCGTCTCGAGTCGGGCCGAAATTCCATACTCGCGATTCAGGTACGTACGCAGATTATTCGCCCATCGTCTCAAATCAATCGGCGTGCCACGCTCGTTCTCCAACGGAATGCGTACCTGCTCGAAAATGATGTAGTTGCGTTCCGATGCCACGGTGCTGTAACGACCGTTCACCGTGTTGTCGTCCATCCAGTACTCGATCAGGAACCCTAACTCCTCACCGTTGTACTCGTCGAAGAAATTCACCTCGCCGTTGTCCCACGCACGCAACTCCATCGCTACCTCGCGTCCGTTGGTGAACAGGTCGTCGAAGTGCATCTGCAACTGGTTGTTGAACCCGTCGATGTACGAGATCACAGCCTCCTCCAACAGTACCGGTACCTCGACCGTGAAGGTCTGTGGGCCGGTACCCGACGCGGCGGCGATCTGTTTGTTCGTATAGGCATCCAGTCCCTGCAACGTGAACGTGAGCGACTGCTTCGGACCCGTCTTGTTGATCGTGTAACCCAACTGCATCCAGATGTCGGCATTGGCGGTCTTCTTCAACTTGTCCAGCGGCGACTCGGCCAACGCGTAACCATCCTCCGAGGTGCGTACCGCGTCCTGTGCCGATTGGGTTTTGAGCGTACGCAGGCTCGCCGCGAGGTCCTTCAACGGAAATCCACGCTCGGTCATCATCTCACCCAGTTTGATGATCGCAAGGTTCAAATTGGAGTCCTCCAACAGTGCGCGGTCGTAATCCGGAATGCGTTCCGTGGTACCCATGTTGTCGAACTCGTTCATGTAACCGTGTTGGAAACAGAAGTTGTCCGACGGTACGATCATGATGATCGGTTTTTTCGCTTGTCCGAAGGCCGTCGATGCCAATACGGCCAACGCCAGTGTCAATAGAATCTTTTTCATCTTCTCTCTTTACGTTAATCTTAAAACCCCGCTCCTAATTTCCGTACCACGCCGTGGCTCTCCAGATAGGAGCGCAATTGGTCGTACGCCACCGTGGCCGAAACGCCCACCTTGTACTCCTTGTTCGAGGTGCGCATCACGTCGCCCGCGGCGATGGCTCCGCTGTTGGTCAGCGTCACGAAACGTCCATAATCGCCCCCATCGGCAAAGAACGTATCAAAAAACACCTCGTGTACCGTCGGGTCGGTCACCAACGCTTTTTTGCCCGGAACGCGTCCGTGTGCCGGTACGCCCTTGAAGATCACACCGTGAACGGCATTTTTGCGTGCCTGCTCCTGAGCCACCTGCGGTTTCTTGGAGAAGCTGTACACCTTCACCGTCACGCTACCCTGGGTGGCGATATCCGTAGGTTCGACTTCGTAACGCCAGGCGGCTGTCTGGGCGTTTGCTTTTTTCACGTGGCGTTTGGGCAACTGCTGTCCCGACACCAACACTGGGAGCAGGACCAACGCCGTCAACAATAGAATCTGTTTTGCTCTCATATCATCTCCTTGTATTTGTTCTTATTTGTTCCGTACTATTTGATTTGACGCAGCAACATGCCGGGGTAGAGTCCCGATTTGGAGCCCTCGAAAACCGTCACCGTGGGGAGCGATTCGCCACCCTCACCCGCGGCGATTTCATCCATCACGCCATAGCGATTGTCCCAAATCTTACCCTTCTTCTTCGAGACCGTCAGTGTACCTTTACGGACGTAAACCGTGCGGCCCGTCTTCTCGTCCACCTGTTTCTCCAACACCTCGTACTTGTCGCCCGGCTCCAGACCCTCCTTCATGCCGATCGAAGCCGTCAGTTCCGGTTCCACCGTCAGCAATGGGGTCTTTGTCTTGAATACGTCATACTTCTTCTCCAATTTGGCCAATACGGCATCCGTGGCGTTGATCGTGGCGATGCGGACCAATTCGTCGTCCGGTTTCGCGGATTTGGCGAAGATACCCGCTTTCGTGTTGGCCCAGGCGCGCTCCTCGCCGATGTATTTCAATGAAAAGATGTCCGACGCGTGATACTTCTCGGGGTTCGACCAGAGTTCGGCATAGAACCGGTTGGAAATATCTTCATTCCAACGCAACTGGAACAGGTAGGATGTCGTACGGACGTAATACCCCTCGCCGAGCGACATTTCGACACCTATATTGGCTGTCGACGAAACCAAATCACCCCAACCACCGGCACCCAATGCGTCCGCCGTGGCACCCGCCGTGGCTGTGAGGGCCTGAATCTCTTTGACGAGCTCCTCCTTACTCATGTAACGATAGCGCGATACGACCACGAACGTGTTGTTGATCAACTCCTCGCCCGCATCGGCCAACATGCCCATGCCGCGTACCGAGTTGCGGGCCGACTGTACGTCCATCTCCGTGGCGTTGTAGAGTCCGCGCGCTTGAACGAGATCCATCGTGAAAGTACCGTCGCCCGCGACGAACCACTTGTCGAAGAGTTGCTTGGCCACCTGTTGCTCCAACAGATGTTTGTATGCCTGTGCGGCATAGGTCTCCTTGTCGCCCTGGTCGATGATCGTCACCGATTCCGTGTTGCCGTCCGACGTGGCGGCTACAGCCACCACTGCCAGATCCTTCATGAAACTGCCGAATCCGCCCTTCTTTTTCTTCGGTTTGGCACCCGAAGCGGTTTCCGTTTCACCCAACGTGACGGCAACTCGATACGCCTCCTTGTCGGCATCCGTCAGTTCACAAGGAACGAACGTGCGGCAGGGAAGATTGTGGTCGTTGTACTTGTCAGGCATAGGGGCCGTTGTGAACGCGTCGCGAATGATATGACGATACGCCTCGTTCACGTCGCTCATCGAAGATGCGTCGTCCATCATCAACAGATAGAGCGAGTTGCGGCGATAGGTGTCGCTGATCTCTCCCGGTTTGGCCCAAGCGGATTGTACGGCTGCGAGAAGCGCCACTATGGCTAAAAATTGAACTGCTTTTCTCATTTCTAATACATTGTTATACCGGCAAATATAGAAAAAAATCCTTATATACTTTCCCCACCGCTCCCCGAGGGAGCAGGGGACGGTGTGTCCCGCCCTACATTAGATCTTTATACAACGGAGGGACATGGCGTCGCCGACGTAATTGGCGGCATCCACATAAATTATGAGACCTTCTCTGCAGTCGATCTCCCTCGCAGTTATTGTGTTAGCTGCTTCGGCAGCCCAGTAGATTCCAGCGGAAGTCTGATCACCCAGCTGACCATTGGAGTTGGTACGGTCCCCCGGCGCGGGGAGGAGAAAAAAAGCCCCGCTCACCGAGCGGGGCTTTTTTGTTACCCAAAACTACCAGGAGGAGGTTTGTTCGACCCACTTCCAGCCGTCCACCATGACGCCCACGCTCAGCGTACCGCCCGCGCCGGGGGAGATGTCGAACTGGTAGCGCTTGCCGGCACTCATCCTATAATCGCTACTGCCATAGGTGACCGTTTGTACCGGTGTGTTGTCATACCACACGCTCACCCTGGGGCCCGCGTAGCCGCTCGGTGTACGGGTGCCGAAGGTGCCGAAGGCTCCCGTGGTGACTGTGTCGGTGCCGGCACTGTATCTCACCGCAGGGGTCAGACCCACGTTCGGGAGGAGCGTGGCGTGCGTGGCGGTCGCGATGGCTCCCGTGTTGAATTGGCAGGCGCGTCCCTGATCTTCCAGTACCACCCAGAACTTCGTCGGGTCGGGTGTCGGGACTCCGGGGACCGTGATCGTGCTCGCCTGAGTGAGGTTGATCGTCACTTGTGCCGCGATGTTCTTCTCTTTGATGATCATCGGGCTGACGTAGGATGCCCCTTTGAGGAGGGTCGCTTTCTGCCACCACATATTCAGGTTGTTGCTCGCCAACGGCATGTAATATCCCGTCCTGACCGCGTCTGGTTTCAGTGCCGCCTCGATGTTGGTCAGGTTCATAAGCCCGCCTATGGCGTTATAGTTGTCGAACGTTACGTTCGGGTCCTCCGTGACGGCGATCATGGCCCAGCCGGCGGTAGCGTTCTCTTTGTTCGTGTTGACGATACCGTCGTCCTGAAGAATCTCAGGCGATACGATCGAGAAATCCAATGCACCGTTGTAAGCGTCACCCGTGTTCGCATAGTAGAGGCGCATCTGGAAGGGTACCTGGAGTTCGGTGAATGCTGTGCCGGAGGGGGTTTTGATAGCCACGTTGATGGTGGAGTTGATCTCCACGTCGAACGATACCGAGGTGGCCATGCCCTTGTTGTCGTACGCGATCACGGAGATCACGCCGGAACGTTGCGCGTATGCGTTGGCGATCGAAGGAGAGGTGACGGTCAGTGTCCTGGCAGTCATGTCCACCTCGGTACTCCATCCGTCGGGACCGTAGGCGAGAATCGACACGACGTTGGCGCTGGTCGTGAAATCCAACGTTTGGGTCTGGTTAAACTCACTGAACGTGATCGGAGTATCTCCCACCGAAAGTTTGATCAGGTTGTAGCGTGGTACGGAGATCGGGTTGTCCGGGTCGGATGCCAATACGAATGTCACCGAGGCGGGATCGGAAAGGTCGATGCGTGCGAAGAGCGAATCTCCCGGGGCACCCTGCTGGCCTGTGGCCTTCACTTTTTTACCATCTTCGGTCAACAACCACGTTGCCTCGGCGGGAGGTACGGCGACCGTCCAGTAGTACTCCATGTCGGTGTCCTGTTTGATGCCGATCACGGGGGTCGCTCCCGCGGTGCCGCTGGCACGGATCTTCTGCCCGTCGCGGTTCAGGATGAAGGCTGCGCGGGCTGTGCCGACCTTCTGCGTCCAGTAATAGTTCGGGTCCGACGGATTCGACGGATCCTTCGCGATGCCGATCACCGGACACGTACCGTTTTCACCCTCGGCCTTGACGCCCGTGTCGACACCGTCCAGGTACCAGTTGCCGTTGTCGCCGATCTCGAGATCAGAACCGTCAGTGCCGTCCGAACCGCTGCGGCCACGTGCACGTATGCCCGTGTCTTTGCCGCCGACGATCCAGGTGCCGGTGTCGCTGATGACCGGGGTGCTGCCGTTGTAAACCGTTTTGACGCCGCTCACGGAGAAGAGCATGTTGTAGCCGGCGTTGTTGGGAAGGGCCTCGACCGAGACAAGGTGATCTTCCGACAAATGTGAATTGATGATCGTTGTGGCGGCGTCGATGTTGCCGTTGATCTGGTCCATCTGGCTCTGCAGGGCGTCGACCTCCTTTTCGAGTTTGTCCTCGCGACTGTAGAGAATACTCACGTCGTCCTTGTAGCAACCTATGAAAAAGGCACAGGCGAGGAGCGTGATGAAAAATTGAAAATATCTCGTTTTCATGATAAGCTGTTTTTAGGATTCATGTTTTTCAAGATGCATGACTATATGATGCCGTGGCGGCGCAGGTAGGAGGCCGAGGGCGCGTAGAGCAGGTTGTCCTTCTGTCCTTTGCCGTTCAGCTTGAAGATTACCGAAATGCCGGTGTTCCACACGAAACTGTCGCGTGCTTTGGCCACCGTACGGATGCCGTCGAACTTGTTGTTAACGATCCAGATCAGTCCCGAGGTCAGTTGCAAATCCACCACGTTGCCCGTACGGAAACGAAAGGCGAGATCTGTGCCGGCGCCGAAATTGAGTTTGTTCTTCAGCGAGAGGGCGGAGTGTACTCCTGTTTTGTCCTCCACCTTGGGGTTGAACTTTTGAAGGTACACCGCCGGTTGGAGCAGCACGGTGAAGAGATGTTCGCCGTAGTTCTCGATGAAGATGTTGTTCAGGTTGATGTTCAGGTGAGCCCCGATGTTGATCATGCGAATGCGCGAAACGAGATCAGCGTATTTAATTCCGTCGACCGTCGTGGGAGGATAGTACGTCATCGCGTCGGAACCAAGCACGTACTCCTGGGCGTAACGTGGCGATGAGGCTTTGTTGTGTCCGTAGGCGCCGGACAGTGCTACGCCGATCGTCGGGCTGATCTGATATCCCACCCGCAAACCATACAACCCACCGATGTGGGTCTTGTCTTTCGACAGCGAGTTGACGTCGCCGGCGAAGAAGGGAATGCCCAAGTCCGCCTCGATGAACCAGCGCGAGTAGTCGCGGAAGTGTTGCTTCTCGAAAATGATGACCTCCGTGGTGCGCAGCTTGCGAATCACCTCGACAGTGCCTCGCGTTTGCCCGTAAAGGCTCGACAGAGGCGTGCAGATTGCAAGTAGCAACCCAACGGATAACAGTAATTTTTTCATGACATGATAAATTATTGGTTACTCTGTGAGGCGGGGCTACAACGAGTGTGCCAAAATACTCCTCCCCGTGTCGGGGTACCGTAGCAACTCCAATGGTCAGCTGTACGGTCACACCTCCGAAGGCGTCTACTGGACTCTACAAGCCACCTCTACAACGACTGCACTCAGATTCTACTTTGGCATGGGGGTGGATACATCTACGGCCAGTCCCGTCGGACAAGGCTTCCCCCTCCGTTGTATAAAGATCTAATGTAGGGCGGGACAAGGAGTTCGACGCCGCGAGCGCCCAGTGGGCGGCGGCTTTAGATATGACCCACCCCCAACCCCCGCCTCAGGCGGGGGCTCCTTGATAAGGGGGGACGCGGAAAAGAGGGAGGAGATCCCCGCCCCAAAAACACAAAAGGCAGCCGAAGCTGCCTTTTGTATTAAGTCGATGACTTAATAACATTTTTGTGAATTTTAGAGGGATAGATTTGGAACTTTGCGAAGTTGGGGGCGAGGGCGCGTACTTAGCGTACGTAACCGAGCAAACAACGAACAAAGTGTCGAAGATACCCTATAAAAACACAAAAACCTATTTTTTACCGTCAAAGAACTCTTTGATCTGGTCATTCATCACGACCCCTTCTTTGAACGAATAGGCACCCGTTTTGTCGGACTTCACCATCTTGATCACTTTGGTGAACTGCTTACCGGCACCGGTTTTCAATGTAGCGACTACTTTCTTTGCCATGGTTTTGCGGATTACTTAATTTCACGATGAACCGTCACCTTCTTCATAAACGGGTTGTACTTGCGACGCTCCAGACGATCGGGTGTGTTCTTTTTGTTCTTGGTGGTGATGTAGCGGGACATTCCCGGAACACCGCTCTCCTTTTGTTCCGTGCACTCGAGAATCACCTGCACGCGGTTTCCTTTTTTTGCCATCTGTTAATAGACTTTTTTCGGGGCCACGGCTTCGCGCAACGCTACGGCCAAACCCTTTTTGTTGATTGTTTTGATTCCATTGGCCGTCACTTTGAGGGTGACCCAACGGTTTTCCTCTTCGGACCAAAACCGCTTGCTCTTCAGGTTGGGGCTGAACTTGCGTTTGGTTTTGTGGTGCGAGTGCGAGACGTTGTTTCCCGTCATGGCAGTCTTACCGGTGATTTCACAAACTTTCATACCTTCATGTTTTAGTATACAGGGTGACAAAGATAGGTAAAATAATTAAGATTGCAACCCCCTGTGGCGTAAATATCGAACCGCATCACCCAGTATCGCGATCAGCGAGGTGAGGCAGATGATCGTCAGCCACTGCATACCGGTGAGCGGCGTGGTACGGAACACCGCACCACCCCACTGTGTGATCGCCACCTGTCCCGCGGCGATCAGGGCAAGGATGGCCAGGAATGTGCGGCTGTTGCGCATGTCGTGCCACACGCGATGGTGGTACTCGAACCCGCGGGCGTTGAACATGTTCCAAAACTGAAGGAACACGAACATCGAGAAAAAGATCGTTTGTTGTGTGAGCAGTTCGAGCGCGTTGGGAATCGTGTTATAATGCCACCAGAAGAGCATGCCCAACAGCACAATGACAAACGTGACGCCGCAGGTGAGGATCGTACGCCACATGGGAGGCGTGACGATAAACTCATTCCGCGGCCTCGGCCGTTCGTTCATCACGGCGGGATTGGGCGGCAACGATGCCATCGCAAGGGCTGCCAAAGTGTCCATAATGATATTCACCCACAGGATCTGCACCACCGTGAGGGGCATCTCCGTGCCGATCAACGAACCTACGAACACGACGATAATGGCGGCGAAGTTGATCGTGAGTTGGAACAGCACGAAACGTTGTATGTTGCGGTACAGCGACCGTCCCCACATGACCGCCGACGCGATCGAGGCAAACGAGTCATCCAAAAGCGTGATGTCGCTGGCGTCCTTCGCCACCGAGGTGCCCGTGCCCATCGACAGACCCACGTTCGCGAAATTCAGTGCCGGAGCGTCGTTCGTGCCGTCGCCCGTCACAGCCACCACTTCACCCTGCTGTTGCAGCAGTTGCACGAGACGCTGTTTGTCCAGGGGGCGTGCGCGGGACATGATTTTGAGCGATCCGATACGTTGCAGCGCCTCCTCGTCGCTCATTGCGGCAAACTCCACGCCCGTCATCTCGTTGACGGGTCCGTCAACGGAATCGTCCCACAGGCCGATTCGGCGCGCGATCTCGCGCGCGGTGACGGGCGTGTCGCCGGTGACGATCTTGATGCCGATACCGGCCTTCATGCAGCGTGACACAGCTTCCGGTACGTCCTCACGCACGGGATCCGCAATGGCAGCCACAGCCACAAACAGCAGTTGCGGATTTTGCAACGCCTCGTCGCACGTCTCGGCCGAAGTTTCGGAATAAGCAATCCCCAGTGTACGCATCGCACGATTCTGGAACAGGTGTAGTTGCTGCTCGACGTCGTGTTGCTTCCCGTCATGGAGACACATCGTACGCACGATCTCCGGAGCACCCTTGACGCAAATCAAACGCTTGCCGGTATGGCTTTCGATCAGCGTGGCCATGTATTTACGTTCGGTGGTGAAGGTCATGCGGTCCACCACACGCGCATCTTCGCGCAACGCGGCATAGTCGAATCCCTGCTCTTTCAAGTGCAGCAGCAACGCACCCTCCGTCGGATTACCGATCGGCTCGTCGGCCGCATCGAGGAACGCCGTGGAGTTCGCCGCAATCACCTCGGCCAACAGTGCATCCTCAACGGGCTCATAGCGTACCATATCTTGCACACGCATGCGGTTCTGTGTGAGTGTACCCGTCTTGTCGGTGCAGATCACCGTCACGGCCCCCATCGTCTCGCACGCGTGCATCTTGCGCACGAGGTTGTTGGTCTTCAGCATACGCCGCATCGTCATGGCGAGCGACAGCGTGATACTCATCGGCAATCCCTCCGGCACGGCCATGACGATCAGTGCCACCGAAACCATGAATATGTGCAGTATCTCCTGCGATATATCCACCCATCCGGCATCCGTAAAGTGTCCGGCGAGGAACGCCTTGATCAGCAACGCGATAAAGATGGCGATCGACACCCCCACACCGATACGTCCTATGACGTGCGACAGGCGCGTCAACTGCTTAAACAGCGGCGTGGGTTCGTGGTGTTGGATGGTCGATTGTTCCGTCACGCGGCCCGCTTCCGTGGCGTCACCTACCGCCTCGACGACCATCTGTCCATATCCGTCCACAACCGTCGTGCCGCGCATCACCACATCCGACGGATAGGTCGCATCCTCCTTAAAGTGTGCCGGATCGGTGGTTTTTCCCACTTCGGGCTCTCCGGTGAGGGTCGACTCGTTGACACGCAACGACACGGCTTCCGTCAGTTTACCGTCCGCGGGGATCGTCTCGCCATTCTCGATGAATACCAAGTCGCCCACCACAACGTCACGCCGCGGGATCTCCATCATCGCCCCGTCGCGCATCACCTTCACCGCCACATCGTCATTGACCTGATTCAATCGCTTGAATCGCCGCATCGCATCCAGCTCGAAGAAGAACCCTACCAGTGTAGCGAGAAGGATCGCCACGATAATACCGATCGTTTCGAGAAAGTCGTTCGTGAAGAATCCCATCGCGAGCGACAGTGCGGCAGCGAACAGCAAAATCTGAATGATCGGATCGCGAAACTTTTCGCCCAACAGTTTCCACGCCGAATCGCCTTTGCGGGGCGTGATGAGGTTTGTGCCGTGCTTCTCGCGGCTCTCGATGACTTGTTGCGAGGCCAGTCCTTTGTATTGAGATGTAGTTTTCATAGTCGTGCAATGTGGGTTCTTGTAGTGGCGTCCAGACGGATGGCGATGAATAGCATGATCGTAAACGCGACAAGCGACGAGCCTCCGTAGCTGACGAACGGCAACGGGATTCCCATCACCGGCATCAGGCCCACAGTCATACCGATATTGACCAACAGGTGGAACAGCATGAATGCCGCGACGGAGTAACAATAGATGCGTCCGAACGGCTCCCCCTGGCGTTCACCCATGCGCATCAACCGGAAGATCAGGGCACAGAAAAGTGCCAGTACGGTCATCGACCCGACAAATCCCCACTCCTCACCTGCTGTGCAGAAGATAAAATCGGTATGCTTCTCGGGTACGAATCCGTATTTGATCTGCGTGCCGTTCATGAATCCCTTGCCGAAGAATCCTCCGGACCCGATGGCGATCTTGGCCTGGTTGACGTTGTAGTCCGTCCCGAGGGGATCGCTGACGATACCCAGGAAACTGAGGATGCGATTCTGTTGGTGCGTCTTCAGCACGGAGTTGAAAATATAGTCCGTCGTGGGGATCAGTGCCAACGACACGAAGAACAATCCCATGATCAGATAAATATTGCGCAGGTTCGCCCGGAAGGCATAGACGGCCACCACGACGAGCGAGAGTAGCGTGACGATCAACAGGCATCCGTAGAGGCTCAGCCTCCCTGGTACGACGGCAAACATCGTAAAGTAGAGCAGCAGCGTGCCGAGCGCCAGGGAGGCGAGATAGATCACCCGCGACCGCCACTGTCTGTTCATCATCGCTTCGGACAACGTGCAGATCAGGATCAACATCACAAGCAACGTCATCGGCGTAAAGAGGAACGAGAAGATAAACAGCACGATCGTGACCAGTACCGGTATGAAGAGCCACTTGTTGATCCCCTCGCGATAGAGTACGAACAGCAGCGATGCCAGAACGAGTCCCGATCCGGTGTCGTTTTGCAGAATGATGATAAAAAGGGGCACTATGAGGACCACACCCACTTTGAACAGGTCTCCCGTGCGGTCGATCGAGAAGCTGCCGGTACTCATTACGCGTGCCAGTGCGAGTGCCGTGGCGATCTTCACGAACTCCACCGGTTGCACCCGTATCGGTCCCAACTCGAACCAAGCCTTGGCACCGTTCACCTCGCGACCAAACATCAGCGTGGCAAGCAATGCCGCGATACCCGCTATATAAAAAAAGTAGGCCCATCGGTGGTAGAAACTGGCGTCGATGAGCAGCACGACGATCGCCACACCGGCAGCGATTCCCATCCACATGAGCTGTTTCATGTAGAAGTGCGACATCGAGAAGATCCCCGCCCCACTGTCGTCGTACGACGCGGAGGTAATGAAGACGAACCCGAGACAGACGATCACCGCGTAGAGCAGCACCGTCCAGCCGTCTATCCCCTCGAAAAGCCTTCCTATGCCGTTGTTCTTCATTTGTCGTACACGGGATAATAGATCCGTTTCTGTTTGATCATATCGACCAGCCACGGGCGTTTGACCGTGTCGGTGAGGTATTGCTCCTCGATCAGGCTGGCGATCGGCGCTGCCATCGAGGCACCGAAACCACCGTTCTCCACGTATACCGATATGGCGATGCGGGGATTGTCCTTCGGCGCGAACGAGAGGAATGTCGAGTGATCCTGCCCGTGCGGGTTTTGCGCCGTACCTGTCTTGCCGCACACGTCCAGTCCGGGCAGGAACGCCACTCCCGACGTGCCACCCGCCTCATGCACTCCCTGCCACATGCCTTGTACGATGGGTTCGAAATGTTTCGGGCTCACCTTTGTATAGTGACGCTCGTAGAAACGCCTGTCGAGCGAATCCTGCCCTTCGACCGATCGCACGATATGCGGAATGTAATAATATCCCCGGTTGGCGACGATGGCCGCCAGGTTGGCCATTTGCAACGGCGTGCATCCCAACTCACCCTGACCGATAGAAAGAGAAAGAAGCGTCAATGCGTTCCATGATTTGCGGTAGCGTTTGTCGTAGAACTCCTTATCGGGAATATATCCGTTGCCTTCGCCGAGGAAGTCGGAGTCGAGTTTGCGTCCGAAGCCGAAACTCCGGACATACTCTTTCCACACCTCGAAACCGTTTTGCGAACCGCCATATTTGGGGTTTTCAAGGATGTTGCGGAAGACGTAGCAGAAGTATGCGTTGCACGACGTGGCGACGGCGAACCGCAGGTCGAGCGGTGAGTCGTGGCTGTGGCACTTCACCCGTTGGCGTCCCACCTGGTACCCCTCATGGCACACGTACCGCTGCCCGGGATGCAACACACCCTCCTCCAGTCCGATCAATCCCTGTACGAGTTTGAACGTCGATCCCGGTGGATAGCGTGCACTGACGGAACGGTTGAACAACGGATTGCGTTTGTTGCGCAGCAGCTCCATGTAGTGATTGCCGCGTTCGCGCCCCACAAGTTCGTCGGGATCGTACGTGGGTGACGATACCATGACGAGGATCTCTCCCGTCGAAGGTTCGATCGCCACCACGGCACCGACCTTGCCCGCCATTAACTCCTCGGCAAAGAGTTGCAATTCAGCGTCGATGGTGCAGACAATCGAGCGTCCGGGTACCGGCAGGGAATCGAATCCGCCGTTCTCGTAGGATTGCTGTATGGTGCCGTGCGCGTCGACCTCCGATATTTTCACCCCCTTTTTACCACGCAACTCCTCCTCGTAGGCGGACTCCACGCCGCTCATACCGACATACTCACCGGCACGGTACGACGGATAACGCTTGATCATATCGGGATTCACCTCACCCACGTATCCCAACAGATTACCGCCCACCTTGCGGGGGTATTGCCGCACGGTACGGTAGATGGTGTAGAATCCGTCGAAATTGCACTCGTCGAAACGGAGTTTGTCCTCCTTGGACATGTATCCCATCACCATGTGGGGGGTACGGGAGTGCATGCGTGCATCGGCGAGTCTCCGGGTGAGGATACCGGAGTCTATACCCGTCACACCGCAAAATCGCAACGTATCGAATCCATCGGGATTCAGGTCGCGATAGACTACCATCAAGTCATAGCACTCGCGGCTCTGCACGAGGAACTCCCCGTGACGATCGAACACTTCGCCGCGCGAGGGGTACTGTACCTCGTGACGAAGCGTGTTGCCGCGTGCGATATCGGCATAGCGCCGGTCAATAAGTTGGAGGTACGCCACGCGGAGGGCGATCACACCGAAAACAATCAGCACGACCACCTGCAATGTCCGCATACGGGCCACTCCATCGACCTGTCGACTCATTTCTTGTGTGGTTTCATGGTGAATATTTGCGCGATGGGCCAGATGAACAGTACCGATACGGTGCCGCTGATGATGAGCCGCAGGAGCGTTTGCCAGATTTGCGACCACGAGAGTGCCTCGAAGACGAAGAACGTAAGGTGGTGCAGGGCGACCATGGCGATGACGTAGCGCACGAACACCGTACGTCCGAGACGCACGGGCGACGGAATGCCTCCCTCACGGATCACATCGCGTCCCGTCACACCGATGATGGCGCGCAGCAACGGTATGCGTATCACGGCCAGGGGCAGCGTGGCGATGGTGTTGATCCCGGCGGTGCCCATCGTCCAGTCCATCACGATACCGAGCCCCAATGCGTACGCGAGCACACTGACGGGCAGCACCTCGATGGGCAGCAGCAGCAGGAACGCCACGTATACCAACGGGCATAGGTAGATGCTGATACTGAGGTTATCCAGCAGCAGCGTCTGCAGCAGTACGAGTGCCACGAACAGGATGACGTATCGACCGGTTCTCTGCATGGTTATAGGGTTCCTCTTCTATAAGTTTCGAGGCGGCGCACCTCCTCGGCATCGCTGTTGCTGACAAGGATGACGTCCGTGAGTCCCGACACGTCGACCGCCAGGCGTATCTCCACATCGTACGACATCTGGTTTTCGGACAATTCATAACGTTCCACATAACCGATCAGTATGTCGGCGGGGAAGTATTGCGAAAAACCTGTCGACACGACCGCATCACCCACCTGTATCTCGGCATATTTCGAGAGCTCCTTCATCCGCACGTGATAGCGATCGCTGCCATCCCAATAAATGGACCCGAAGTAGTTGCTGCCCGAGATCTTGCCGCTGGCGCGGAACGACGTGTTGAGGATCGAAAGCACCACAGCGTGGCGTGACGATGCGGCGGAGACGTACCCCACCATCGCACCATCGGGAGACAACACCCCCATCCCTTCCGTCACCCCGTCACGTGTGCCACGGTCGAGCGTCATGAAGTTATGCGTTCTGTTGATCGAATTGGCCACGATTCGCGCGGCGGCGAACGCGTACGGCATGCCTGCCGTATCACGCAATAGCGTGTCACGCTGTTGCAGGTCGTGCAACAGCGAGTCGCGTTCGCCGCCGCGCAACTGCCACCGATAATGGGCCAGAGTTGTCTCAAGAACCGTGATACGTGACACCAGACGATCGTTTTCGCTGCGCAAGGAGAAATACCCCCGGATTTCCGAAAACACACCCTGTAAGCCGCCGAGCATGTGGTTGGAGGTGGTCAGGAGGCGTGCACGCGTATAGCTCGACGAGTGCGCGTAATATCCGATCGCGATGGCTTCGAGGAGAATGAAGAGCGCCACGACATACGTTCTACGCAGAAATTCGATCAGTTTGTGCATCGGCACAAAGGTAATATTTTTCTCATTATATTACCGTCCCTCGAGGGCGTAAACTATAAATTTTACTTATAGATTTTAGAAATTCTATAAGGTTTTACTTATAATTTTGTGAAATCCGCGCGAGCTACTTCATCCGGATTTTTTCAATCGGACTCGGCCGGATTAGCGACTTTCGAACCGAAGCAACGGAGCCGCTTACTCCTCCCCGCGACGGGGTATCGTTGGAATACCGATGGTCAGATGTACAACCAGACTTCCACCGGGCACTACTGGGCTTGTCAGGCAACTTCTGAAATAACGGTGCAAAGGTTCTACTTCGATTCCACAGAATTCAATACGCCTGAGGCTAATGTCGGTAACCCCGGGACCGCTATCACCCTCCGTTGTATAAAGATCTAATGTAGGGCGGGACAAAACTTATTTCATCAGGAAGGAGAAGCGGTTGATATTTTTCAACGCTATACCGGTACCCCTCGCGATGGCACGGAGCGGATCCTCGGCAATGTGGAACGGAATGCCCGTTTTGGTATGGAGACGTTTGTCGAGACCCTTGATCAATGCACCGCCGCCAGCAAGATGAATACCGTTCTTGACAATATCGGCATACAGCTCGGGAGGCATCGTTTCGAGGACCGTCATCAACGCGGCATCCAACTTGGCAAGTGATTTTTCAAGCGCATACGCGATCTCACCATAGCTCAGAGACACGGTACGTGGCAATGCAGTCAGCATGTCGGGACCGGTGAGGACGTAATCGCCCGGATCTTCGTCGAGTTCCATAGTCGCGGCACCGATCGAGCACTTGATCGCCTCGGCGGTACGTTCTCCCACACGAATATTGTGTTGCTGGCGGATGTAACTCTGAATGTCGCTCGTGAAGACGTCGCCCGCCACATTGATCGACTCCGAACAGACGATGCCACCCAACGAAATACAGGCGATCTCCGTGGTACCGCCACCGATGTCGATGACCATATTCCCCTCGGGAGCCTCGACGTCCAGCCCGGCACCGAGCGCCGCGGCCATCGGTTCGTAGATCATGAATACCTCGCGTCCCCCGGCATGCTCCACCGAATCTCGCACGGCACGGATCTCTACGTTCGTCGATCCAGACGGGATGCACACCACCATCCGGAGCGTCGGCGCAAAAAGATTTCCCGACGACTTGACCTTCTTGATCATCCCCCTCAGCATGAGCTCCGTGGCATTGAAATCGGCAATCACGCCATCCTTCAGCGGACGGATGGTCTTCATGTTGGGATTGGTCTTCTCGTGCATCTGGCGTGCCTGCGTGCCGATAGCAACCAGTTTGCCCGTGTGCACGTCCAACGCGACGATCGAGGGTTCATCCACGACGACCTTGCCGTTGTGAATGATCAACGTGTTCGCCGTGCCCAGATCAATGGCCAGCTCCTGAGTGAGTGAAAAAAGTCCCATAATATTCTGCTTCTGTAACTTAACGTACAAAGATACGAATTTTTATTTTCTTTTTTATACCTTTGGTCTCATGAATTTCAAAATAAAACGCGGGGCGAAGTGTGCCGTTGTCGGATACGGCAGCTGGGCAACCGCACTGGCCAAACTATTGGCCGAAAACGGGGTCTGTGCCTCGTGGTGGGTGGGCAACACGCAGGTCCTCGAAAGTCTCCGCTCCACGGGACACAACTGTCGTTACCTGAACGACTTAACCATGGACACGTCACGCATCACGTTGAGTGACAACCTCGATCTGGTTGTATCCCAAGCCGACGTTATCCTGCTCGCCGCACCGTCGGCATACCTCGAACAGACGCTCGCATCGATGACCATGTCGTTACAAGATAAATTCGTCGTGTCGGCCATCAAGGGTATTGTGCCACACGAACTTACGACCGTCATCGAGTACGTCAAAAATCACCACGGACTGAATCCCGATCAACTCGGGGTCATCACCGGACCATCGCATGCCGAGGAGGTCGCTGTCGAAAAACTATCCTACCTCACGGTCGTCTCCACCGATCTGGAAAATGCACACACGTTGGGCGAAATGTTCGCCACGCCCTATATCCACCTCTCCTACTCGACCGATCTGTATGGCATCGAATACGCGGCGGTGCTGAAAAATATCTATGCCATCGCCGTGGGTATCGCCGTGGGACTCGGATATGGAGACAATTTCCTCGCCGTGCTGATTTCGAACAGCGCGTTGGAGATGACACGTCTGTTGCGTGACGGGTTGCCGGACAAACAGCGCGAGACATGTGCCTCCGCGTACCTCGGCGATCTGCTCGTCACCTGTTACTCAGAGTACAGCCGCAACCGGCGGCTCGGACAACTCGTTGGCCGCGGGCTCTCGGCAAGCGAAGCACTTGACGAGATGACCCAAGTAGCCGAAGGATACTTCGCAGCCGGGTGCGTACGATACATCTATGAGAGATACAGCATACCGATGCCGATCGCCGAGATGGTGCATCGCGTGCTGCATACCGATGCCGACGCCCGTGAAGCGATGCAGGAACTCACCGCCAAATTGATTTAACTCAATCCCAACATCTCATGTTCGAGAGCGACATCACAATACCGGAACCGTTGCGCGATCAAGCGTGTGACGCCAATCGACGTCTCTACGATCCTTCGATGGAGATGACTGGATGGCTTGATCCCACGATTTTCAAGACGGGGATCGACCGCATCAAAACCGAAGCACGACGACTGCAATCACTCGCCGACGTAGTGGTATGTGTCGGTATCGGGGGGTCGTACCTTGGCACAAGGGCCATATACGAAGCCCTCGGCGGCGGGAATGAGGATCTGTTCAACCCCGAAGGGGTTGTTTCGGGCCCCCAGGGGGGGGGGCTGGGGCCCGAAAAAGAGGATGAAAAGAGTTCCGATTTTGTGGAGTTTAATCGAAAAATCCTTTTCGCAGGACACAACCTCTCCGAAACCTACATGCGGCAACTGCTGCGCACGTTACGCGACAAAAATTTCGCCCTGATCGTGATCTCGAAATCGGGTACGACGCTCGAACCTGCAATCGCGTTCCGTATCCTGCGCACGGAGCTCGAACGGCGTCACGGACGTGAAGGTGCAGCGGAACGTACCGTCGCCATCACCGACGCATGCCGCGGGGCACTCAAAACGCTGGCCGATCGCGAGGGTTACACTACCTTCACGATTCCGGATGACGTCGGGGGACGATTCTCCGTATTGACACCCGTAGGACTGTTGCCGTTGGCCGTGGCGGATGTCGATATAGATGCCCTGATGGAGGGGGCCGTGGCGATGGAACGACGGACGGCTGCTTCCACGGGATTCGACAAGAATCCCGCGGCTCAATATGCCGCCATTCGCAATCTACTATACGGACAGGGCAAGAAGATAGAGATCTTAACCTCGTACGAACCTTCGTTGCACTACCTTTGCGAATGGTGGAAGCAGCTGTTCGGCGAGAGTGAGGGGAAGCAACACATGGGCATTTTCCCAGCCTCGACGACCTTCACGACGGATCTACACTCCCTGGGACAGTGGATTCAGGAAGGGGAGCGAACGATCTTTGAAACCGCTCTTTGTGTTGAAAGCACGCCATCTTTCGCTGCGCCTTGCTCTTCGTCGGGGAGAGGTACCTCTTGTACATCACCCCTCCTCATCGCTACGCCACAGCAAAATCTGACGCACTTTGAACACAAAGACGCACTGTTTGATCACAAGGGTACGCTAAAAGACGTTTCCGAAAGCTGTTCGCAATCAAAGTTGAGCGAAGATATTTTGTGCTCAAATTGCGGCAGATTTGGCTCCAACGCGGCGACAAGTCAAGGGGATGTACATGACGTACCTCCCCTTGATGCGAAGCAAGACGGAGTCGAAGCTATCGTGATTTCAGCGCAAAATGAAGATATTGATGGTCTGAACTACCTGGCCGGGAAATCCCTATCCGAAATCAATCGCATCGCGGAACGTGGCGTGACGATGGCACACAAAGAGGGCGGGGTACCCGTGCTATGCATCGAGATACCCCGCCTTGACGCCCGATCGCTCGGGGAGTTGATCTATTTCTTTGAAAAATCGTGTGCCATCAGTGCCCTGTTGCTCGGCGTGAATCCTTTCGACCAGCCAGGTGTCGAAGCGTACAAAAAGCACCTCACCACCCTCTTACGACAGTAACCGCCCCTGACCCCGACCGCTCCTTTTTACAGGAAGCGCACCTCGGCACCACGCGTAGCGGCAGTCGAGTAAGGCGTAGCATCATCAATTACGCCCGCGGGGATCACACCCGATGCAAACGAAGATTTGTTGGTCGCGTCGTCCGTCGCGGTCATTACCATCGTCGCAGCAGCGTCCGTAGACTCGAAAGTCACTTTCGACACACCCGAAACCGTATAGCTATGCGCCCACGCCTGTCCGTCGGAATAAGTGCCCGAAAGTGTCGTTCCATCGAACGAGTAGGTGCCCGTGTATTTCGTGAAGGGGCCCGTAATATCCTGATACAGCTCGAAACCACCGTCCGTGTTGAACTTCACATACACATCCTTCGGCATCTCGGACGTCGCACCACCGATCTCCCACTGGGTCATGTGCCAACCGTACACATCAGCAGCATCTCCGCAATCGGAGCCCTCACATTCCGTTTCTTTCGGGGGACACCCCGCCAACATCAATCCTACAAATAAAAACGCCAACAGGCTAACTATCTTTTTCATACATTTACTGTTATAGACTCACAAGGTTAGTGAAAGATTTTTAATTTTCAAAATTTTTGTTCATCTTCTTCTCCCCGCGGCGGGGTACCGTCATCCAGACGATGCTCGGTTACACGATCAGACTATCCGTGGAATTTACTGGACAACAGAAGCCGCCTTTGAAACAAACGTGCATTACGTTTATTTCCCTGCCGGCGGCACGTATATAACGCCTACGGCTAATGTC
>QMCD01001072.1_pt1 | contig 33508 bp, 29 predicted proteins | sample 1821841 | NCBI WGS metagenome assembly QMCD01 (sample SAMN01991225, study PRJNA193472) | Termite gut metagenome, whole genome shotgun sequencing project. | isolation source: worker | host: Macrotermes natalensis
AACAAATTGAAAATGGATAATTGAAAATTAAACTGCATTTTCTCAAGATCTCAAAGGTCTCACGATCTTAAAGAAACTGCCTCCCGTGTCTTGATTTCCTACTTAACGCAACGAACCGAAAAGCCGTTCCTCTTATCGTTGTTGTTAAGGTAGCTATTGCCACTGTTGAATTCCCAATTGTAGCCGTTGCTAGTATTGTTCTGTGTAGACGACCAATAGTAGCCGTTGCTAGGCTGATTGTTGAGCGTACCAGCCCAGCGGTTGCCTACAGCCGGCAAAAGCAAACCAATAAAAAGTAAACGATTCTACAAGGCTATATCTTCATGCAAATAGTGCCTTGCTTGCTGTACTCCCCGAAGAGAGTTGTTTACCAAACCAAAAAAGGCGCGCTCGACAAAGCCTTAGCCCTGCCAATTCCGGCCTGTGCACAGGAAACTGCACGTCAAAAAACAAATTGAAAATGGATAATTGAAAATTAAACTGCATTTTCTCAAGATCTCAAAGGTCTCACGATCTTAAAGAAACTGCTTCCCGTGTTTAGATTTCTTATTTCACACAACGCACACTAAAGCCGTTGGCCTTATTCGCTGTGGGGTTCAAGAAGCTGCGGTCGCTGTAGAAGTCCCAGAAGTCAGCGTTAGTATTATTAGTCTGCGTACTCGTCCAGTAGAGGCCGCGGGTACCCTGATTGTAGAGCACACCATCAATGTTGCGGTTGCCGACAGCCGGCAAAAAGCACAGGAATACAAAGTAAACGATTGTAGAAAGTAATAGTTTCATGCAACTATGACCTTTTCTGTACACCGAAAGGAGTTGTTTACCAAACCAAAAGAGGCGCGCTCGACAAAGCCTTAGCCCTGTCAATTCAGGCCTGTGCACAGGAAACAGCACGTCAAAAAACAAGTTAAGAACTAAGAGTTAAAAGTGAAGTGTTAAGCGTTAGACGTGAAGCGTTAAGCGATTTTCATCAGCAAATCACCAAATAAACAAATCATCAAATCTCTTAGTCTCTTTTTTTCACTACCACTTTTCGTAAATTGACTGTATATACAAATTTGAAAGCCTTGGGCGAAAGTACGTCCAACAGCAGCTTGCGGCGCAGGTTGTAAGTATTCTGATGCACCATAAGGCCCATGTAGGAATTAACCTGGGCGCGAAATTCTTCCAGTTTTTCTTTCGGCGGCGACTCATCTTCCGCCAATAAGTCGAAGTACCGGTTCCAGTGGCGCAAGGCCTGATAAGCCTTTGCTTTCGTGCGATTGCGAACATACGTGCGATAGGGTTTAATGTACGCATTCAGGAATTGCACTCCCTTTGTATAATGTTGCAGGTATATTTTATTCGGATGCAATTCCAGCATCATGTCATCTTTTAAGTATTGCTGCAGCACGCCCACAATATCAATCAATAGTTGTTTGTCCTCATGAATGATTAGAAAATCGTCTACGTAACGCACATAATATTTCAATCCTAGCTTGTATCTTACGAAGCAATCGAGTTCATGCATGTAGATATTGCTAAACACCTGGGAGGTGAGGTTGCCGATAGGAAAACCGCAATCTTCGGGCGAATGGAAAAGGCTTTTGGTAGGCGGCAGTCCGTCCCAGTCGCTGCGTGCGCCTTTGATGATACAGTTATTACGCGGGTCGTTAAAAATGATCAACTCCAAAAGATATTTCACCATGTCTGTGTCGAAGTGAAGGGTCCGGCCTTTGGCCGCCGCCTTGCGTTCGCCTTTGGCTATAATATCGAGTATCTTTTGATAGAGGCGCCGGCGATTCATATTCATGAAATAGCCTTTGATATCCAATTTCAGAATATAACAGTCACGCGTATAATTATCCGAGCAGGCGCGTAAATAACGCTTGGTGAGATTAACGCCGTAGAGTGTGCCTTTCCCTTTCCGGCAACTGCAACTGTTGGGCGTAAGCATCGGTTCATAGAGCGGTTCAAGATAGTTCACCAGCAAATGGTGGATCACGCGGTCGCGGAAATCGGCGGCAAATATCTCACGCTGTACCGGGCTAAATACAATAAAGGCGATACTGGGCTTAATCTTATAGGTTCGAGAGGTAATTTCACGATGAAGGGCAAATAAATTCTCTTCCAACTTCAACTCGAACTTTAATTGATTTACCGTATTGCGTTTATTTTTCCGGGCATCATAATAGGCCTGGAAAAGATCGGTCATCAATTGGTCTATAGCCATGACTACGCTATTTCTATCATAGGTGCCAATGCGGGTTCCACCACTATATTTTGAGCGTGTTTACGCCAGCCGTTCAATTGCTTGGATATGTCTTCCAGCTTATCGTTCAGGCGGATGAACACTTCCATGTTGTACAGGCGCAGGTCGTAACATATACGGAGCAGGAGGCGCAATGTTTCGACTTTAGCGCACAAACTTTTTAGATAATGCAGTTTCGACTGTGCCGTTTCACTGGTATTGGCATGATACACCATTTCCGTAAGTTCGGTCAGCAGGTTTTTAATCCGCTCTCCCAAGGTGAACTGAAAATCGCGTGGGAAATGACGAACCTGTTCAAAAATAACGAACAATAGATCGTAGATTAGTTTGTAAACCGGCAGGTTATCGCCCAGGCGGGTATCTTTTTTCTCTTTCACCGCCCAGCTTTCACGCCAGAATTCAAATCCGTCTGTTTCGGGCATTCCCACCAGCGAACATAATTTTTCGCTTTTTTCGGCTACGCTGGCCCCAAGTACTTTGGCCTTGTCGAGTAAATCGTTTAGCCGCTCTTTCGGAAAACCGCCGTACACAATGTCGCGGCCGGCCAGCTTAACATACTTCCGGATAATCTTTAATTCTTTAAGGTAGCGACAGGTTAAAAATGCGCTACGCTCGTTTACATGCCAAAAATTTCCTTCTAATACGAAGTGGATACTAGTGGCATTCAATGCTTCCAACTGTAAAATCGCTTCTGTTGTCATATTGTTAAAAGATGTGCGTTCGGCTGCAAAGATACGCAAAAAAGAAACAACCGTCAAAATTTTATATGGAAAAATTATCAACAAATAATTGACAACCAAATTATATCCAATTGACCAGATATAATTTTTCCGTTGCACGGGTGAAAGCGGTGTAGAGCCAGCGCAGATCCTCGAGGGTGGGCGCGAGGTCGCGGCGGAAAGGATAGTCGAGGAATATGGCTTTCCATTGTCCGCCCTGCGCTTTATGGCAGGTGATGGCATTGGCGTAGCGTATTTGCAGTGCATTGTAGTAGGGGTCTTCGCGCACGGCTTTGTTGCGTGAAAGTTTTGTTTTAATTCCGGCATAATCGGCCATCACGCCTTCATACAGCTGCTTTTGCCGTTCGGCGTCGAGGGCGGCGGTTTCCAGATGCAGGGTGTCGAGCATGATTTTTGCCGTGATTTCTACGTCGTCATAATCGGGGAAGCGCAGTTCGGCGCGGGCAAAGCGGAAGCCGTAGCGCTCTTCGTGTCGCCGTACGCTAACAATTTCGGCAATGTCGCCGTTGGCAATAAAGTCGAGCTTGTCGGTGTTTTCCACAAACTGGTAGCAGTTTTTCACAATCATAATACGGTCGCCGCGCAACAGTTCTTCTTCGCGGAAGAGCAGGCGCGTACGTATACCGTTGTTATATATGTTGGCGCGCTTGTTGCTCCGGCATATCACCATGGTGTCGAGGTCGCCGTAACGCTCGTAGGCCTCGGTAATTTTTTCGAGCAGTTCGCCGCCGTTGATTTTTTCAATGTCGGGAAAGTCCTTTGTTTCTACTGCCGGCATGGTGCACACGTTGTTTTCAATATTGTTGCGCAGCAGGGTGGCATTGTGCAGTATGCCGCTTTGGGCAGCTTGCCGCACCACGGTGGTGAGGTTGCTGTGTTGTATTTGTCCGTGGCGTGCCATTATTTCCGGGTTCAGCGCCGGACTTAGCGGCGAGTGCACGGGGGGCAATTGTGCAGGGTCGCCCACCATGATGAGCTTGCAGCCGGAGCCGCTGCGCACAAATTGCAGCAGGTCGTTAAGCAGTTGTCCCGATCCGAACACCGAGCCTTGATTTTCATTGGAAATCATCGAGGCTTCGTCTACAATAAAAATAGTGTCGAAATATTCGTTGGGCGCCAGCACAAAGGGGCTGATCACGTCGTTCTGTGTTTTTTGGCGGTATATTTTTTTGTGAATGGTGTAGGCGCTTTGTCCTGCGTAGTTCGACAATACTTTTGCCGCACGTCCTGTGGGCGCCAGCAGCAATGATTCTATTTCAATTTCGTTGAGTAGTTTCACCAAAGCCGCTACCACGGTGGTTTTTCCGGTGCCTGCATAGCCGGTAAGCAGGAACACTGCGCCGCTGTGAGGGTCGGCAATGAACCCGGCCAGGCCGCGCATCAATTCGTCCTGATTGGCCGTGGGAGCGTGGGGCAGATAGTTTTTGAGTTTTGTATAAAGATAACTATCTATGCTCATCAATAAAGGATCTTTCTTCCTTAGTTAGCGGCAGTGAGTTAATTGTTCTCCACGATTCGTTGCCTACGGTGATTTGACGGTAAAGCGGCATTTCCGGGTTGTAGGCTTCTTTCTTGGGTATTCTCTTTACGTTCTGCGTTTCAATTTCGCCAATGAATATGAGGCTTAGTTGTTGTCTGAGAATTTGTTTTCCGCTATATTTTAAATCGCTTTGAATGGTTGTTTTGGTATATTCGGGGTACACTTTATTGCCTACGCGGCGGAAGTTGGAAATTTGCTGTTGTTGCAGGAAATTAACCACACACTGTATCCTTTGCTTGTTTTGGTTAACGAAGTGGGAGATGTTGGTGTAGTTGGAAAAATCTTCCGTGAGTTCCACGCGCAGGATAGCGCTGTCGGCTGCTGCGGCAATTACTATGCCCGACACTTTGTCGACAGTGGCTTGTGAATGCGAGTCGTTTTGCGATTCTTTAGATTCGAAATTCATTACCCACACGTCTTCTCCGCCAAGGGTTTCTTTTTTAGAGTGCCATTTGAGCAGATTGTTGTCCATCATGGTTAATATGGTGCGGAGGGCATAATTTTCAGTAATGATGTTGCGCACGGTTTTGTCGTAAATCACGTAGGGGCGCACCGGAATAGAGTCGGTGTAGCGGTCGGAGGCTGCCGTCACGTTCAATACGCGCATGGTGATAGGGTCTTTTTCTTCTTCTTTGCGGTTGAATGATTTCACCCAAATATCCGACGAAAAGTCGTAGTAGCTTTGAATTTTCTTGTTTTCAATGGTAAGGTCTTTGATCTGCGCTTTGCACATCACCGGCTGCGAAGGATAAATGATATTCACACGTCGCAGGCAACCTCTGATGACGTCTTCTTCCTGAAATGCTTTTACCACCAATTCTTGTATACTGAGTGTCAAAGCCTTCAGTGTCACGTCGGGCGATTTGAGGAGTTTGCCGGCCGGCACTTCCAACATTTCATATCCCATGTAGTTGAAGCGGATCACATCATCGGGCTGTATGGTGCGAATTTCATAGTAACCGTCGATGTTGGATGCCGTGCCTCTTGTTGTGCCTTTGATGCTTACGCTGACGAATTCCATACTTTCTCCCGTATCATCAGCTTTAATATAGCCTTTAATCAGTTCCTGGGCGAATATGGTATTGACTTGCAGTAGGCTGCCGGTGAGCAATAATAGAATAAATAGAAACTTTTTCATATAATCAGGATAATTTTTTTTCGTTTAAAAATTCATGAAACTTGTGCAATCCGTTTTGTTTTGCCGTATCTAACGAATAGCTGATGTTGTTGTGCAGGTAGTCAATGGCCGTGTTGCGGGAGCAGGGCAGTGCTCCGGTGAGCGCTTCGGCAATGTGGCCGGCGCCGAATGCCAATGCTTTGTCAAATGAAGCCGTGAAGCCGGCGGGAAGGGATGCGGTGGTTGCCCAGGCGGCAAATACGAAAGGCAGTCCGGTAAAATTAATCCACTGTTCGGCCAAATCGTAGCGGTAGCTAAAGTGGTTTTCGTGTGCGAACACCTTGTCTCCAATGAGCACGCAGGCCTCGCCTTGCTGCATGTTGACTTGTCCGGCATACGGTTTGAAATCCGGCGTAATTTTCCAGTAGTGCTGCGCCAGAATACGCACTAACATTACCGATGTGCGGGAGTCGGGGTCGAGATAGATGGTGTGGATCTTGTCTACTTTATCATTGGAAAGCAGTACCACGGTGCGCACTTTTCCGGCGGCGCCGATGCAGTAATTGCTCACTATGAGGTAGCGTGGGATGTTGACTAAGGCAGCGACGGGAATCAGTGCCAGGTCGGTGTGGCCGCACTCCAGTTCCTGTGCGCACTGTGCGGGGGGCGCTATGCGCAGGTCAATAGCCTCCATGACTTCCGAATTTTTTATTCCGAAAAGCAGAGGTACTGTGTTTAAGTACGATACAGCCGTAACCCTAATTTTTGCCATAATCTACAAAATTAAGCAAAAATCGCCACACATCGAAAATGTATAAGAAAATTTAACACAAAAGAGACGAGAGACTAAGAGACTAAGAGATTAAGAGATTAAGAGATTAAGAGATTAGGGGATTAGGAGGGGATGACGGAGTAGTCGATTAATTCAATTTGTTCGGTCAGGTAATCAGGGAGGGCAGGTTCTTCTTTCAGCAAGGTGCCGCTAAGGTATTTTTTGTTGCAGTCGGAAAAGACGGTGACTACATTTTTGCCGGCGCCGAATTTATTCTGGTAAGCCACCGCGCCCAAGAAGTTAAAGCCCGACGAGATGCCCACCCCCAAGCCCAGCTCCTTGCCGAAGCGTTGCGTCATAATAATGCCGTCGCCGTCGGAGATGGTGAACACGTCGTTCATGATTTCCTGTTTAAAAATGGGTGGGTTCCAGTCGTCCGACAAGCCCGGCACCCGATGAATGCCCTGGCTCACGCCGGTGCTGATAACGCGCGATTGCAGCGATTCAACGGGACAGATATGCAGGTGGGGGAACTGACTGCGCAGGTAAGCGCCGTTGCCCATAATGGTGCCGCCGGTGCCCACGCCGGCCACAAAAGCATCGGGTTGCCGGCCTGTCCGCTGCATTTGTTGCTCAATTTCCGGTCCCGACGATTTGAAATGCCCCTGCACATTATCGGTATTTTCAAATTGCTGCGGAAGAAATACGTTAGGTAATTGCGCTTTCAATTCGTGACAGCGCTGCATACAAGCCAGAAAACCGCCTTCTTTGCGGCTTACCAAAATAATTTCGGCGCCGAAAGAGCGCAGGATATCGATGCGTTCCTTAGTTGCCCATTCGGGCATAACAATAATCACGCGGTGCCCCAGCGCCCGCCCGAAAGCCGCCAGTGAAATGCCGGCGTTGCCGCTGGTAGCTTCCACAATGGTGTCGCCGGGTTGCAGCGTTCCTTTTTTGTACGCTTGCTCCAATACCTCATACACCATGCGGTCCTTAATACTGCCGGTAAAATTATAAAATTCACATTTTGAATATATTACACGTTCTTCGCCTTTAAAGCGGTAGCGTATAGCTATCATTGGCGTGTTGCCGATGAGTGTGCGGATATGCGCAAAATCAGTCATGTTAATCTACAAATTTATACCCCACTCCTTTAATGGTTCTAATGTACTTATCGCCTATTTTTTCACGCAGTTTGCGAATATGCACGTCAATGGTGCGTTCGCCTACCACAATGTCGCTGCCCCACACCGTACTGAAAATTTCTTCGCGGGTAAATACTTTTTGAGGCTTGGAATAGAGCAGGGCTAAAAGTTCAAATTCTTTTTTCGGCAACGTAAGGTCATTTCCGTCAATAACTACTGAAAACCGTTCACGGTCAATAATTAAGCTGGGAATGGCAAGGTTACTTACCGACGGTGTGTGTTGCTCAAAACGTTTCAGGAGCGCTTTCACGCGGCTCATCAACACTTTGGGACGTATGGGCTTGGTGATATAATCGTCGCCGCCGGCAGTGAAACCGGCAATTTGCGAATAATCTTCGCCACGGGCGGTGAGAAAAGCAATAACGGTGGAATTCAGTTCCGTGTGGCGGCGTATTTCTTCACAGGTAGCTATACCGTCCATTTTAGGCATCATGACATCTAAAAGAATGAGATGTGGCTTTTTTTCCAGCGCTACCTGCACGCCGCTTAGCCCATCACCCGCGGTGTACACCTCGTAGCCTTCCTTAGTCAGGGCATAAGATAAAAACTCGAGTATATCGTTTTCATCGTCAACCAGTAAGATTCTGTATGCGTTCATTATTGTTTTATTTAACGATAAATAAATCACGTGCAAGATACGACTTTTTTTTGTGGTTTCAAAAAAAGTTGTACCTTTGTCCTCCCATTTTGACTTTGCCCGGATGGCGGAATTGGTAGACGCACTAGTTTCAGGGACTAGCGTTCGCAAGGATGTGCAGGTTCGAGTCCTGTTCCGGGCACCATAAACTTACCTCGATTGGAGTTATCTCATGAACAAATATTGAGAATGCTCAAGACGGGCAATCAAAGAGTGCTGGATGTCTTATTTAAAGAATATTCATCAAGGTTGTTTTTATTTTCCCTCCGTTTTTTTAATCATAAATCCGATGCCGAAGAAATTGTGCAGGAAACCTTTGTGAAAATCTGGGAAACACGTGAAAAAATTACACCGGATATTTTGCTGCATTTTAATGCTTATGTGATCACCATTGCCAAGCATCTTATATACAATCGTTTCAGGCATCGATTGGTGGAGCGGAAATACCGGGAGCTGCAATGCAATACCGCCGCCACTTCTTATACCATTGAACGGGATATTACCGTGAAGCAGTTAAAAGAAATATTATTAAACGGCATAGCCCAACTGCCGCCTCAACAGGAAAAAATATTATTGCTGAAACGCCAGGGCTACGATAATGATGAAATTGCCGAACAGTTACAGTTATCGAAACGGACGGTGGAAACACATATCAACAAAGCATTCAAATCGCTCCGCATGTTTTTCGAGAAACGGAAAGTGCAAATATCAATGTTGATTTTCACAGCATTACAATAAAATTGATGACGGCACTACGTGCATTTTTCATGTTGCGTGTTTACTATATATAAACATTGCATGAAAATGGATTTTATTCAAATTGTAGATAAGGTACGCAACAATGAAGCTATATCCTATGAAGAACTGGATAAGTTGCTAACCTGGTTATTGTCGGAAAGCGGGCAGCAGGAATTTTTATCGACGGTGGAGCGCCGCTGGAATGCCTTTGAAACAACCGGCACAGTTGATTATGAGGATATGCTGATGCGGGTTAAACAGCGGATTAATGATGTGCAGGCCAGGCCGGTACGTCCGCTTTTTGTATCGAAAAAATATATCCGGTATGCGGCTGAAATTGCGGCAGTTGTTGTATTGGCGTTAGGCCTTTCTTTCTTGACACGTTCGCAGGAGAAAGGAATTACGTATCCCCCCCCCCTCGCTGAGGAGTTGGTGGAAATATACAATCCTAAAGGGTTGCGAACCACCATTATTTTACCCGATAGTTCTAAAGTTATCTTAAATGCCGACAGCCGTATTGCATATATACGCGAATTTGCCGGCAATCAGAGGGCCGTAAGTCTGCAAGGCGAAGCATTTTTTGATGTGGCGAAAGACAGTCTGCGTCCCTTTATCGTGCAGGCGCATGATGCCACCATGACCGTGCTGGGCACCACGTTCAACGTCCGTTCCTATGACGATGAGTCATATATTGAAACCACACTGATAGAGGGAGCGCTAAAAGTAGGCGTGGGCAAGCAGGAAAGCCTGTTGGAGCCCGGCCGTCAAATCAGTATTAACAAACAGTCGCAGAAAAGTTCTATCCAAGCCGTGAAAGCGGAAAACGCCATTGGTTGGATAGACGGTAAACTGTATTTCCACACTTTGCCGTTTCTTGAAATTGTCAACATTCTTGAACGTACCTACAATGTGAACATCAATGTAGAGAACAATACGTTAAAGCAGAAAAAATTTACCGGTAAATTTGAAAACGGTGAAAATATACAACAGGTATTGGACGTAATCAAATTATCCGTTCATTTTACCGCTGCTTATGATAAACGCCGTAATACTATTGAGATTTATTAGCCTTAACTTAACCAAAAATAATTGCCTATGAATTTAATTCATTTAAAACAATTTGCGTTAACTTGTGCGCTGTCTTTATTTGTGGTAGCGCTAAGCGCTCAAAGTCAATCAATCACATTGAATTTGACGGATGCTCCTTTACGGACTATTTTGGAAAATGTAGAGAAACAGGTTGGAAAATCGTTTTTCTATGAGGACAATTTATTCGATTTGAATAAAAAATTAACTATTGCTGTTGCCAATGTTGACCTGACAACGGTGATTGACCGGTTATTTGATAAAAGCATTACCTATTCGCAAACGGACCAGCACATCGTGTTGCAGCGGGTGAGACCGGCGGGCAGTGCTCCGGCCACTACGTCGGCAACAAGCCCTCAGAGTGCTTCGGTTGCTGCTGCTGCCGCCAACAAGCAGGTGGCGGCAAGCCAATCCCTCGACCTGGTGAAAGGGGTGGTATTTGATGCCGACGGAGAAACCTTGCCGGGCGCTGTAGTAAAAGTAAAGAACAACGATAAACAAATGGCTACAACCGATATAGACGGCAGGTTTACCTTGTCCGGCGTGCCGGCCAACGCCACCTTGCTGGTCTCCTTTTTGGGCTACGATAATGTTGAATATGCCCTGAACGGCCGTGCCAATGTGGAAGTGATTATGAGCGGTGGCGCCGTGCAGCTCGATGAGATTGTGGTAACCAGCTACGGTACGTTCAAGAAATCGGCGTATGCCGGTTCGGCCTCCGTGATTAAGGCGGAGAAAATGGAAGATGTGCCGGCGCTTTCCGTTAACGAGATGTTGCAGGGTAATGCCACCGGCGTAACCCTGAGTGCAGGCTCCAATGTGCCCGGTGCACCTAACTCCGTGCGCATTCGCGGTATCGGCTCGTTTAATGCCTCGCAGTCGCCCTTGTATGTGATTGACGGGGTGCCGGTAATGTCCGGCGACGTAAGTGCTTTGTCGTCATTATCCAGCAGTAATGCCGGATTGGATGTGATGAGCAGTTTGAATACCTCCGATATTGAAAGCGTAGCGGTGATTAAAGATGCCGCCGCCGCTTCATTGTACGGATCGCGGGCGGCTAACGGGGTGATTTTGATTACCACCAAATCGGGTAAAAAAGGCAAGGCGCAGTTCAGCGTAAAGGCCGATATGGGTTTCTCCAACTTTGCCATGCCTTACCGTACCGTAATGAGCGGACAGGACCGCCGCGACCTGATGATGGAAGGCTTGTATAACGAAGCTGTCCTGAAAGGAAAAACGGAGGCTGAGGCCAATGCCTATGCCGCTGAAAAAATAAATGACTATGCACCGGTGCCCTGGAGCGGCTTTGCGGAGTGGGACAAGGTATTGTTCAGAACCGGTGCTTACCAAAACTATGAGGCCTCGGTGAGCGGAGGAAATGAGAGCATGCGTTATTTTTCATCGGTGAACTATACCGACCAGGAAGGTGCTACGCAAAATTCCGGACTGAAACGCATTACCGGACGATTGAATGTGGACTGGGAGGTGAACGAAAAATTTTCATTGGGCGCCAAAGTTTTGTTTTCTAACCTGAATCAAGATGTGTTCCCTGAAGGGACGACCTATGAATCGCCTTTCTATTCTTCACGTAATGCGGTAGTGCCCTCCGACCCTGTGTATCTTGAAGACGGCTCTTACAACCGTTCGTTTTTGCGCAATAGCAATCGCAACCCGAGGCTGTCAATGGATTATAATTTCAGGAAGGAAACCTTGACCCGGGCTTTCAATACAGCCTATGCCCAGTATGAATTTATCAAGGACCTGAAGCTGCGTACCTCTTTCAGTTATGATTATAACCTGAGTAACGGGGATACCTATAATGACCCGCGGACATCCGAGGGCGAAAGTTCCAATGGTTCACGTTCCAAATACCTGCGTGAATACAAAAAATGGGTATGGTCCACTACTTTGGGCTACAACTATACTTTCCTCGAAAAGCACAACATAGATGCGTTGGCCGCCTATGATATGGAAGATTACGGCAGTGATTATCTGTATGGCAACAGGCAGAATTTTGCTCGTCCGGAATTGAGCGCTATTGCCAATGGTTCCACGCCTACCGATGTAAACGGTTATCCCAGTGTATGGCGGATGGCCTCGTTTATTACACGTGCTAATTATAACTATATGTCTAAATATTATCTGGGCCTTAGTTTGCGCACCGACGGTAGCTCCCGTTTTTCAAGAGAAGATAATGCCCGTTGGGGTACCTTTTGGTCGGCCTCGGCTGCTTGGCGTGTGCTGGAAGAAGAGTTTATGGAAAACACCAAAGGGGTATTGTCGGACTTGCGTTTGCGCGCCTCATACGGTACCAACGGTAACCTGCCCGGCGGCTATTATGATTACTTTGGCTTGAGTAGTCTTAACTCGGACTATGCCTACCTGTCGCAACCCGGTATGGCGGTCGACCAGCTGCCCAACTATAAGTTGAGTTGGGAAAAGAATTACAACCTGAATGTTGGGGTAGATGTAGGACTGTTCAACCGCGTTAATTTTACGGTGGAAGCGTATAACCGCTTGACTACCGCTCTGTTGATGGCTTTTCCCATTTCGCGTACCACCGGCTTTCCCTCTTATTCCCGGAATGTAGGGGAGGTGCGCAACCGCGGATATCCGCTATAAGCTTGCGCAGACTAGCGGTAGTTACGGCAGCCAGAGCGGGAGACGTTATTTGTGGAAATATCTGCCCAATACCGGAGAAAGCTCCAGTACCAGGTATTTGGGCAATATCAAAGTCCTGCGCCTCTCGGAAACTTATCTGATTGCTGCGGAAGCCGCCGCCCGTTTGGGCGACAATGTGAATGCGGTAAAATATCTCGACCCTATTGTGAAACGTGGAGACGCTACACAAACAGTGGCGGGTACCGTTGTAACCCTCGACAGGGTGCTGTTGGAACGCCGTATAGAACTGATAGGAGAGGGGCACCGTTTCTTCGACGCTATCCGTAATGGGAAGACCATTACCCGTACGACTACTACATACACTGCACCCAGTGCCGGTACCGGTGCCGTGACAGTCCACCTTCCGACCATTATGCCGGAGGCCTGGAGCTTCAATTGGGACTATTATAAAGTGGTATTAGCTATTCCGAAAGGTGAAATGGATGCCAATGAAAATATAAGAAATCAGCAAAATCCCGGATATTAAAAAAATAGTGTTATATTTGCTCTTTATTAAGGAGCCGGACAAATCTCCGGCTCTTTTTTGTATTTTTATATGAAAAGACTATTTTTTATTGCGCTATGCTTGCTGTCGGCTGTTGTAGTGGCGGCAGAGGAAAAGGAAAATAATGAACACCGGGTAGACGGCCCTTATGTTTTTCATGTGCCGAAAGGCATCCGCTGTCTGCGTGCCGACAGGAACGGAACGCTGTCCGAGTCCGTATATCCGTTGGAGCATGACGTGGCGCTGCCTGTGTTGTCGTCGGACGGGGAGTATCTTTTTGATGTGCGCCTGCATGATGTGCGCCGCCCTGCATGGAAAGACCCGCAGCCGGAGAAACTGTTTATACTTTCCGACCCTCACGGTAATTGGGAATATTTTGTTTCCCTGTTGACGGCGGGACAGGTGATAGACAGTACTTACCGTTGGGTGTTCGGGAAAAACCATTTGGTGATTATCGGTGATATATTTGACCGTGGCGATGATGTGTTGCCCTTGTTCTGGCTGGTATATAAGCTGGAGCAGGAAGCGGCGGACGCCGGTGGCAAGGTGACTTTCCTGTTGGGTAACCACGAGGAAATGGTGCTGCGGAATAATGTGCGGTATGCCAATAAAAAATATCATGAAATGGCTGAAAAGCTGAACGTGCCGTATGCGGATTTGTGGGGCGCGGATAGTGAGCTGGGACGCTGGTTGCAATCGAGGAATACCGCGCAGATTATCGGCAATAATTTATTTGTGCATGCCGGCCTGAGCCCCGGCGTTTTGTCAGGGCAGTTAACGATACCGGCCATAAATGATACGGTCAGTCATTATTTATTGCAATCGACAGAGGAGAGGGGGCAATCGGAGTCCGCTTCCTTTTTGTTTGGTTCCAATGGGCCTTTGTGGTTCAGGGGTATGGTGCGTAGCGATTTGAAGTATAATCCGATTGGAGCGGAAGTGTTGAACCGTGCCCTCCAACAATACGGAGTAACCCGGATCTATGTAGGACATACGATTTTTAAGGATATACAAGGTTTTTTCAACGACAGGCTGATTGGCGTTAATGTAGACAATAAAGATAATTTTAAAGAGGGAAGAGCCCGCGGCTTGTTGATAGAAAACGGGGATGGCTATGTAGTCTACGATTCGGGAGAAAAAATACAGCGTTTTAGCAGGTATTGATGAATATACAGAAAAAAATACTCCGTTATTGTTGGTTGTTGCCAATTACCGTTGGCCTGTTTTCCTGTGCCGATATTGATGCACTGGGTACAGAGGCTAAGCTGGCTTCGTTTACGATTGTTTCATCGCAACCTCAGTCGGTTATGCTGGGAACGCCGGAGATTGACCATGATCTTTTAACGGTGCGTATTCCGCTGCCGGGAGCGGCGAAGGAATTTCCGGTAACGGTAAATGCCCGCATCACCACCGAGGGTTATGTGGCCGATGTATTGGGCGATGATCTCCGCAGCCTGGAGTTTACAGATTTATTATCTATCCGGCAAATTTCTTTAATTACCCAATCCGGCGTGCCGGTGACGTATAAGATCAGGCTTGATTTTATCAACTCCTTTGCGTTGACATCATCCGTTGTTGGTGTTGCACAGGTGGGCGTCATTGATTGGGAGCAACGCACAATGACGGTGCATGCCACCCGGGGCGATTTTCCTGTTGCTGTTGTTCCTACTTTTGATTTCGGCGCCGGTGTGGAGGTGCTTGATTATGTCCCCGGAACAACTTGTGTATTCCACGATGCGACAACTACCCATAGCATTAAATTGCGTTATAGTAATAGTCAGGAAGAAGTATTGTCGCTGGGCATTAATGTACGCCCGCAATTGCCGAACAGTGATTTGAACCAATGGTTCCGTCCCTGGCCGGCGCCTAATGATGATAAAGAACAGCCCGGTACGAATAGTAGCTTATTTTGGTGTACAACCAATGATGCCCTGGCCGGTTTCGGTACTACTAAAACGGCAGGTGAAAGCGGTGCTGTCAACGATTTTGCCGCCCAAATGCTTACAGAGAAAAAAGGTGCATTAGGTATTATGCGCAACGGCGCTTCGGGCTTGTTCACCGGTTTCTTTGAATTGGATTTGGCGCTCTTGTCCGACCCCGAAGCTATGGCCCGCATGGGACGCCCTTTCCTGCTGCGGCCTTCCGGTTTTTCTTTCTCGGCGAAGTATACACCGGGATCTGAATTTACCGCCGGAAATCCACCTGATGTAACGGTGGAACCTGATATGACAGACTGTGGAGGAGCGCATATCCGGCTGGAGCATTGGACGGATGCCAACGGAAAAGTACTGTATAACTATTCGGCAGTTAACGGTAAGGAGTTTGCCGCCATACGAAAGACAGTGCTGGGAGCGGGGGATATGTTAATCGAGAATACCAATAATACGTGGAAGCGCCTATTCTGTTCCGTAAACTATGATGAAAGCAAGGCCGGTTTGCCGGTAACCCATATTGTGCTGACATTTTCTTCGAGCAATTATGGGGCGGAGTTCCGCGTGGCGCTGGGCAGTGTGCTGGTGGTCGATAATGTGGAGATGACGTATTAATTGAAAATTGAAAATTGAAAATGTAGCGGCACGCTTGCCGTGCCGTCAGAGATAAGTGATGTTTTATCTGTGTAAATCTGTGCAATCTGCGGGAAATTTTAAGATTTTGAGATCGTGAGATATTGAGAATATGAAATACATAAAATATATACGGACTGCCTTGCTGTTGTTGGCAGTGGTGCAAGTGCAGGCGCAGCAGGTAGAATTTGAAGAAGATTATACCTGGAGTTTGGGCGGACAAATAGGTGTGCAAACCGGCGGCGCTATTCCCATCCCTCTCGATGCCCTTTCGGATAAGGAAAGCGCTGTGCATGTGCACATGACCATTCATTCTTTGCTGGCGCTGAAAGGCAGTTACAGACTCTCGCCGCGCTGGCGGTTGTTTAGTGAAGTGTCCTATGCCGCCAATGGTTTCGCTGCCGAAGCGCGTGTGACGGATCAGCGGATTAAAGAAACCGACAATACCGGCATTGTGCAGGAAAAATATTTTACCGGTGTTTCGCGGATTGAGCAATCATTTAGTTTTTTTGAGGTGCCGGTGTATGTCCGGTATAGTATTTCGCCTCGCAATAAATTAGTGGTAGGGGTTTACGGCGCTTATCAAACGTCCCGTAAATTTGAAACGGTGGCGGTGAAAGGCTTTGTGGGCGTGCACCCCGGCACGGTGGAAGCCCCGGTGTCCGATCCTGTGCGCAGTGATTTTTCCGCCGATTTGCATCAATGGGATATAGGTTTTTTAGCGGGTTATGAATTTGAAATACTGGAACGCTTTAATGCGGGGGTACGCATTAACTTCAGTCCTTTCGATATTTTTGCTGCCGGAATAGATTATTTTGATTACACCATGCACCAGCTTCGTGGCGCTGTGACGTTGAGCTACGAATTTTGGCGACACTAAATCTTCGCAGTTAAAAACCAAAATTGTCCACTTTTTTTTCTTCCTTTTCTTTTTCCCGGTAGGAACCGGCTGTTTGGTGAACATGGTTTGCTTTCACGATAATCGCTTTGTGCGGCCTTGCGGGACAAATATATTCGCAACCTCCGCAACCTATACAAATAGACGTGTCGACCCGAGGAATGAGCAGTCCATCGCCGTAGGGCACCATCGTAATGGCGGTGGCAGGGCAGTGCTCATGGCAGGCGCCGCAATCGGTTTCGTCGCGCGCCACGATGCAGCGGCCGCGGAAAAATTGTGCCTTGCCGATTTGCGTTACCGCCTTTTCTTCTTTCGTGAGCGGAAGGATAGCGCCGTTGGGACATACTTCGGTACACACGGTGCAGTTGTAATTGCAGAATGAGCGGTTGTAGTCGAGTACCGGCATGGCAAAACCGTCGAGGCCGTATTCTGTGGAAGCGGGGCGCAGCACGCGCGACGGGCAATTGGCAATACAGGCGTGGCAGGCCGTGCAATGGTGTTTGAGATGAGCCGTGCCACGGCAGCCCGGCGGCGCAATGGCCTTAGCTGTTTCTGCCGGCTTATACCGCTTAGTAATAATACCGGCCGCCGCCACTCCGAATAAGGCAGTCAGAAACAACCGGCGGTTTTTTTTGAGACCGTGAGATGTTGAGATCTGGGTTGCTTCGTCGGCCTGCGGCCTCCTCGCAATGACGTATTTGTACCCTATCGCATTGAATTTACATACCGGCACACAGTCATAGCATTTCACACAACGGTTATTGTCCACTTTTTGCTCGGGAATATTTATGCACTGTGCCTTGCACACCGCACTGCAAAGCGTGCAGCGGGTGCATTTTCCGGCGTCGATATGCAACCTGAACAGCGAATAGCGGGACACTGCACCCAGCAAGGAACCTACGGGACAGATATAGTGTTGCAGAACAGGCGTCCGCGCAGGGCGCTCATAATAGTAACTACCAAAAAAATAATTGTTGCAGAAATAATGGCGCCCCAGGTGAAGGCTTTGTAATTATGCGCCGGAATACTATAAATAAAATCCGACAGCAGGTTGCCTCCGGCGGTAACGCCTAAGCCAAGCAGGTTGGCCGCCATGCGGCCGAAATTACTGTACGGGTCGAGCCACAGCAGCAAGGCCGAACTGCCGAATATAAAAAATGCGAAAGTTATTACGCAAAGCGCGTAACGCAAAATGCGTAACGGGGGATGATAATGCATCCGTCGCGCCTTTTTACTCTTGAAAAGATTGGCTACCCGCCGTACAATATCCTGATAGGTGCCCAGCGGACAAAGGGTGGAGCAGTACACGCGTCCGAATATCACAGTCAGCAATAATAAAAAAATAAAAACACCCAAACTGCCGGCGCCTATGCCCAGCAAGGCGGGCACAAACTGCCAGCGCAACAGCCCGCCGAGTTGATAGTTGGTGAGGTTGTATACATCAACAAAGCAAATAGTTATTGCCAATAGAATGAGCAGGGAAATAACTATGCGGAAACGGCGAAGAAAAGTGTACATTATAATTTTATCCGTTGTATTTTTAATTTGTCAAGATCGGAAGTGCCGGTTTTCATGTCGCTGGCCATGTTAATGTGCTTGACATCTGCCAGCGGCATGTTCACAAACTGGTTGAAAAATGCTACCGCCGCAGTGTCCACAGCCACCATGTCGGCGGACATGAACAGCGCCTTGGGCGTTTGCACATCGGCCTCACTGCGGCCGCGGGGACCGTTTTTGGTCAGAATGCGGTAGGCATCCACTATATTCAACGTGGGCTTTTTGTCCAGTGTGGCAAGGTCGGCGATACATTGCTGCAAATCGTTAGAGTGCAGGTAGCGGCGGTTCCACACGATGCCCAAAAGGTTTTTCATGGCTATGGACATTCGCGCGCCGTCGTGGTTCTTTAATATGGGCACATTAATCCACACATCAGCATCGAGGATAGCTTCGTGTATTTTACATTCGGTCATTCGTTTGCCTTTTGGCAGGCTCACGGTGCGGTAATATTTTTCTTCGTGGGCATAGCCTATTTTTCCACCGGCAGCTTTGGTGGCCTCTTCAATACCGCTGCTTTTGTAGCAGGGTTGCCAGCTGTCGCAGGTATGGTCGAACACCACGACCTCTTTGGCGCCGGCATTCAGGCAGTCTTTCACAATGGCGCCTACTAATTGGGGATTAGTGTTGGCGGCCATTTGTGGCGTTTTGTCCCACCCGATATTCGGTTTAATGACTACTTTTTGTCCGGGTTTTACGAATTTTTTTATACCCCCCATTGCTTCAATAGCTTTGGCGTACATGGCTTCCGGCTCTCCTCCCATTACGGCCACCAAATCACAATCGCTTTTGGCGCCTGCTCCGGCATTACCGGATTGGGCCGACAGTAAGCCGGTTTTTAGCGATACACCTGCAGCAATGCTACTTAATATGGCGGTTTTTATAAAATTACGACGTTTCATAGTATGGAAAATTAAATTTAAACAAAGATAAACATTTTCATAATAATTGATTGTAAAGTCTCTTGTTTTAACACAGAAGATTGTCGTAATTTATTTATTGATAATGTGTTGAAAAAATAATATTGTTTTCGGGAAAAAAGTTCTATCTTTGTATGTAGAAACTTATAATACAGAAAACCATGAAGAAAATTTTAATTGTAGTTGTGGTAGCATTATTTGCTATTAATGCTAATGCTCAATCTCAATCTCCTTTTGAAAAGGCTATTGGTTTGCGCTTAGGCTCAGGTGTTGGTGTTGATTACAAACAATTCATCAGTGACCGGAATGCGCTGGAATTTATCGGTTCATTTGGTCTTACTGATCCTACTTATATTACCGTTACCGGTTTGTATGAATGGGAATGGAATCTTACCGACGACCTTTATTGGTTTGTAGGCCCCGGTGCAACGTTGGGCGCTTATAGTTCTAATTTCAACGTAGCGCTTAATGGTATTGTTGGCCTGGAATACAAATTTGATATTCCTTTGACCTTGGGCATTGACGCCAGTCCCGCCTGGTATTTCCTGAATAGTGCCGGCTTTGGCTGGAGCGCTGCCCTTACTGTACGTTATTGCTTCTAATTTTAGTTAAGTTGCATGAAGCGGTTGTTGTCCGATGATAACAACTGCTTTTTTTATGTTTGCCGGAAAATAATTCGTCATTCGTAATTCTTCATTCGCAATTTTAATGTATCTTTGCACCCTTATTTAAAAGAATTACATGCAAAAGATCAGAAACATAGCGATTATTGCCCACGTTGACCACGGTAAAACCACCCTTGTGGACAGGATGATTTTACAGGGGAAAATTTTCCGCGACTCCGAAAAGCCCGGCGACTTGCTGCTCGACAACAACGACCTGGAACGCGAGCGCGGCATTACCATACTGGCCAAAAATGTGTCGGTAATGTATAAAGGGTATAAAATTAACATCATTGATACGCCCGGCCACGCCGATTTCGGTGGTGAAGTGGAACGTGTGTTGAATATGGCCGACGGCGTGCTGCTGCTGGTCGACGCTTTTGAAGGCACCATGCCGCAAACCCGCTTTGTGCTGCAAAAGGCGCTTTCGCTGAACAAAAAACCGGTGGTGGTGGTGAACAAGGTTGATAAGCCCAACTGCCGTCCCGACGAGGTGAACGAGCAGGTGTTCGACCTGATGTTCAGTCTCGGCGCATCGGAAGCGCAACTCGATTTTAAAACCGTGTACGGTAGTGCCAAGCAGGGCTGGATGTCGCTCGACTGGCGTAACCCCACTCAGGATATCACGCCATTGCTCGACCTGATTTTGGAGGAAGTGCCGGCACCGCCGGTGGTGGAAGGAACGCCGCAAATGCTGGTGACTTCATTGGAATATTCACCTTACGTAGGCCGCTTGGCTATAGGCCGTATCACCCGCGGCGCCTTGCGTGCAGGTATGAACGTGTCGCTCTGCAAACGCGACGGCACTATTGAGAAATCGAAAATCAAAGAGCTGATGACCTTTGAAGGCATGGGCAAAACCAAGGCCGGCGAAGTGCAATGCGGCGATATATGCGCCCTGGTGGGTATCGAAGGTTTTGAGATTGGCGATACCATTGCCGACTATGAAAATCCCGAACCGCTACCGCCCATTGCCGTAGATGAGCCTACCATGAGTATGCTGTTCACCATTAACGATTCGCCTTTCTATGGCCGCGACGGTAAATTTGTGACTTCGCGCCACCTGAAAGAGCGCCTGGAGCGGGAACTGGAGAAAAACTTAGCCATGCGCCTGAAAGAAGGCCCTACCGCCGATTCCTTTTTTGTGTATGGCCGCGGCGTGTTGCACCTGAGCGTGCTCATTGAAACCATGCGTCGCGAGGGGTACGAAGTGCAGGTGGGACAGCCCAAGGTGATTGATAAAAATATTGACGGTGTACGTTGCGAGCCGGTGGAGCACCTGACCATCGATGTGCCGGAAGCCTTTGCCGGCCGCGCCATTGAAATGACTACGCGCCGTAAGGGTATGCTCCTGCACATGCAAACGCGCGACGAGCGCACGCACCTCGACTTCGATATTCCCGCCCGCGGACTGATAGGCCTTCGCAGCAACCTGCTCACCGCTACGCAGGGCGAGGCGATTGTGGCGCACCGCTTCAAAGATTTTGAACCCTACAAAGGCGAGATAGAGCAACGCATCAACGGCTCGTTGGTGTCTATTGAAACCGGACAGGCCATTGCCTACGCATTAGATAAGTTGCAGGATCGCGGGAAGTTTTTTATTGCGCCCGGCGATGAAATTTATGCCGGACAGGTAATCGGTGAGCATACGCGTGCCGACGACCTTGGCGTGAACGTATGCAAAACTAAGAAGTTGACCAATATGCGGGCCTCCGGTTCCGATGAAAAAATGGCCATCGCACCGCCCGTTATTTTCAGTCTCGAAGAGGCCTTGGAATATATACAGGAAGATGAATACGTAGAAGTAACGCCGCATTTCATGCGCCTCCGCAAAATCATTCTGGACGAAAACGAGCGCAAGCGGAGGAATAAGGTATAATTTGCGTTCATCTGCGCATTCTGCGGGAAATAATTAATTAGGGTAAAGACTGGTTTAATAATTGACGATTTCTTGTCCGTACTTCAGGATTTCGCTGACAAGCGGGTTTGACAGTTCAAACTCCCGTTCCCGGAAAGGATGAGGTTCTATTCGGCTATCAATTTTCCGGCGCAGTTTCATTAATTCTAATTGTATATCCATTACATTGCTATAATCTTTGAAAACTATAGCTATGTCAATGTCGCTGTCGTCCGTGTAGTTCAAATTCGTTTAATTCAGCTAATCTATATAAATTATGAGTGAACGGAGCGTGGGTTTGGTGTTTTTTCACATAGTAGGCTTTCAATAGTTTTTCAACGGTAATATGTCCTAAGAATAAAGCCCAACTATATGATTTTGAATGATGTAAATTTATCATTGTTTGAAAGTCATTATCCGATGCTTCTATCCAGTGCTTTACTATTTTATCAATGTTGATAGGTTCCATGTTCGGAATTTTATCTCTCAAATTTAAGAAAAAATTCTGAGTGGTCAAAAAAACGCTCATTTTTTAGGTTTTGTAGTTTACAAAATAATTATATATCTTTGCAACCCCATTCACCTTGGTACCATGGCCGAGTGGTTAGGCAGCGGTCTGCAAAACCGCGTACTGCAGTTCGAATCTGCATGGTACCTCTAAAATATGAAAATATTTGCCACTATCGGATTACTGATTGTCTCCAATGTATTTATGACCTTGGCCTGGTACGGCCACCTGAAATTCAAGGATATGAATTGGTTCAGCAATTTAGGCCTGCCCGCTATCATATTGCTCAGCTGGGGAATTGCCCTGTTTGAATACTGCTTTCAGGTGCCGGCCAACCGCATAGGTTTCGACGGCAACGGCGGCCCTTTTAACATCTGGCAGCTGAAAGTGATGCAGGAAGTGATTACACTGCTGGTGTTTAGCTTTTTTACTATTATTGTATTCAAAAATGAAAATTTCCGGCTAAACCATTTTATCGGCTTTGTCTTTTTGATATTGGCCGTATATTTTATCTTCAAAAAATAATCCCAATTCGTTAACAAACGTTAATACTGAGAAAACTTTTTTTGTTTTCCAAGTTTTATTTGTTACTTTGTGTCGTGAATTGTAACAATTTTGTGGGTTTATTAAGACTTTTGCTATTATTATGCTATTGGCAGGAATTAAAAGAAGACATGATTTTTCACCTAATAATGTAGGGAACGACCAGGCGATATTTGACCTCACTGCCGCCCGGTTAAGGGATATGGGCTATCGGATTAACGAGTATGCCGAAGATGCTTTGCCGGCGGAATGTTTGGTAGAGCGTCATGTGTTTTCCATGGCGCGTGACCACAAGGTGTTGAAAATCTTGCAACAACATGAATCGAACGGCGCCGTGGTGGTCAATTCCGGCTATGGGGTGGAAAATTGCTTCCGCAGTAATATGATGCGCCGCCTGAACGAGGCTAAAATCAGTGTTCCGCCGAATTTTATCGTAGAGACCGACCGGCCGGAACCTTCATTGTTTGACACCTTAGGTCCCTGCTGGGTGAAACGCGGCGACTTTCATACCATTCATCGGGAGGATGTGGCTTTTGCACCCAATGCGGATATCGGCTGTAATATTTTGGCCGAATATGCCCGCCGCGGCATTGCTTCGGCAGTGCTCTGTAAACATGTTTCCGGCGATTTGCTGAAATTTTACGGTGTGCGCGGTACCGGCTTTTTCTTCTATTTTTATCCCGAAGAATATAATCACAGTAAATTCGGCTATGAAGCTATGAACGGCAAATTACAGTACTATCCGGTGGAAACGGAACGACTGAAAGCCCTTGCCGATGAAACGGCCGGATTGCTCCGGGTGGATATTTACGGCGGCGATGTGATTGTAACGGCCGACGGTACGATGTTTCTCATTGATATGAATGATTGGCCGAGCTTTGCCCCTTGCCGCGAAGAAGCTGCCGGCCATATTGCCCAATGTATTCACCACCGTATTTGTTGAAATGTTGAACTGTCGCTACATATTATTATTTTTGCTGATACTTTTTCCGGTATTCTCTTTTACCCTACAGGCGCAGCCAATTCGTGTGCACGGTACGGTGACCGACGCGGCTACCGGTGATCCGCTGCCTTACGCTACAGTGTCGCTTCTGCCGGTCAAAGCCGGCATGGTGGTACAAACGGACGATAACGGGGAATATCAATTATCATTTAATGCCCGGGGAGAGCGCCTGCAATTCATGTATGTGGGCTACAACACAGAGGTGATTGCGTTGAAGTCGATTAAGAACGGCGTGTTGAATGTAAAGATGAAGGCTACCGATACTAAGCTGAGTGAGGTGGTGGTATCGGCGAAGCGTGTCCGCTATTCCAACCGGAACAACCCGGCGGTAGACCTTATCCGCAAAGCGATTGCGCGTAAAGACCGGAACCGTATCGAAGCCAATTCGACTTATGAATATGAGCGGTACGAAAAAATAATGCTCTCCATCAATAACCTGAGCGATAGTGTGCGCAACGGATTTTTGTTCCGTCAATTCCCCTTCCTGGCAAATTATATTGACACGTCCGAACAAACGGGCGCCTTGTCGCTGCCGGTTTTTTTGCGCGAAAATATTTCCGAACATTACTACCGCAACGACCCTGAGGCGTCGAAAGAATATTTGATCGCCTCGAAAATGGTTAACTTTCACGATATGTTGGAACGCGGGCTGTTGGCTCCTTTCCTCGATGGTATGGTGCGGCGTACGAATATCTACGACAATCGCATTGTGGTGCTGGAAAACGAGTGCCTTAGCCCGATGTCGCCCCAGTCGCCCAATTATTACCGTTTCCATATCATTGATACGGTACAGGTGAGTGATGTTTCCTGTATCAATTTGAATTTTTATCCGCGCAACGATCAGGATTTCGGTTTTCGCGGAAATATATACATCACTAATGATAGTGCCTATGCCGTGAAGCGGGTGGAGTTGGCGTTTACAAGAAACAGCAGTGCAAATTTCGTGAATGATTTTTCATTGATTCAGGAATATTCGCGCATTGATAGTAGCTGGTGTCTCACGCTGGATGAAGCAGTGATTGATTTCGGCCTTTCCAAAAACACACAAGGCATGATAGTGGGCAAGCGTACCAATACCTACGGAAAATACAAATTGAATCACTATATTTCCGACGGTATGTTTGGCGGGGTGAATAAGGTAGATGAGCTACCCGGCTTCGATATGCGCGCCGAAGAATATTGGCAGGAGAACCGTATTGTACCGTTGTCGAAACAGGAGCAAGGTGTCTATAATATGGTAGAGGAAATGAGGCAGGACAAATGGTTCAACAGGATGCTGGATCTGGTGGGCTTGGCTTTTTCAGGCTATATCAGTGTGGGGAAATTTGATATAGGCCGCATGGAATCCTTCGCCAGCTTTAATGATGTGGAAGGTTTGCGCTTGCGTTTCGGCGGAAAAACGAACGTGCATTTTCATGAGCGATTGTACTTGGAAGGCTACGGCGCCTATGGTTTTGCCGATGAACGCTTCAAATATAAATTGGGCGCCATGTATTCTTTTGCGCCCCGCAAACAGCATCCCTGGGAGCAGCCCATGAACCTGTTGAGTGCGTCATATGAAAGCAATATTGAAACGCCCGGGCAATTTTTTCTCTTCGGTACCGCCGACCGTTTTTTCCTTTCTTTTCACCGTGGTAAGGCGCAGCAAATGGTCTACCATAAAACATTGACGGTGGATTACCACCGTGAGTATAAGAGCGGCTTTTCGTGGAGTCCTTCATTTACGCACAAGGAACAAACGCCGGCCGGCGATCTGAAATTTGAGAATGGTCATGGCGAGCATAAAACACTGTCCACTTCGCAGGTGGGAGTGAAGCTGCGCTTTGCCCCCAACGAGCGTTTCTACCAATTGCAGGCTAATCGTTTTCCGTTAAATCATACCTATCCGGTCATCTCGCTGAATTACTCCTACGGCATTCCCGGATTTTGGGACAGTGAATACGCGTTCCACCGTGTTGAGCTGGGATTAGACAAACGCACATGGTTCGCCAGCCTCGGCTTTCTTGATGTGTGGGCGAAGGCGGGAATGATTTTCGGTACCGTGCCTTTCCCCTTGCTGGTGATTCATCAGGCGAACCAGAATTACGCTTATCAGGATGAGGCCTTTAATATGATGAACTATATGGAATTTGTCAGCGATAAGTATGTCATGGCTAATTTGTCCTATTGTTTGAACGGCTGGCTCTTCAACCGCATTCCCTTGGTGAAAAAGTTGAAATGGCGGGAGTATTTTACTTTTAAAGCCTTGTGGGGTAATGTAAATGAACGAAATATGCCCGAAAATAATCCGGATTTATTTAGATTTCCGGTTAATGCCGACGGTATTCCCACCATGTATGCTTTGGGGGACACGCCATATATGGAAGCAAGTTTTGCTATAGATAATATATTTAAAGTGTTGCGACTTGATTTAGTGAAGCGCCTGAATTATCTCAACCATCCGGATATTGCCGAATGGGGCGTGAGGTTCAGGCTTAGATTTGTATTTTGATGAAATTTTGTTAAATTTGTAGTGTCGGAAAAACGTATGAATTATGCCATTATAGCAGCAGGCGAGGGGTCGCGTTTAGCGGCCGGCGGAATTACTGTTCCCAAGCCTTTGGTGACCATAGGCGGACGACCGGTCATCGGCCGCTTGCTGGATATTTTTATCCGTAACGGCGCTACGTCGATCAACATTATTGTCAACGAAGAAAATAAACAGACGCAGGAATACCTGAATGCCCTTCGTCTTCCCGTGCCTTTGAATATCGTAGTCAAATCAACGCCCGGATCCATGCACAGCCTGTGCGCCCTGAAACCTTTCCTGCAGGATGCCCCCTTCTGTTTAACCACGGTCGATACGGTGTTCCGCGAAGAAGAATTTACCACCTACATTGATGCTTTCCGCAAGGACGAACAGTTGGACGGGTTGATGGCCGTAACGGATTTTGTGGACGATGAAAAACCTTTGTACGTGAAAGCTGGCAGGGGGATGCGGATTACGGGCTTTTATGATGAGCAGCCGGATGATGTAAATGCGCTATGCTTGGTGTCGGGCGGTGTATATTGCCTGAAGCCGTCCATCTGGCCGGTGCTGGAGCAAGTTATGCAGCACGGTAATACCCGTATGCGCGATTTTCAACGCGGGTTGATCGATGCGGGCTTGAGCCTGCAAGCCTTTCCCTTTTCCAAAATCGTAGATATTGACCACGCCGCCGACATTCCCGTCGCAGAAGAATTAGTCGGCAGTAAACAGTGCGCAGTTCGCAATAATAAATAATAAATAATAAATGACCCCTCAACATAAAACACTATACCAATCTACCCTAAAGTCCTCCGACACGGAAGAGCCCATCGACCTGTGGTTCTACCGCCCCTTGGGTTTCCGCACGGCCTTGCTGGCAGCCAAACTGCACATCACCCCCAACATGATCACCGTGGCCAGTATTTTTATCGGCGCTGCGGCCGGCGTGCTGTTTTATTTTAATGATTTATTGCTGAATATTGCAGGAATGTTATTGCTGGTAACGGCCAATTTGCTGGACAGTACCGACGGGCAACTGGCGCGCCTAACCAACAATAAAACCAAGCTGGGACGCATTCTCGACGGATTGGCCGGAAATATATGGTTCGTTATTATTTACGTCGCACTAGCGCTCCGGACGCTACACACCGGATTCTACGGCTTGTCCGATGCGTGGATATGGGTGATCGCTGCAACGGCCGGTATTTCGCATATCCAGCATGCTGCCATCGCCGATTACTACCGCAATATTCACTTGTATTTTATGCACAGGGGACAGGGCGGCGAGTTCGACAATAGCCGGCAAGTTAATGCCGAGTTGAAAGCCGTGTCGTTTCGGAAAGCGCCCTTGCGGAAGGTGATGTTGTGGTTCTACCATAACTACACCGGTCAGCAGGAAATGATGACGCCTTACTTTCAGCGCTTCATTGCAACGGTAAATAAGCGTTATCCTGCACACGATTTGCCGGAAGATATGTGTAACACCTTCCGCGCGCAGAGTAAGCCCCTGATGAAATATACCAATATCCTGCAATTCAATACGCGGGTAATAGCCTTGTTTGTATGTTTATTCATCAATCAGCCCTTCGTATATTTCTTTGTCGATTTGATAGTGTTAAATGCAATTATGTTCTATATGATCGCTCGTCACGAGCGTATAAGTAAAAAAATGACCGATGTCTAACGCGAAAAAATGGAAAATAGGCTTTCTGATAGCGGGTATACTGATATTCGCTTACATGGTCTATGCCATTGGGCTGGATAATATTTGGGACAACATCCGTAAAACCGGATGGTGGTTCCTGCCCATTGTATTGGTATGGCTGGTGGTGTACATCATCAATACCTTCGCGTGGACAGCTATTGTGCGCGATAGGCGGCATACCGGCATCCGTTATCCTTCCTTCCTTAAAATGCTGCGGTGGACGATCAGCGGTTACACCATCAATTACATTACGCCGGTGGTGGCTTTGGGTGGCGAGCCTTACCGCGTGTTGGAGTTGCAGGACTATGTAGGTGCGCGCAGGGCTACGTCGGCCGTGCTGTCTTATAGCATGATGCACATCCTGTCGCACATTGTGTTTTGGATATGTTCCATTGTGCTGATTGTGGTGTATCTGCAACCCGCATGGGGATTGACGGTTGGCTTGGCGGTGACTTTTTTTATCTTTACCGGAGCCTTGTATATGTTATTCCGGGGCTACAGAAAAGGATTGGTGGCAAAAACATTCCGCGTGTTGGAGAAAATACCGTTCATCAACAAGCCGGTGCGCAAATTCAGTGAAAACCGCATGCAGACTTTTCAGGAAATAGATGAAAATATTGTTCATCTTTATACTGCCCGCCGCCGGGTGTTTTTTAAGGCACTGGGATTGGAATTTCTGGCGCGCGTGGTGTCGTGTCTCGAATTGGTGTTCATCGCCAAAGCCATAGGTATGGACATGGGTATGCTCGATGCTATTGTGTTGTACGCCGGGTCTACCTTGTTTGCCAATATTATGTTTTTCTCGCCCATGCAATTGGGCACGCGGGAAGGCGGACTGGCATTGACCCTGGAAATTATGGGCTTTTCGGCTGCGTTGGGCGTGTATACGGGATTGGTCATGCGCGTGCGGGAATTGTGCTGGATAGGATTAGGTTTATTATTAATGAGAATAGAAAAGAATGAACAACGTCAAAGGAATACTGATTGATTACGGTGGAACAATTGATACCGGCGGCAACCATTGGTTCGCGGTGTTTCGTGCAATTTATCCGGCGCTGTATATCGTGATAGAAGAAGCTATATTGCGTGAAGCGTACATTTATGCCGAGCAGCAATTAGAGCTGGATAGTGCATCGATTAATCCTGACGATACATTCAAAGATATTTTGCGACGTAAAGTAGATTATCAGTTCGATTATTTAAAGAAGAAGAAAAAGCTCCCGATGCTAAAGAAGGACAAAGCAGCCTTGGTGGAGGCGGCCTATGTATTTGCACGGGGGAATGCGCAGGATTCGGCGCAGGTGTTGCGGAAATTAGCTAAACAATATCCCTTGGTGTTGGTGTCGAATTTTTACGGCAACCTGCAAGCGGTGCTTAATGATTTCGGCATCGCCGATTGTTTTCAAACCATTATTGAATCGGCCTCGGTGGGCATACGTAAACCCAGTCCCGAAATTTTCCGCTTAGGTATTCACCATCTTGGTTTGCAGCCTGCGGAAGTGGCCATAGTGGGCGATTCGTATAAAAATGATATGGCGCCCGGACAGTTGCTGGGCTGTAAAACGATATGGCTCAAAGGGCAGGGCTGGGCTGCCGAAGAAACGGATAATCCCGCTCACACGGCCGATTGTGTTATCAATAATATATCAGGATTGTTAGACGTGTTAAAATAAATATTAAATCTAAAATTTTTAATATCATGGAAAAAATTAATGTTCAAAGCCCCTCAGGTAAACTGGGCGTTTTGGTGGTAGGTGTGAATGGCGCTGTGGCGTCAACATTTATTGCCGGTACTTATGCCGTACGTAAAAACCTCAGTAAACCGGTCGGATCTATTACCCAAATGGCGACTATCCGCCTGGGACAACGCAGTGAGAACCGTTTCCCGAAAATCAAAGATGTAGTTCCTTTGGCCGGTCTTGACCAGATCGTGTTCGGCGGATGGGATATCCAGGACGAAAATGTGTACCAGTCCATCGTACGTGCAGAGGTGTTGCAGCAACGCGACTTTGAGCCTTTGCGTGCGGAGTTGGAGCAATTACGCCCCATGAAAGCGGTGTTCGATCAAAATTACGTGAAGCGTTTGCAGGGTACGCATGTGAAAACCGGCGCTACCAAATGGGAGTTGATGGAGCAGGTGCGTAAGGATATCCGTGATTTTAAAGAGAAAAATAAATGCGACCGCATTGTAATGATTTGGTGCGGCAGTACGGAGGTGTTTTTACCCGTTGGCGATATTCATAAAGACCTGGCCAAATTTGAAAAGGCGATGAAGGATAATCACGCCGACATTGCACCCAGCATGATTTACGCTTATGCCGCCCTGTCGGAAAAAGTGCCATATATCAATGGTGCGCCTAACCTCACCACAGATATGCCGGCCATGCTGGAATATGCCGATAAGCAAAATGTGCCGGTGTGTGGCAAGGATTTCAAAACGGGACAAACCATGATGAAAACCGTGTTGGCGCCGATGATTAAAACCCGTATGCTGGGCTTGCAGGGATGGTTTTCTACCAACATTCTCGGCAACCGCGACGGTGAAGTGCTCGATGATCCGGGTTCATTTAAAACGAAAGAAGAAAGCAAGCTCTCGGTGATTGATACGATTCTGCAACCGGAACTGTATCCCGAACTGTACGGCGATGTATACCATAAAGTGCGTATCAATTATTATCCGCCGCGCAAGGACGAGAAAGAGGCCTGGGACAATATTGATATTTTCGGCTGGATGGGCTATCCCATGCAATTGAAGATTAATTTTCTTTGCCGCGATTCTATCTTAGCTGCGCCGATTTGTCTGGATTTGGTGTTGCTGACCGACCTGGCACAACGTTGCAATTTCAAAGGCATACAGCACTGGCTGTCGTTCTATTTCAAGAGCCCCATGCACGAAGAACAACAGGACCCCGAACATGATTTGTTCATTCAAAGTGTGAAAATGAAAAACACCCTGCGCATGATTATCAATGAAAAACCGGTTGATTTCTTAGATGAAACAATAGAACTCTTTCGCTAAAAATAATAAATAGTCAATAATAAATTAAATTCTCCATTGTATGGAAGCAATCTACACAGCTATAGCTACGTCTACGGGCGGCCGCACCGGACACGTAAAAACATCAGACGGACAACTTGATTTCGAGGTGAAACCTCCGAAAGAAATGGGCGGTACCGGCGATGCTACCAATCCCGAACAACTGTTTGCCTGCGGTTATGCGGCTTGCTTCGGCAGCGCGCTGAATCACGTAGCCCTATTGAAGAAGCAACGTATCACCTCTACTGTCACTGCTAAGGTGAGCATCGGGAAGAAGCCCGAAGGCGGTTTTATGTTGGCCGTAGAGATGGCCGTGAACATTCCCGGTATCGACCAACAAGAAGCGGAAGCGCTGGTGAAAGAGGCACATCAGGTGTGTCCCTACTCCAATGCCACGCGCAACAATGTGGAGGTAAAACTGACGGTAACGACGAAGTAAAAAAAAGTGGAAGGGTTGTTAGTTAGCAGTACGCAGTCAGCTTTACGTAGTTGCCACTATACCCTTCCACCCGTTACCTTGTCTCAAGATCTCACGGTCTCAAGGTTTAATTCCCTCCGCCCATGCGCTTGGCTTCTTCCTGCTGTCCCACCTTACGTTGTTTGGCCGGACTGTTCGTGTTTCCGAAACGCCATGAAAAAGAGAAACGGATAGCCCGGCTGTCCCAACGGCTATTAGTGTGGCTCACGGTGCCGTTGCGCGACATGGTTCCGTTAGTGCCGCTCGTGTTGAAAATATCATCGATATATAACGACACGCTGCCTTTATTGTCGCAGAAAGTTTTTTTAACTCCGGCACTGAGCTCTCCTCGTGTTTTCATGCTGTAGTATCCCCAGGTGGCGGGCGTTTGCACCCATCCTTCGATTTCTGCCGACCAGGTTTTGCTGAGCAGGAAGGTGCTGTTAAGATAGGTTTCGACTTGCCAACTGCGAGTGGTGGTGGTTACATTATCGTCGTTAACCGTGTAGGCGCCCCAGAGGTTGAGGGTTAATTGCCACCATTTGGTGATGGGAAGCCCCGATACCGACACCCAGGCGCCGAGATAATAATAGGTGCCGAAGTTACCCTGTATGTAGCCGGTTTGTCCGGTGGCAGGGTCGTATTGGGGAATCTGCACGATTATTCCCTTATTATAGTTGAAACTTGTACCTATGTTCAATACCTTGAACGCCACGTAGGAAAGGCGCAGATTGTCGGAGTAGGAGGGGCGCACCTGCGGGTTGCCTTCTATGTAGGCATAGGCGCCCATGTACTGCCGGAAAGGATTCAGGTTCCAGTAGTTGGGACGCTGTATGCGGCGGGTGTACGATAAGCTGAAGTTGTGCTTTTCATGCGGCGTATAGCCGAGGAACAGGGTAGGGAAAAAATCGTTGTAGCTTTGTGTAGTGACTTTGCCGGATGTTTTCCATGTTCCCTCCCTTCGCATAAGTGTTCTCCCAGCGCAGTCCTGCCTTGGCGCTCCATTGCTTATTGATTTGCCAGCCATAGGAGAAGTAGAGGGCGCTGATGGTTTCGTCATATTCAAACTCATTGCTGAGGTTAGTATTTTTCACCCAGTCGCCGGCCTGCGTAGAATCGAGGCGCAGGATTTCACTGTCGTTGTGCGAATAGCCGATTTTTCCGCCGGCCTCTATTTTCATCTGCTTATTCAGCGGGCGGATATAATCGGCCTTAGCTGAGTACACCTGTGTCAATTGATCGGAATGGTTTTTGAATACTTCCGGCGGTTTGATACCTGTTGACTCGTTAAATATTGTGTTGTTATATTGTTCCGGTACACTGCTGTTGTAAATATAGTCTAAGTTAACGGTCAGGTCATGGTCGGTGTTGCCGCCGAACAGGTGCGTATAGTTCAAGTTTAGCGATGCGTTGTGGAAAGCGCGCTCGTTGGTGCTGTTAGTTTCCGATGTTTCATCGGGCGCGTCGGATGGACCGACGATCGTTGTTGGCCGGCTGTTTATTTCCATGGAACGGGAGTTGTAATTCCCGATGATACCGACGGTGTTTTTCTTGTCGATAAAAAAGTCGGCGCCGGCCTTTACACCCTGCGGCGTGATGTAGTTCTTGGAAATTTCTTCCGTATAACGCCGGTAGCCGTCCACTGCATGGACATCTTCGGAGAGTGTGTTGAATCCCTGGTAATAGCGGATGTTATAATTGACGAATGTACTCAACAGGTCGTTGCGATAGTTAAGGTTCAGCGCGCCGTCGGCGATGTAATAATTACCGTCGACATCTTCGGCAAAGAATTGATGGCCGCCTGCGCGCACATTGCCATTAAATCCGTGGATGAAATTTTTCTTCGTTTTAATATTAATAATGCCGCCGCTGCCTGCCGCATCGTATTTACTCGACGGGTTGTCGATGATCTCGATCTTATCTATCGTGCTCCCTTCGGTGCTGCTGAGCAATGCCACGAGGTCGGCCCCGCTCAGTTGCACGGGACGGTTGTCTACCCACCCCT
>QMCD01000369.1_pt1 | contig 33495 bp, 55 predicted proteins | sample 1821841 | NCBI WGS metagenome assembly QMCD01 (sample SAMN01991225, study PRJNA193472) | Termite gut metagenome, whole genome shotgun sequencing project. | isolation source: worker | host: Macrotermes natalensis
GCGGCGTCTACCTTGTAGGCCACGAAGCCCTTTGCGACAAGCCTTTGCAGCAAGGTCTTGATCGTCCGGGGGCTGCGGCCCCTGCCGTCCTCTGCCCGCGCGACAATTTCCGCGGAGGTCATAGGCTTCCCGCGCTCCCAAAGCGCTTGCATTATCACCCATTCCGCGCCCGAAATATTGTAACTCACACCGCCACCGCCTGATTGCGAATATTAATAATCGATTTACACAAAGCAATAAAGTTTCCACGAGATAGATCGATATATTAAACGACTACCGACGTAGTCTGTTGTGGAAATCGATGGGCAAAGCCGTTTATATAAATTATAGCTCGATTTGCAATGGATTACAAGCGTAGTTTTCCGCCTCAGGTCACCCCTACATAAACCCCAAAACACAAAATACCCCTATTACAGGGGTATCTTGCGCTACATTTCTGTATCATTTGTGTAGTCTTAACTTGGCACTCCCTAGGGGAGTCGAACCCCTGTCGCCGCCGTGAGAGGGCGGTGTCCTAGGCCACTAGACGAAGGGAGCAAGCACATTGTCTATTATACAGATTCGTTACCCGTTGTCAACGAGAAATAAATCAATCGGTCGAATTTTTCAGCGAAGGCGCGGATTGCCGAGTTTTATCCGGGTCATATTGTTTTCCGCAGTGTGGGCATGTTCTTGACTTTGAGTCCGCACTGTACTCTATAAAGCCTGCCGACAGAATGCCCGTAGGGATAGCGACCATTCCAACGCCCAGGAAGGTTATTATGATGCTCGCAATCCTGCCAATCACCGTTATCGGATATATATCCCCGTATCCAACGGTAAGCAAAGTCGCCGTCGCCCACCACATCCCCGAAAACGCGTTTACGAAAACGTCCGGCTGAGCGTCGTGCTCGAATTCGTACATCACTAGGGACGCCATGGTCATAATGATGAGAATAATGAGCATAGAAGACAAAATTTGATTTCTTTTGCGTTTAATAACTATAATAATCGCCGCTGTAGCATCGGAATAGGCGTTTGCCTGGAACAGCCTCAAAATACGCGACACCCGGAAAATCCTGAAGGCTATTAGCCCTTTCGGGAAAACCAGGGGAAGAAAGAACGGGAAAATCGACAAAAGCTCTATAATCCCGTTGAACGAAACAAGATATCTGAGCGATGACGCTATTCTGCTCTTCCCGTAGAGATAGTCTGCGGTCCAAAGCCTTAATGCCAATTCAATAGTAAAGAATACGACCGTGATGATCTCCAGCGCGTGAAATACGTTATAGTATTCGAGTAATTCGTCGAAAGTATAACAAATGGACAGAAATATATTCACAATAACGAGCCCGACGACCAGGAAATCGAAGGTTCGGCTTGCGATATCCGAATCCACGCCTATTTGGATGATCTCAAATATTCTTTTGCGCGTAATATGTTTATTCATTGCACAAAATCCCGTTCAAAAGGTAGCTTTTGGTATGCTATACTGCATTTGACGAACTAAAGTATACCTTGAACGGCAGAGCCTGTAAAGGCGTAGAGCAAGAGTGTGCATAATTATTTCTCTCGGAGGGCAAAGACATGCAAAATAGAATTTACGTAAATTATGGCAGCGATCCTAAAGCGATGGCTTATGAGCTGATGGCCGAGGCCGATATCGGAGCATTGGTTTCGCCGGATATGCGTATCGCGCTAAAGCCGAATCTCGTCGTAGCGAAGCCCGCGTCGAGCGGCGCGACGACGCACTCCGAACTGCTCGCGGGCGTAATAGAATATCTTTTCGAGCGCGGCTGTAAAAAAATCGAGATTATCGAGGGGGCGTGGGTCGGAGCATCCACGCAGGCAGCGTTTAGGGCCGCGGGATACGAAGCGCTTAGCAAAACCTACGGCGTTCCGCTCTTCGATACAAAGCGCGATCAGACGAGCTCGCGTTCGTATGCGGGTTTGGCTATCGACGTATGCAACAAAGCGCTAAACGCGGATTTTCTTATAAACCTGCCGGTGCTCAAAGCACATTGCCAGACGACGCTCACCTGCGCTTTGAAAAATTTAAAAGGCTGTATCAGCGACGCGCAGAAACGCCGCTTTCACGCACTTGGGCTTCACAAGCCTATCGCAGTATTGAACAAGCTTCTAAAGCAGCATCTAATCATTGTGGACGCGCTCAATGGCGACTTGAGCTTCGAAGAGGGCGGCACGCCCGTGGAGATGGGGCGCGCGCTGCTTTGCGACGACCCAGTGCTCGTGGATTCCTACGCGTGCGAGCTTATGGGCGTTTCAATAGACGAAGTCGAGTATATGCCGCTTTCGGCTCAGTACGGCGTAGGCAGGCTTAAAAACGCCGCGACGGAAATCGTCGAGTTAAACGCCGATCGCAAACCAAAGGCGAATCCGTCGCTCACACGCGGCGCACAGGCGCTCGCGCGCTATGCACAGCAGGATCAGGCGTGTTCGGCATGCTATGGCAGCCTGATACACGCGTTGCACCGCTTGGACGCGCGCAAGCTAAAAAGCTTGCCTCCGCTGTATATTGGGCAAGGGTTTCGCGGCAAGAGTGGCCGGGGCTTGGGCATAGGGCGGTGCGCCTCAGGATTTTCGGAGCATGTAGGCGGTTGTCCTCCGACGGCGCAGGCGATTTTGGATAAGCTGACGGGATTATTGTAGTGGCGGCATCTTGCCGCCCGTGATACATCGTAACCTGTAGGGACGCCTCGCTCCTATACGTTTTCCTCTGCCGAAACGATAACCTTCCCCACCCAAAGGCGCTTTTTATAGTAAATCCAACTCGCCAAAGAGCTCAAACTCCATCCGATGGGAATGGACCAGGCTAAAGCTTCCGGCCCCATTCCCGCCCAATCCACCAGCATATGGGCTGTAACCGCGCGTGTGGTCAGGCTGAAAATCGGAAAGGCCATTGTGATGATCGCGTCCCCCACTCCCCTAAAAAACCCGTTGAATGAAAAAAGCACCGCAAACAAAAAGTAAAAGACGCTAATAATGTTCAGGTATTTCAACCCGACTTGAAGGATCGCTTCCGAACCCGCCTCGCTTTCGTTCAAAAACATCGACACGAACCAGGGGCCAAACGCGACCAATATACTTGAGATACAAACGGCAACGGCGATCATCAAAATCAGCGAGGAACGAAAGCCTTTTATCGCCCGGTCTTCCTTCCCCGCTCCCATATTCTGCGCGACGAAGGTTGACAGCGCCATGCTTACGCTGCTCACGGGCATTATGGCCAGCTGGTCGATTTTAGTGGAGGCCGTAATCCCGGCAATTGCCGCCGTGCCAAACGAGTTGATCAGCCTGGTTATTGTAAGCGTAGCGAACGATACGACGGAAAGCTGTACGGCGGCGGGAGTGCCGTACTTTAAAATAGCGCGGAACAGCTCCTTGTCGAAGACCAGTTTTTTTATGCGCAATAGCGGAACGCGGCGCTGTGTGTAAATATAGCATAGGCCCATGGATACGGCCTGCGCGATTACCGTGGCCACGGCCGCGCCAAGCACGCCCATATGGAACTCGATAACGAACAGCAGGTCGAGCCCTGTATTTAGAATCGTGCAACAGATCAGTATGAGCAGAGAGCTGCGGGAATCGCCCAGCGCTCGCAAATAAGCAGTATACATATTGTAGAAAATCGGGAAAAGCATACCGGCCATGAGTATGCGCATATATAATACCGCATCTTCGATTATATCTTCGGAAGCGTTTAAAAGCAGGAGAATCGTTGGCGACAGCGCTATACCCAGTACGATTATCACCAGCGACAGCCCCGCTAAAAAGATGATGCTGGTGGATACCGTTCGCTCAAGCTTATCGTATCGCTTCGCGCCGTAATACTGCGCGATAACTACGGACGCCCCGGTCGTTAGGCCTATAACCGCTGAAAGTAAAAAGACGAGTACGTTCATGGCGACGCCCACGGACGCCAGCGCCAAACCGCCTACATAGCGGCCAACCACAGCGGCGTCAACCATACTGTAAACCTGTTGAAATATATTGCCAATCAGCATTGGGATTGCAAATAACAGAATTTGTTTCGTCGCGTTACCGCTTGTAAAATCTCGCAAAACGTTCCTCCCGGAAAAAAGCTCTTTTAAGTTCTACTACTTTTCGCCTTGTTTTGCAATAGCGAAACAATCTACGAATAAACAACCGGTTATGCCGCATACGTATTCCTTAACTGGAGCTTTTCGTTCCGAATCAGGGGAGGAAGTACCATGCGCATGTGGGTAGTAAAAAGGAGCGCGTTGATCCGTTGGACGATCGTCTCGGCGCTTGTCGTGGTTTTGATCGTTATAGGCGTAGTAGCGTGCACAGGTAGCGAAAGCGAGCCGCCGATCGACGACATCGATCCAATCGACACCGTTATGAATTATGAAGTGGAAGCGCTCGCTTCCGCGACCAGAGAAAGGCCCATCTATTCGGTGGGCACGCAGGACAAGCTAGTTGCCTTGAGCTTCGACGCGGGCTTTGAGGACGACAAAACCGGCATAGTCCTTGATATCCTCGAGGCGGAGAATGTGCGCTCGACGTTTTTCTTATGCGGATTCTGGATCGACAAGCACCCCGAGCACGTTCAATCCATTATCGACAAGGGCCACGAGCTCGGCAACCATACCGATACCCACCCGCATATGACCAAGATCAGCGCCGACAAGATGCTCGAAGAGGTTCAAGCTGTCGACGATAAGCTGTTTTCGCTTACGGATAAGCGCTATCCTCTTTTTCGCGCTCCTTATGGGGAATATAGCAACGAAGTCATAAAGACTATGCGCGACGCCGGATTCGTCACTATACAATGGTCCATCGATACCATGTATTCAGTTGGAGGTGCTAAGATAATCGTGTCTCCAAACGAAATGTAGTTTGTTCGGCCAATACGATATTGACCTAATAAAAGTCCTTGCTATAAACCTTTTTTGGTCTATCCCCCATTCCTGCCATAACGATGGAATATCGCCCAATTGCACACCGTCGAGGGTATCTGTTGGTTCGGGCGTACCGCATTCCCGTATGGCGTTTTGGAGGGATATCTTCTCTCTCCCCAAGTCGCTGATCTTCTTCTTGATTATGTCCGACGAGATATCATCGCCACCAGCCAGCGCGTCAAGAAGGTTCTCTATCTTCCCTTCTATCTTCGCAAGGTCGATCTTTAGTTTGTTTTCCTTGCGCTCCTTGCTGGAGTTGATAACGGCCCGAAGCTCACTCTTCTCCGCAACCTTCGCTAACAGGACGCGCTCGATCTGTTGTTCCAGCATATCTAGGTCAACATATTCCGAATCAGAGCATATACCGTAATTGGTCTTGCCGGAACATACGCACTTCTTTTCCTTGTACCCGCCGACGGCAACCTTCATCGAGAAACCGCAGTTGCCGCATTTTAGCAGCCCTGTAATCCAAGTGTGCGTACCCTTGCGCCCGTTATTGATCTGCCTGTTGTCCATAAGGCGCTGCTGGCATTTAAGGAACACGTCTGGCTCTATGATCCCTTCATGAATGCCAACCGAAAGTACGAGCCTATCCAATTGCGAAAACTTCGTGCGGTTCTTATTCCACGTCCCGAAGGTTATACAGCCGTTCGTTCCAACAAAATCGTCTATCGGATTCGTGATCCGTACTCCCATGTCGGAATAGTGCTGGTAAATCGACGCATCGGCCTTGACATAAATCGGGTTGCACATGATCTTACTAAGCTTGCAGGAATCCCAAATACTGCCTCTTGGAGTCGGAATCCCTCTCGCGTTTAGCTCTCGCGCCATCTCCCCAAGCGATTTGTCCGAATACACATAAGTATCAAACATGTCTTGAATGATTTCGCAGAATTCATCGTCGGGTTCAAGTGACGATCTCATAGCGCCGCCAAAATTGCCCCTTGTCTTGCGGTAGCCGATTGGCGCAGTTGCGTCGTATGCGCCGTGCTCCATCCTTGCGTAAAAGCTGTCTCTCACGCGAACGGAAGTCGTCTCCCTCTCCAGTTGCGCAAACGTCATAGTGATTGACAGCATGGCGTTCCCGATTGGCATGGACGTATCGAAGTTTTCGCGCGCCGATATAAATTCGACCCCGCGCTCCTTGAATTCTTCGTACATGACAGCAAAATCTCTTGTCGAACGGCTGATCCTGTCTATTTTATAGACGGCAACCCTTGATATAACCCCCTTCCTAACATCGCCCATCAAGCGCTGAAATTCTGGCCGCTTGGTATTCTTGCCGCTGAACCCCTTGTCGGAATACAGCCTGTACTCTTCTTCGCCAAGCCTAGCGCGGCACAAATCTTCCTGCACATCGACGGAAAGACTGTCTTTTTTATCAATGCTTTGCCTTACGTATATCGCGTTCACGGTTACGCTCCTTTCGTACGAACGCAACATACGCTGTCGCTTGATATTGTATCACCGGCTTTAGGCTTTTTCAATTCTTTTAAACCCACCAGATATTTATGGATAGTAAGAGCAAGGTCGCTCCACTCTTCTCGTGTGGTTTTTTCTGGATATTCATGGGTGATAATCATTTGCTCCACCTCCGTACAAGATATGCGCTGGACAAAGACTATAAGCCGGGGTGCTTGTCCACTTCTTTATACCCCACCCAGCACGACCCATCTTCCTTACGCAACGGACACGCCATGTTCTCCGAATAGTCACAGCAGGAGTAACCGGCGTCGGCCACTTCGTCGGTCATGTTGCCGCAGTCGAAGCACATGCCGGGGATTGGGTCGTCGAGTTGGCGGGCAATCCGTGCGCTCATTGCTGATCTTCCTGCGTTTTCCCAGCATCAACCAGCGGCCTATAATCCGAACATGGATATTCGGCCTTTTCGCGATCCTCTGGCGACGAATACGGACAATTCAATATGCGGCCCTCGTGCCAGTGCGCCAAGCAGAACACGCCTTGATCGTCCTCGCCTTGCCAATCGCACCAAAACTTGCTCACGTCTTACCCTCCAATCCGGCCAGCACCGCTTCGGCCTCGGCCAGAGTAAATTCGTAGCCTCGCGCCGATTCGCCCACGCTAAGCCAGATATCGTCATTCCCAGTCGCGCCGTCGCATTGGCTACGTATTTTCCAAAGTTTGCCGCACTCGCACTGGTATACACCAAGGCTTTCGCTGCCGTCGATGCCGGAACGTCTGTAAAACATCTTTATAGGCTTGACCGTGTAGTCTTCGCATTCGTGCTTCCTGATCGTTAGCCGTCCTTCTCGTTTCGCCGCCGCCAGCTCCGCGCATTCCTCCGGCGTAAGGCCAGAGGCGCTATATGCCTCGGCCCGCGCTTTCAACCGTGCATTCTCGTCCTCCAGTTCGCCCCGCGCTTTGTTGATTGCAACCGTCCACTCCACGCGCTGGCGATGTTCCTCGTCGTACTTGCGGGTCATTTCGTCCACCCGTTTCGTTTCGGTGGCGAGGGCGTCTTGGAGCCGCTCAATTTCTTCCAGCAGTTCCGGCAGCGCGTTCCTTGCGGCGACCATGATAATGGCGTCTGGATGGTCGATATAATCGTCGAACCCTTGATGATGCTCTTTACCCGGATAAGACTTCGCCAGATTATCGGCGCGTACCATACCCCGACCGCGCCGCTCGTCTACCGGGCCGTCGTACTTCTCGTATACCTGAAACACCGGGCAAGCATCGCTCATGCCCCACCTTGCGAACTGCATCACGTAATACATGCCGCTGTGTGTGGTAACGATCTGCGCCAATTTACAGCCAGTACGCATATCCCACATCCACGGCCCCGGCGTCGCGGCGCGTTCTTGCGCCTTTAGTTCGTCGATCTGTTGTTTATCCATTTTTTTACTTCCTCCCCCTACACACTAACAAACTCGCCGGTTCTCAAATCGCAGCCGTAGTAGCCGATTATTTCTGGTAGCCCGTGCTTCAAGGCGTACTTATGCGCTACCTCCTGCGGGCTTTTCGGATAATGCCCGCCAAACACGATGCAAGGCATTTTAGCAGCGTGAGCAATAGCATCTATCTCGTCTTTGGTTGCGAATACTCCTGTATATTTCATTATCCATCCTCGCTTCCATATCGCGGCCCCTACCCCGCCATCTCGTCCCGCAGCGCCGCCATCGTCTCAATCCGCGCGCCGCACATTTCGGGCAGATTCGCCCTTACCAGTGCTTCCGCGAATGGAGGCGGTACTGCATTTCCGCAGCGCGCGACCTGCGCCGCCTTAGTGATCGTCTCGCCGTTCGGCCCAATGTCGATTATGTAGTCCGGCGGGAATCCCTGTGCGTTAAACAGCTCGCGCGGCGTCAACATACGTAGCCCGATATCGGCTATGGCGTACTGTTCGCCGTGAATCGTAATCAGTTCAAAACGGTCTTTCGTCGTGACCGTATGAAGCGGCTCTGTCAAAGGTTGGCCGTCGCCGGTTCCGTAGTGTTTCACCAAGAACGCCCGCACTTCGCCGAAATGCCCCGGCGACAACGTGATGGTATGGAGCGGGTCGGTGGCGTCCTGCCCCGTGCCGCAGCCGTAGAACTTGCTGACGAATGCGGCGCAAACTGCGTTATGATCTTGGGCGGTAACAGTATTCAGCGGGCGATCCGGCCGGTTGCCGTGACTGGTATAGCCGCCGCCGTATGACTGGGTTAAGAACGCCGATACAAGTCCGTACCGATTCGCGGCGTCGGCGGTCAAAAGCGGGCTGTCTATGCGTTGCCCGCGCACCTCTCGCTCCGACTGTTCGCCGTGGTATTGAATGAGCGTAGGTGTTAAAAGCATCTGCCCGCCACCGCCGCCTGTCCTGATTGTGTTTAATGGGCTGTCTACCCGCGCGCCGGTCGCATTCGTGATATTGCTCACTGTCCACGGGACAATAAACGGCTCCGCGCTGTCGATAACAAACTTCTTCAACCCGCGCGCGATCCTGCGCATCGTCGCGTCTGCCAGCGGACGCACGGCCCGAACGCCGTATTTGCGGTATATCTCGTCGGCGCTATCGAAGATGGACGGACACGGCAACGTCCAGTCTATTATCTCCGCCGCCGAGCGCCACGGTTTAAGCCGTCCCGCCTTTACTGCCTCGCTGTCCGGCGCTGCGTGGGTCGGCTCCGGCCATACGATGGGCTGGCCGTCGTTCCGGGCAATGAGGAAGAACCGCTTGCGTATGGTCGGCGCGCCGTAGTCACACGCCCGCAGCTCCCGCCAGTCCACTTTGTAGCCGTGGGATTTAAGCGCTTTGACAAAGCTTCTGAAAGTCTCGCCAGCCCGTTCTTTGATGGGTTTACCCTCTTTGTCGAGCGGCCCCCAAGACTGAAATTCCTCAACATTTTCTAGGCATATTACGCGCGGGCGAACGGTTGCAGCCCAGCGCACCGCTACCCATGCCAGCCCACGAATCTCCTTTTTGACGGGTTTGCCGCCACGGGCCTTAGAATGATGAGTGCAGTCCGGCGAGAACCACGCCAGGCCGACGGGCTGGCCGTGCGTTACTTTGCGCGGGTCAACCTCCCATACACTCTCGCAAAAATGCCGGGTAAACGGATGATTCGCGACGTGCATGGCGATAGCTGACGGATCATGGTTTATCGCGATATCCACGGGTCGGCCCGTTGCGAGTTCAATGCCCGTGCTGGCCCCGCCGCCTCCGGCGAAATTGTCTATTATGAGTTCGTCGAATATGTTGATTTGCTGTGGCATACTACCTCCCCTTCCCCGGCCTCCGCAAAGGCTGATATATCGTTTCTCCGCTCCCGTCCCAAACGCACCAGATACAGTCCATGAGCGGAGAACCGCCGCCGCGCTGCTTGAATAGAAAGTCGGGCCTCCATGTCAGCGGCAGGATCGCGGAGGGCTTGTGCGTCTCGAACAGGTCGAATCTCCGTCGAGCGTGCCAAAACTGCGATTTCAGCAGCAGCGCAAACGGTTTGCCGATCTCGTTACAGCGGGCAATGAAGCTTTCGGCCAGCGCGAACGGCGGGTTTGTGATAATCCAGTCGCTTTCGCGGATATCGCAATCAAGGAAGTCGATACCGGGCTGGCCGTACCCTGTGTCGTTAATGTCGCTGGAAACAGTCGGGTAGCCGCGCCCTATAAACACCTCGGACATATGCCCTTCGCCGCAAGCTGGTTCCCATATCGTCGTACCGGATGGGAGGGCGAGATAATCCATTAATGCTTCTGTCGCTTCCGGCGGCGTCGGGTAGAAGTCGGAGCCGACGCGCTCGTAGGCTGTGTTGCCGCCCGATATTCTGCTGCCGAATAGGCTATCAGTCATTGCGCCTCGACCTCCGTTATCTCCACTTCCGTTCTCGGATTCGCCTTATCGTGAAATACCCTGCTGCCGTCCGTACTCCTGACTATTTCGGGATTAAGGCTGCTATCATCGGCCAACACGCCGTAATGAACCAGAATGTCATGTAGGGCGCTGTGCAAGTTCACGATATCCACTTTGCGCTGCTCCTTCATGAAGTACAGCGCCTTGACGTTGACGGGCTGATTTATCCCGGCCCATTTGTGGCGAATGTGATACCCCGCCGCCTCTTGATACCGTTCAAACGCCTCGCTGGGCAGGAGCTTGACGTGTTCGCCTCGCGGTACAATGCGCCCGGAATTTTTCTTTGTAACCGGCGGGAGCGGTATTGTGAAGCGAACGAGTACGTTCATGCTGGCTCCAACCTTTCAGCCGCTTCCTGCGCCATAATCTGCGTCAAAAACCAGACTTCACGATAAGAGTCATAAGCAAGCAGTGTGCCGCCAAATATAGTCACGCCGCGATTGTCTACTTGCTCGACTCGGAACGGCCATACGAAAGCACTCTCTTCGTCATGGTCGGGCAGATATACCACATCGCCCGGTTTCAGCAGCCTCTTAATGTTGGCGATATCTCTGTCGGTCATGAGTTTGCACCCTTCTCAAACGATATCTCCCCAGCCAGTGCCACGTACCCAGTCATATCCACAAAGTTGTCATCCGAGTGACCTCCGGTGATGATTCGCCCGACTTTGAGCAGCGCCATCATCAAGGCCACATCTTCCGCGTCGAGATTGAAGCCGAAATAGCCTATGGTTTTATGCAGATACGCCGTCCAAAGTGACGCGATCACGGCGAAGTTCTTTTCCGGCGCGCCGTACTGCTGTTCGCGGTCGGCGCAGATTAGGGTTTTGGCGGTTTCAAGGATTTCAGCGCGTTTAGTCATGGTGGGCCTCGCTTTTGCACTCTTCGCCACAATAATCCGCATCGCATTCATCGCATGGCGTATATCCGGCCCGTATTTCGAGCGTTACAATCTTGTAGCCCTTGAACAGCCGCAATTTTAAAATCCTACAAAGCGCCTTAATCGCCGATTCTGTTTGCCGCTCGAATCTGTACGGGCAACGGCCATTTTTGACGAAATGTACGGTGTATTTACTCCCCATTTGTAGCCTCCGCTCTCTGCTCGTTTCTCAAATATTCCAACCGTCGCCGTAAGTTCAAAAGCGAAAACTCGCGCAACGCCTCATTCTCAATCTGTTCGGCGCTTGCGATAGCGTCGAGCGTTTGCTGGATTGCATCAGTTGGGTTCGGCACGGTTGGCCTCCCTCGCTTCACGCATAATCGATATCCTGCGGTATTCGGATTTTGATAGGTCTTGCGGAGGGTTAGTGGTTGCGGATTCAGGCGGCGAGTTCGCCCAAGTCTTAATCATCATCGAACATGCAGCGTCCGTACTCAGGCCTATGCAAGCACCCTTTGCAGGACATACTTTGCAACATTCAACGCCCACTTTGCAAAACGTATCGGCCAACCTCTCCACCGTTAATTCCGCTTTCCACTTCTCGAAATTGGTCAGGGGTTTGGGCGGGTCGGTTAAGGATTCAAGCGCCATCGCGCCTGCTCGGAGCGCGTCGCGATCCTCCTTGCTCAGTAGTGTCGCGTATCCGTGGGCGCTGCTGGCTGCCCGCCGCAAACGCGCCGCATAATCCGCATTACTCATTTCGCTTCACCCCGCATATCGGCCCCACAATTCGGGCAAAACGGCGATTCGACCTCAATAAAGCTATTCTCCTCGAATAGAGCTATATCGCGGCAATTGCTGCATACCGTCGAGTTTGGCGGCGTTCCTGTGTGTAGCCATTCGCCCGTCGCGGGCTTGGGCGGGGCGATAGTTGGAAAGCGCGATATCTTGGCTATCAAACGGTCAAGTTCAGCCATCGTCTCGGCTGTCTCTGTCGAACCCTTATCACAAGCGGCGATGATCTTTTCACAATCATCAATAACTTTTTGCAACTGTGCGTTCATTTCGCCCCTCCAATCAGTCGTAAAACCGGCATTGCGCCAATCTTGGCAATCTGCTCTTTCAGCGCCGCCGGTAGCGCCGCTTCTTCGCGCTGCCGCTCGTTCGCCGCTTTCCACATGCGCCCGAATTGGCCGCGCACAACTCCCATTTCGTCCATTGGCGTAGCCGCCAAATCCGCAAGCCCCATTCGCTTCACGATCTGCCACACGTCCGACGGTATGCCCTTCGCGGCTTTTTCTGGCGCGTATATGTTAAAATTGCGTATGGCTTGCAAAGCGTAGCTCCACGCTTCATCCTCCGTCATGCGTGTGTCGGGATGGAGGATTGCCGCCGCCTCTTTGCGAAGTTCCGCAATAGAGGGCGCGAATGGGCTTTTTGTGGCATGGACTTTTAGCGCGATTTCCGCTGTATCGAAGTCGAGGTCGCCAAGCATTGAGTGCCACATTCTAATCATCGTTGTACTGCGTTCGTCTGGTTTTTTGTCATTGCCACTCCTAACGACAAACGCTTGCTCTTTTGGGAAAAGCGTACTTATCGCAAAGAACAGTTTGTTTATATCCTGCCTAGTCACAGCACGTCCTCCCCGGCCAATAGTTCGTGCATTGCCTTAAATCCGTCGAATGAGTTGGCGGTATCCTTCTCCAAATGTGGCTTGTCCTGCTCACGCGCCAGCCATCCGTTAATGAATCGCATAATTCCAGCTTTCGTCTTGCGCTTTTTGGGATTGCCGTCAAGCCACCCCTTCATGGCGCGTAGCTGCTGCATCACATCGACGGCAGGATATAGGCCAGCCCACTCGTCGGCCTGATCTGCGAAAATCGGATACTCGCTCTTGTCGTTAAGCGTGAGTGAGATAATCTGCTGGCGCGGAGGATCGCGGCCCGCGATATCTCCGGGCATAAATGATTCGGATTCCCGATTCGGATTGGATTCGTATTCGGATTGGGATTCGGGCGGCGGTTCGCCGCAAGTTGCCGCGAGTTGCGGCGAATGAACATCTTCTGGCGGCGCGGGGTATTTCTCTTTAGAATCGCGTAGCCTTTGGTGTTTACCCCAAGCAGTCAATTCAAGGTACGGCTGTCGGTCATACTCGTACACCCTCACCATGCCAAGCGTCGATAGCTTTGAAAGTACACTCTCCACCTGTTTGGCCGTCACGTCTTTAAGCGGAAATAACCTCGATTTCAATATAGCCGCCCGCGCGTCCATCCTGCCGTAATCATCGCAGTTGGTAATAAGCCGATAAAAGAACGCTTCTTCAAACCACGAAAGGGCATTGATACTTTCGCTCGTGCATATTGATTCTTTCAAGATGCGATTCGGCATGTTACCTCCAAGCGTACCTTGCCGCCAAACCCTTCCAGCCCAACCCGCAACTTAGGCGCATCACGCGCTCTCTGTGAGCATGTCGCGGGAGAAGGGGATTACAGGGATTCCCGCTTCGCCGCAATATTCGGCACTAGAGCCAGCCAGCGCGCCATTGCGTGTTCTTATTACAGTAGAATCCGTCTTGTAGCCCATAGCGCTGCTGCCGTCTGCCCACTTGATGCCCGCGCCTTGTAAGTAAGACATAAACATATCGCGTGACACGATGCCGGGAACCTTGACGGCGATCTTTCCGGCCCTAAACCCCTCGAACGTGAAGCGCGGCGGCTCCGGCGCGGGTTCGGGTTCCAGTTCGGCGGCGGCGGCGTAGTTTTCAAGGACGGTGTAATACTTCTCTGGGTCGTCCCACATCGTGGAGCCAATCTCAAAATGCCCCATGCAGCACCCCGGCGCACATATAACGATATCGCCGGGTTTGTACCGGGTGTTGCCGCCCTCTTTAAGCCGCACAAGCTCGCCAACCTCGGCCCGCCGCTCGACCTCGCGAACCTCCGGCGCGGGTTTTGAAAGCACCTTATAATCGCCATCATAAGACCAATTCTTCACGATTCCGTTTTCGTATACCTTAATAACAAGCGTTTTGATGCACTCGGACATACCTGCCTCCTTCGTCTTGCGCGGTATTGTAACCGCCGCGCACGGTCAAAAGTGTAAACTGTACTTAGAATAATAGCTGAAATTATGAAAGTTACGGGCTTCGCGGTCATGACTGCCTGTGAAGCGGCACAGGCAACCGCTAACGTCCCTTGACCATAAGCATCTTATATATTTCCAAGCCCGCCGCCTCGGACGCGGATTCTACGTGTCCAATCTTTCCTGCAAAACGCCATCGCCGTCGGCAGCGGGTATGGGCGCTTCCGGCTCCACCGAATAATCAACCTCAATCGGCCCCGCGCCCGGTTCCGGCAGTAGCCTATCTTCATCGTCAAAAGAGCCGGTCGCTATCGCCTCTGCCGCCGCCAGCGTTTGCGGGTTCGCTTGCTGGTAGTCAATGGACATGAGGCCCCACTTGCCGATTAAGCGGCGCATGACCGTCTTGGCGCACATCGCGTCGAAGTCCTCACGCCAGCCCTTGCCCATGTACTGGCCCTTGCGATGCTTCTTTTCGTGCGCCTGTATCTGCTTGACGGACATGTATATGGTTTTCTCTGTGCCGTTGATAAGCTTGAAGAATCCGACGTAGCCGATGATGGGCGCGGCCTCGCGCTTGTCGTCGTCCGCGATGTACTCGATCTCGATATCTTCTGTTAGGCGGTCGTAGTGCTTCAACTCGCCCTCGCGGATATCAAGCACGTTGATTCTCTTGTACGCGCCCGTGCGTAGCGCCAATTGCTGCATACCCTTGTAGCCCATTATGAACGTCGCTTCCATGACCTTCGAGCCGTCTTCTTTCTTGTTCCTAAACGGCACGATATAGGCAAAGCCTAAATTCGGATCGATTGGAAGGTCGAACGTCGCGGCCTTTAGCGCCGACTGGATCACCGTCATGGGCGACTGGTGGAACGCCTCTTGTAGCTGCGGCGACGCATTGAGCAGCGACACGATGCTTGACATGAACTGCGGGGCGCGTCTGCCGAGCAATTCATCGAACCGGCGGCGCAAGCCCTCTTTGTCAAGGAACGTGTTTATCATCACGTTCAGACTTTGCTTCGCCTGTTGCTGTGCGGGCTGTGCGGCCTTTGCCGCTACCGCGCTCTGGATAGCTCCTACTGCCATTTCAAAAACCTCCTGTATGTTTATTCAAAAATCTTGTGTACAAGCGAATCAACGTCGATATCGCTTTTTCTCGCCCATGCGTTCCATACGTCAATCGTGCTGGACATAGGCGGCTCCGCTGGCGCGTCTATGCGCGTCTTGAAGATGATGCTTGAAGCGTCCCCAATGGTGAAGCAATCCCCCGGCGAAAACAGCGGCAGCATGTCCATAACCGCCCTGCTGCTTTCCGGCAGGATAGACTTGATGTACTGCCGATCTGTTTCATTGGTCATTTTAAGAACGATGTAGTTTTCGACCTGCGCCATGATGGTTTTGTTCAATTCGCCGGGGCGCTGGCTAACTATCGTGAGCGTGATCCCGAATTTGCGCCCCTCCTTCGCTATCGTCTCGAAAATCTCCAACAGGCGGCGCTGGCTTGCCGACAGGCCGAAGTCAGAGGCCGGAATGTAGGCGTGAGCTTCCTCACATATGACGTTGACGGGATGAATCGCGCCTTTGTCCTGCTGTAACTGCACTTGATATATGAGCTTCGTTATAATGCCGACCACAATAGGAAGCATGTCATGAGGAACGTCGGATAGGTCGATAACCTTAACGCCGCTCGAATGGTTGCCGTAGATTTTACCAATGAAGTAGTTCAGATAGCTTTGCGGATGGTCGGCGGTCATGAAATTGTAATGGCTGTCAATCAGCTTATCCTCAATGATGGAGATAACGGATGAAAGCTTGCCGTTCATATCGCCTTTGACGGTTTTCGCAACACCGGCCTTGTCGCCTGTTTTGTAATACTCGCCGGTTGTCACTTCTTCCTCATTCTTCCGAATGAGCGTAAACAAGAGTTCTTTTATATTGAATGTGACGGGCAAACTCTCGCTTGCCTCATTGCGCCTCGCCTCGTAAAACGCCCTACGCAACGCCGCGATTTGGAGCGTCGCGTTATCCTCCTTCATCTTCAAGAAGAAACTATAAATATCTTTGAATGACAGGAACCATAGCGGGAAAGCAAGCCCACCGTCGCCGATCTTCACCGTCTCGACAAAGCTTAAATCCTTGTACTCGCCGTGAAGGTCGAATAGAATCACATTCGCGCCGCCGAGCGCCGATATCTTTTCGAGCAACGACGCCACGCAGTAGCTTTTTCCGCTGCCGCTGTTGCCTACAATGGAAGAATGACGCTGAAAGAATCTGTTGCCATTGATGTAGGCGCGTTCGTCGTAGGCGGCATATGTGCCGATTTGGAAACCGGCCTCATGGCTTCCCGCCAACATTTCGGTAAAGCGGGCGCTGTCAATCTTCTCGATCTTCACGTCGATTGTCGGGTAGGTATCGACGGACTTTGAGAACATGCCGTCTTTCAAGCTGCCGATAATCGACGCTTCGATGATGTTGGATTGTTCAGTGTCGATATCGAAGTCGCCCATCGCGTTCAGCTCGTCTTTCAAGTCGTATGTCTCGTGTCCTGTGAGGCTGGTTACGATGCACACGATTGAAGCGGTCGCGTCGTGAAGCATGAGCAAATCATTGATTTTGATATTCCCCAAGCGGCTTGCATCGGTATGAATGTTGACCTTGCTGGCCGATATCTTTATTAACTGCATTATGATTGCGCCTCCATCTTGTCTATGCGAAAATTCCTATAGGTTACGGGCTTAATCGCTTTCGCGATGATCTTTTTCGGGCAATGCTTCAAGAGCGCGGGCTTGCTGATACTCGCCCTTGTGTTTGCCGACCATACCGCCCGATAATCGCCGCTGTACGCCTCGCCAAGCCCGCCCATTTCAGCTTTGATCCTTTGCCGTATCGTCTCCGCTTCCTTCGCCAACGTCTTTATGCTGTCGCGTAAGGCGTAATAGCGGTCGAAATCGGATACCATGTGCGGCAATTGCAGTTCCACGCGCTCCGCTTCGCCAGATACAGCGTCCAGAGCGTTCGCCGTTGCCCGCGAACCGTCAACCGGCGGCGGCGTTTGATCTTGCACCAGCTTCCAGAAGTCCGATTCGGCCTGTACGAGCGCCGCTATTTCGGCTTCGTCGCGGTCGATCACGAAATGATAGAATCCTTGATTGAGTACCAATACGGCGAGATACCAGCGCTTCCAGCCGGTCACGGCGAGATAATGACAACACTGAACATAGTAATTTGCTGGGTATTCGCCGTCCTTGAACTTTTTAAGGTTCATGACGGAGGTTGTTTTGCACTCCAAGCCAGCCTTTTCGCCTATAACTTCACGGTCGATGTTGGCAAGCATGAAGGGATATTCCGCGCTCTGTAACATATTGTTGCGGCGGCGAACGCGCTTGCCAGTCGCTTCGGTGAAGCGTTGCGCTACGTACCCCTCGAACGCAATTCCCTGTCTCATGGCCTCGGTTTCTTCTCGTTCAGGCAACGTACCGAGTTTGTCCATCCACACGCTGTACGGGCTGCTATACTCGTTAAGGCCTAGTATGGCGGCGGCGTCGGAGCCGCCGATACCGGCGCGGCGAAGTCCAAGCCAGCGTTCACGGGGGATATCGGGCGTATATGCAATTTCAATCGGTTTAGACATTTCAACCTCCGCTTTGTTGCTTGGCAGTTTCGCCGGAAATATCGGCCTTTAGCTTTGCATCAGCCTCCGCTTCGGTTGCGAATACCGACTTGCCCCACCATCCGTACAACTCGACCTCGAATATCGTTTCGGTGACGTATGCGCTGCCCTGACACTCTTTGGAATACGGCATGGAGTTACAGGCGCGGGTTCGATGGCAATAATTGAAGCACTTGTCCGACGTGATCTTGTAGACGGTTGTGCCAACCTCCACAGGAAGCAATATACAGCGCCGCGATTCCATGTCCTCATAAACCCGCCTTGCTTCTTCCGGCGTGTAGCCAGTTTCGATAGCAAGCCCTGCCGCGATATCTTCCGCCTCTTTTAGCCCAAACACAGAACCAGTACCAATGTTTGTCCTGTAATCCTGCTCGTTAATCTTAGCCTCAACGGCTTCGCAGAACTTTTCTAGGTCAATCAGTTTCGCCATACTTCAACCCTCTAATGGTTCAATAAACATCTGACTGATGGTTTCGTGATACACGATTGGCCCCGCCTCGCCGACGTATTTAAGTTCCAAAGCCGCTACTTGCGCGTCCGTCAATTCAAGCCGAACGCTCCGATACGTCGGACTGTCGCCACAAAATATCATCGGGCCATCACTGCGAATTATCACGGTTACTGTCTTGTTGGGAAACTTGCCCTCTACAGCCTTAGCCACGGTAAATCCTCCCTCCAATCCTCTTTCATAGGGTCGTATCGCGGTTCAGATTCCCGTTCATCGTCGAAGCGGTCGAAGTCGATGTCGATGTCCGGCGGCGGCGGGGGGAGTGTGTCGGCGTCGCCCATATCAGTTCATCCTCGGCGGTTCTGGCAACGCCATCCAGTGCGTCACGTCCTCGAAATCGCCCTCGGCGTTCATCGCGAACCTTACGCCAAGCCGCATATCGTAGCCGATCACCGTCTCGCCCTCGTCCGGCATTTTGTCGGCCACGCATATCCAGCCGTCCGATTCGTCCGTTCCGTCAAGCGCGTTTACCAACCCTTCAACGAGCTTGTACATCGCGGCGTCGCGTCTGGCTATGGTCGCGCTTAAACGCTTTATTTCGTCGTAGATTGCCTCGATGGTATCCGCTTCGGTATGGCCCATATCGCGCCTCCAAAATCTTTTGAGTGGCGGTTTGTCCCGCCCGCCATGCGTCTTTCCGCATTGCCGCTAACCGACTGTATCGCCGCCGTGTTCGCATCTACGCGCCTCTCATGCCGCGAGGAGCCGCAGGTCGTACCGATTGATATGGGCTTCGCCGATACCTGCTGATTCGCATACTGCCCTGTTGGAGCGGGCGGGGATTTGAACCCCGCATTTGCGCATCGAAGGATGATGTACACTCTCCTTCTGCTTCGCCGGTTCTAGCGCTGCCGACCTTCGCAACAGGCCGGTTTGCAATGCAGTGGATTCCTTCTGCGTGTTCCCCGTGCGTCTCTGCCATAACTTCGCCACCGCTCCATGCACGTTAGGGACGGTTGGCCCCTAACGTTTGGCGCACATACGCCAGCCGCGACCATCTTTTACAGGACGAGAATAAACTTTTTCATGACACTGCTGCCCCTTTCTCGAATTGGCCGTCTCTCCGGCCTGTCACCGCGAATGCGTACTGCTTGCTTCCTGCGGTTCTCGTAGCACTCTTACCGCCGTGTACGCTTGGAGGCCGTCCTCTCGTGGCATTGTCCGGCAACCCGATGCCCCTTGTGCGTCCGTATTCGAGGCTCCACGCGGGGAAGTAGCATATAATCGCTCACGCGGTTACATCTTGTTTGCGGGCTTTACCACCATCAACTTACCTACGCTTGGCGCGTACAGTTTACGGAGCGTACCCTTCGCGCCGCCGTAAATTTCGACCACGCAACGGTTGTTTATAGAAATATCCGAGCCGAATTGCGGCCTTTCGATTGCGATGTTGTTCTTCGCGCAAACGTCGTAGATGTTTTGTCCGTACTTTACATACGCCAGCACCGTACCCTTGTGCTTGGTTATGCCGTCGGCGGTGTAGCGCGGCCACTCGACCTTATCACCAACATGGATCATAATGCGTACCCCTCTTGAAAATCGTCCAGCCCATGCTTAGCCATGTGAACGGCCTCCGCGTGGCGTCTCGCGTCCATGCGGCGCTTAACGATCCTGCGTACCATACGGTTGAATTTCCTTAACATGACGGCTCCCCTTCCTTTATGTACCCAGCCCATCCCACGGCCTCTTGCCGCCGTAGTATGTGGCCGAGATTTGCCACTGTTGCTCTGCTGGCATACCCGCAATTCGCGCAAACGCCGCTTGCTGTTCGCCCAGGTGCTGCCACTTCGCCTTGCGGAAAGTGCAATTTGCGCCAATACAAGCCTCGACGTTCAATGCACGGCATACGCGCCTGTCGCTGTGAAAGACGCACTCGTTCATCCGCTGTTGCCCGCTTTCAGTACCTGTCTGTCGCGGTCGGCCTCCATTGCGGCAAGCTGTTCACGCAGCGTCTGAATCTCGCCCATTGCGTTGCCGTGGCGCGTCGCCCAATATGCCTCGCGTTCTTCGGCAAGGCCGAGCAGGAATGAGATATCGTCGGGGGCGTGGGCTATTAATTCCGCGTCAGCCGTAAGCGTCGAAATGCTGGAACAAATTGTACGAGTGCTCGAAACAATCCCGTATGAGCGCACGGTGTTCCCGTTTATCTTGCTCTCCCACGGCCCCGGCGTAGCCGCTTCCAGCCGCGCCTTAATCGCCGCCAGCCGTTCGCCCGATTCTCCAAGTTCTGCCGCCGTCCTGCGCTGCCGCTCGCGCAGCTCCACCACATACTGCGCAACGAGCGATTCAACGTCGCGTCCGTAAACGACCTCGCCCCTGTTGTGAACCTCACGCAGTTTGGTATCGGCCAGCAGAAAAGCCTTTGTGATTTCATCCGGCGTTACCGGCGCGTCCAAATATCCGTTGACGTTTTGCGCTATCATGGTGTGGCCTCCCCCTACTTCCCCGGCGTTACCCGTCGGCCAATCCCGACAAGGTTGTTAATCAAGGTTTGAATCTTTATCCCGTCGCTGCTGGCTATGTATCTGAAATACGGCTCGTTATTGCATAGCCAGTCTTTCAACACGCGGCGCTGTTTACGTACCTTCGCAAGCTCCGTAGCCAGCCGCGCACGTTCCTTGTATAAGCAGTTATCGCGCTCCATGCGATGGATAATGTCGTTGTGTTTGCGTTCAAGGTCTTTGATTTCGCCCTCCACCATATTGCGCTGTGTGCCTATCTCGCGGAGTAAGTGAGCGAGTTTTTCAGCGGTGATCAGGATTTCGGCGGTGTTTAGTGGGGTCATTGGTGGGCTCCTATCCATTGAAGCGGTAGGGTAGCTTTGCCTTGATGGTCGCGCCGTTATATTTGCGCAAAAGCACTTTGGCGAATTTCACGCCGCCCTCGGCGCTCTGGTCGTCCCTACCTTCGCTTATGATCTTGTCGGGGTTGGCGTTGGCAAGCGCTTTGATGAAGATTTTGTCGGAGTAATCGCCGTCGTAGGTTTCGCAGAAAAGCGCAACACCGCTGACAATCTGATTTTTAAGCGAGGCCTCCGCGCCGCCCCAAGTCCTGACGATAAGCCAAAGCACCTCGTGAAGAGAATCGCCGCCGCGCTTGCTATAGATGCTACGCAGTTTGTCGATGCACCTGATAACATTGTCGCCCTTCAATGTGTTTGCGGTCGGGATTTTAAGCTGACACAGCGTGGCGATTTGGTTTATTGCCAGCGCATCCTCCACGCCCTCTTCCATTTCGGCATTGAATTTCTGGAATGGGCTAATGCGCGTTTTGCCGTCATCCTGATTGACGAATACGTGAGCCTCGCTGCGGTAAGTATGCTTGTGCTGGATTTCGCAGCGCACAATAAAATCGTCATCGTCAAACAGCGTCATGAGGGCTACGAGCCTGTGCTGCCCGTCTATGACATAGTATTTGCCCTTACGGTACGAAACCGTAAGCACTCCAAGGCGGCGCGGGTCAAACTCCTTAACGATCTTGTTGATGTTGGCCCTATTCAGGTCTTTCCTCTGGTAGCCTTGTGTTACTATCAGTTTGTGAATCGACACTTGCCGCACTTCAATTCCCGTGTTATAATAATCACGGGCAGCTTTCAACGCTTCGCTTATCATGGTTACATCTCCTTAAATATGGTTTTTGTAGATTTCACAACGGTTTCCATTTTGCCGATGGCCGTTGTGATTTTCCTTTTGGAACGTTCGGACATATGGCTCGACATAGCCTTTATAGAACTGGGGCCGTTCAGATACCTCTCAATTGAAGCTAAGAACGCCTCAATATTGGTTAGAAATTCGAGCGCAAGCGAATCCGCGCCCTGTGCCTTGTTCTCTGCGATTTCCGGGTCTTTGATAGAGCTGATTATTTCATCCATCGTAGGCGGCTTGGGCCGGGTAGGCTTAGCTAGTTTCCGAATATCGTCGGTTTCACCAGAGACTCGTTTCTTGACAGCGTCACGCTGCTCGTCTTCGTTCATGCGGGCGAGAGCGACTAATTCTTTTTTACGAAAATCATTCTCTCTCGCGGCTCGTTTGGATTCTTCTGTGAGGTTGCGGCCTATCTGGACATGCTGCCGAATAGTGCGCGGGTCAACCCCCATCTTGGCCCCCGTGTCCTCGGCAAACGTAGGCGTTTTCTGCTCAGAGGATCCGGGTTCCGCTGAGCTCATGTGCTGATTTCCCTTGAATGCTGCGTTATGTGCCGTATCTGGATGAAGCACCAAATATATTTCTTCACGCTCTGCCAATTGCGTTGCCAAATCCACTTGATGTAGCGCGTTCCGAACGATGTTTTCATCGATCTCTGCAAGGCGAAGCAGCAACCCGTCGGCAGTCAAGATTTTGCCCGGGATTTCATCTCTACCCATTCGCTTGAACGCCTCAATTCTATGTGCCCCCGCCACCAAAACCATGTCGGCAGAAACCACGATATTATGTAAAAGCCCTACATCGCCGATACTCTTCATTAGGTCTACAACTTTGCCCTCATCAATCGGGCGTCGCCCTTCGCCAATTTTGATATCTGCTATTTTCAAAAGCTCGGACACGTTGTACCTCTTCCTGCAACAAAGTAAATCCATTCATGCGGCCATCCGACCGCTTACTTGCTCATCTGCATAAACTGTTCCGTGAGCGCCGGAACCATGTTAAGCGTTTCTTCCGATTGCGCGGCGAGTTTATTCTGCCGCGCCAATCTTCGTTAGTGATACGGCGAACACGCCAGCAACATCGCGTAGTATCGAAAAATCCCGTCCAAGCATCGTTTCTTTAGTAGCCGCCTTATAAAGCCGTCCCAGAACATCGGCTTGCATTTCGCGCAAAGTCTTGCCGTTCTCGCCCACGGCGGCGTCGATATACTTCGCGGATATGTCATAAACAGGTTCATCGCTCACAACCGCCCAAGACTTGCGCTCAAAGCCGTGTTTGTGCATGATGCTATCAATGATGCACACCATGTCCTTGACTTGCGCTTTCTTGCCGTTCGGTCGTTCGCTCATGAACGAGCAGCGGAATTCCGACTGGTTGCGCTGGGAGATGGACACGAACGGGAATGACGTGGGCGTAGGATACGGAATGCCGTAAACAACCACGCTGGGGACTTCTTCGCGGAGTGCTGCGGCGGCTTCCTTGAAAATTTCCGTTTCCAAGTCAAGGTCGTTATCGGGTTCGGGCGCGTCAATCTCAATACTCGACTGAAACGCGGGCTTGTCCTGCCGCACTGTGTTCAGTTCTTCGGCGCGCTGGTCGGGGGCGGGCATGTTGACGGAGCCGTGGATGATGATTGTGCCGCCGTTCTCGACAGATACCGAGAGTACGCCGTCGTTCTCGGTGATTGTTGTGTTGCCGATTTTTCGTGTGAACATGGTTTCCTCCAAAATTCGTATATATTCGGTAACATGTGTGGTATACTTTCCCCCGAAAGGAGGTGTATACCGTGGACACTCAAAAGATAAAGAGCGTTGTCGATATGTCTTTGAGGAAGGTAGGAGAAAGCGGAGCGCCCGTATTCTCCACTTGGCAACAAATCTTCTTGTCCGAGGCCATTGTTGCCGCCCTCAAAGAGTACGACGCACAGGCTAATCCCTCTCCATTGCGTCGATAGTAGTAGCCATCATCGCTATCGCTTGCGAGAACGCTACAAGACGGCCTGGGCCATCTATCGGGTCTGAAACTTCCTGCGACTTCTCGGAAAGTAGCTGTAACTGCTTTTCGAGAATCCTTTTACGTTCTTGGCGACCGTTGGAAGTGAGGTTGATTCCTTCCGCAATCTCTTTCCAAGACAGCCCGCTTCCGAGTTTGTCCAGAATCCCTTGAAGCGTTGTTTCTAGGGATTCGACCTTTTGCTCTAGCGCTGTAATGCGCTCTTGATCTGACATTGAATATTACTCCTTCCTTGATTTAGCGTCGTTTAATACAGCGCCCGCGCCCTTATGTGCGGGCGGCTGGTTGGGTGTGGGTTGTTAGGCTGAATCCCGCATTACCAGCGGCTTCCATATGACTTCATAAACCAGATTCACAAATTCCGGCATGGCCTCCATGTCCGGGTCGCGTCCGCAAGCCTCGTCAACCATGCGTTCGATTGCGGTTCGCGGTTCGCCTAAGTGGTGGCCACTAAGACGGTTGAACTGTTTGACAAACTCGCGGTTGCCGATGCAGTAAGAGCAAACTTCTTGAAAAGTCATGGTTACCTCCGGCTTGTGTTGGGTGTTCGTCCGAAATCGTGATATAATCTCCCGTGGGGAGGCGATTCCGAATGTCTGATATCAGCCGCCGCGAGTATCGGCGTTTGCGGAAGTTTATCCGCATATCCAACGGGGGCGGGAAAATCCTTATCGCAGCCGTTGGCGATTACGATGTCCTCCATAAGAAGGGTTATATCGTGCCGGTTTTTGCGGACAAGGTAGATGCTACCGGCGGAACTGTGCTTATCGGTTACGAGCCGACCGATGATGGCAGAGCATATGTGGAGCGGCGTAGAGCGGAGTACATAAAGTTTCTTATCCCGTACATAACCACATTCATCCTCTCTATCATTGCGCTGATCGTATCCATCATCGCCCTGTCACAACCAGCAGCGTCACACCGACCGCCACAGCCGCCACCACAAGCGGCAACACACCCATGAGCAATACAACCCTCCATGTATCCGACCGCGCCTCCTTGATTACGCGCCGCCAGTATTCGTGATCGAACTCTTGGCCGCAGTTCGGACAGTTCTTGATGCCATATCCGGCGTCGATGCCGCAGTTCATACAAAAGTGCTGGGTCATGGAGGCGCTCCTTTCGCGATGCTAGGCTATGTCGTTTGTCCCCTGTTGTGCGACACGCTTCTTAAAAAAAATATCACAGGGATTGCTTATGTCCAGCAGTTCGATCATCGCTTCTAGTTCGGTGCTGGTAAAAACACCTTTACGCATCTTTAGGTAGAATGTATTGGGCGTAATTCCGAGTAGTTTAGCCACTTTGCTTTGCGATAATTGTTTTTTTGCGATTAGTCCGCGCAGTTCTGATACATCCAGCACGCAATCACGTCCTTTCGGCTTGTCGCTTATTACGCTACAAGCATACCACCGTATATGTAGCGTGTCAAGCGATTATTTTTAAGATTAGCATTATTTCTGTTGCATATTAAGCGATATAGGTTATAATAGAATTGCATTATACGAAAAGGAGGGCGCTTAAAGTGGGGTTGCGCGAAAACATTAAAGCCAAGCGAACCGAATTAGACTTGACGCTTGAACAAGTGGCCCAGCATGTAGGGGTTGGCCGTCAGACCATCCAGAAATATGAGAGCGGTATAGTAGCGAATATTCCTTCCGATAGAATCGAAAAGCTCGCCGAAATCCTGCAAACGACTCCTGGAGCCTTGATGGGCTGGGTTGAATCGACCGCACAAGGTAGTGCCGATCTGTCGCTTTCACCCGCCGCCATTGCTGACGACGGGTTGTCTAGAAAAAGGCACATGATTGAAGAACGACTTAGGAAGATGGACGAAGCGGGTCTGGATTTTGTGATTGCCGCAACAAACGTTCTGTTCGATCAACAATCAAAGTAACCCAATCGATCTCTGTCTCGGTCAATACTTGAAGTGTCTTAATTAGAGCGTCGAGCTTGTTGGCGTAGTCATTATTCTCCATGATTCTCAAACTCCTTCTAAATTAAGATCACTATCGATAGTCTGTCTATTATAGCATATAATGTCGTATTCCGTTGGATAAGATTTGTTCACTAATACGTCAGTTTGTTCTACTTTATGAAAATTCAACCTTGAATATCTTGGCGTAATTTGGTAATATTTTAAGCATCAAAGCGTTCACGACATAATCGAATAGCTGCTAGGCGGCGCTGGTACGAAAGAGAGGGTTTCTTTTGAAAAGACTCCTTGTTTTGCTCGTCGGCTTATTGATGCTTGTTGGTTGCGCCGCACCGGGAGAAACAGAGCCTACGCCAGATATTGAAGCTGCGCCGGTAAGTGCCGTTGTCGAAGTTGATGACGAGGCTCCGCCCGAAACGCCCGAACCCATCTTTTCGCCGCAAGACGTGTCCGACGCGACGATCCAGTCAATCCAGACATACGACGATTACCTGTTGATGTTTCAGAAAATCTTAGAAGATTACTGGGCTAATTACGAGGACGCTATCAAGGATACAGTTTTGTATAGCCCGGAGTCTTTCGCCGAATTGAAAAAGACCAGAGAAGAATCCGTGGAGGAACAAAAAGAGCTGTACGGAGATATGGGCGATACTCCGATTGTCGGCAAGGATTCGCTAGTTCAGTTCTTAATAAATTATAGGGATTCTCTCAAAACTGCTACGGATAGTATAAAAAGCAGCCTGTCTACTTCGCCCGGATTAAGGCCGGAACCGACTCCGATGATAGATGTAGACGGCGCGTTCTACAGCACTCACGAATTTGACCCGGATAACAAAATGTCTATTCTGTATAGCAAGGGCGAAGATTCCAAGGACGGCACGGTAACAGTAATGATGTCTCTTGATGGCAAAAACGTCGTGCTTGAAAAACAGCGTATCGCCGCACTGATCGGTCTTTTCGGGTTGTGCGAACAAGGGAACTATATGATAACGTTCACTACCGGCGATAATTCCGGCATGATTATGTTCGAGAATGACAAAGCAGAATACGTTTATCTTCCGGCAACCTACGACGGGAAAATAGATGATGTTGATACTGGTGCGGCTAGGGATAAAATAATAGAGTTCCTTGACATATTCCCGAACGAGATTGAGACTCTTGGGATTTCAAAGGGCGATCAAGCGAAAATGAGAACTGTCGTTGCAGACTTGGATGAAGCCGCACCCACCGACGCGCAAAACGCTTCCCTCAACGGCTCCGACATAAACCTCCGCTCTGGCCCCGGAACAGACTATGACGTTGTGGCGAAGGTTAGTGAGCCGTCGAGCGTTACGATATTGGGGCAGGACGGGGATTGGTATGAAGTGGAGGTTGAGGGCGAAACGGGGTATTTGAGAGAGGATTTTGTGAATATAGACTAATGAAATTTAAGGAGGAAACCGCCGTGGAAAACGCATTCGAGAAGATGGTCGAGGAATTCGAGCCGAAGTTTAAGGAACTTGTAGCAAAAAAGAACAAGGCGTTAGATGTGTTTGTAATTGAGTATAGAGAGTTTTATAAACGCATGTCTCCAATCATTGATTGTATGAAAAGCAACGGAATCTATTTTCTTCATCCCGAATACGAGGGAATCAAAACAAGACACGGCCCAATAATCGCCCGTTCATCAAAATTCGGTTCAGATATTTATATCGTAGACGATGATCGCGTTTTGCGCGTCAATACGAGTGATGATACTATTGACGAACACTTCATGCAATCGCTGAACGGATTCCTGCGGATATGCAATCTTGAACACGCCTGTCGAGGGCTGGGTTCGTTGCGAAATAGCTTGCCAAAGGCGCTTGAAAGTGTAGATAAGCATGCAGGCGATATCGAAATGATTACACGCGAATTAGTCAGAGATAGACAGGGCAAAGATTGAGCCGCTTTCAGCCGCCATGCGCAATCTTTGATGGCACTCGTATTCTTCTGCGCTCATTGAGTGCCTAGCCGCGATATCCTGCGTCTCGTCAAATCTCCGCAAAACATCGAGGCCGATACTGATTAGTTCGGTAATACCGGCGTTGAGCTTTTGAATCTCGCTTAAGACTTCCTGCATTTGTGGCATGACGGGCCTCCTTGGGTGATATATATTAAGGATAGCACATATGGTGTACGCGGTCAATACGGAACGCAATATGTTGTGTCGGTCATTTGGACGAATCGGTGCGTGAGACAAATTCGCAAAATTAACCTCTGGTTTATGGACTTTCCCGCGCCACTCGTTATAGAATACGCGCAGGAGGTGGACGGCATGAAGAATTACGAATTTCCCGACTTTACCGAAAAGCATAAATTGACGGAGCAGGAATGTACGATGCTTGGCCTGTTTCGCGCTCTTGGCAAGACGAAGCGCGACGCTATCATACGGACGTTTTGGAATATGGCGTATGAGGATAAGAAGATAGTGAAACTGGCCGAGAAGCGGATGGAAGAAGCGCCGCCATTGGCCACGGATTGACTGCTTACTTGCCCGTAACTTGCCTGACGCACCCGAAAAGCGCCGCAACCTAGACGGTTGGGCGCTTTTCTTACTTGATTGTTACTTGCTACGCGGTCAATTCATTGTACTTCGCGACAGCTTCGGGCAGCGATTCGCACAACCAGACGACCTTGCCGTTGCGGGCCGTAACTTCGAACACAATTCGTTCTGTCCGTAGATAGCAGACGGCGACCATCTCGACGCCGTTTTCAGATTTCGCCAACGCATGGCGAAAAGTCCGCTTGCGCATTTCCCTTAAATCTGTTAAATCAATTCGCATTTTATCACCTCCGAAAGCATTATGGCGCGATAATGCGGTCGAGGTATGAAAGGTATTGTCGAGAATAGGCGAAAAAAAGCGGCCCGCGAGAGCCGATTACGCAATCTTTGCAAACTTGGGGTTGCTGGTGATGTAGCCGATTGTTCCGTCGAGAAGTTCGGCTTGAAACCACCCATTGGGCGCGACGGCAACCAATATAAGCCTTTGCCCCTTGCTGACGGTGGCGATCTTAGCGCTCGATGATTTCGGTTGCGTTCTGACATTGACGATTTCGCCGGTTATTTCGACTGTCTGGATTTCGACAGGCGCTATCGGCGCGTCGGGTTCCGCTTTTTCGATACGCTTTGGCTTACGGTATTCCTCCGGCTTCGACTCGATAATATACAGCCTCTGCCAGCCGTAAACGGGATTTCGCGACTTATCCTCCCGCCATTCGTCGCTGACATACACATGATTCTGTCGTCCCGATTTGCATTTCTTCGCTGAACAAATATGATGAACATCAAGGTCTGTCGAGCGGAGGGTGTCACCGCAGTAAAGACAGGTTAAGATATGATAGAGAATGATTTCGTACTCGCCGGGGCCCGTGTTGTCTGCCCCGGCGTCGACCTATTCGTTTATTGCATCTTGCGCAAGAACGTCGGCCATGATTACATGCTCCGAATATCGGGCAGTGGTTTTATTTTCGCGGGGCTTGCTCCGGCCTTTAGTGCCGCCGACCCATCATTTTTGATATCGCTACTCGGTGTAGACAATTCTGCAAAAAGCTGATTGAGTTTTGCCGCGGCCACTGCCTCATCTTCTGCCGTGTATGGATTGACATGAGAGTAAGGGGTTATCGCCCCCCGGCATGTAGCATCCATCCCTCTACGCGCCCTTCATTCGCTGTACCGCCGAGTAACCGCCGTTGGTGGTAAGCGATACGATAGCCGCATTCAATAGGCACCGCGCCGCCGATTCACCCGTGAGTCCGGTCGTGAAAGCGTTCGCCAAAAGCAATACGACGAGCGCCAATAGGTAGCTCCAAACCTGTGTAGGCAGTTTCTGGACGAGCGCAGATTTCTTTGTGATCTGTACGATGGTTGCCACGATGGCCGACGCGCCCGCCAGTGTGCCGAGTGTCGCCCAGTCGGTGAATTCCAGTGCCCCCGCTCCATCGTCGGCCAGCGCCACAGGCAATGCCAAGATGAGCGCCAGTACGACCATTACGAGTATAAGTTTCTTCATTTGAATTCCTCCGTATCATCTATTTGTTCAGGCACTCCCATAGAGCGCATCAAACCAATGGTATCTTCCTCCATCTGCCCCGCCGCGAGACCATTTATAAAGTTGAAGTACACGCGCTGCGCCCTGTTCGCTGCTTTTAGGGCGGTGTCCATCTTGCCGTTCACATGCCCCTCTTTCACGGCGATGGCCGTCGCAATGGTAAGGCTGGTGTTTGCGGACATAAGGCCCATCGAAAGAGCGTTTACCTTTGCGCGGATATGCGCTTGCGCATCTGCTTTTTGTTTCGCGGCCTTTTCGACAACCTCCGCTTTCTTGCGTTTCTTCCTGTCAAGAAGAAACAAGCCGCCAATAACCGCAACCAGAAGTGCCTCTGCTCCGCCTATAATTGCCACAAGGACAACGTCGCTCACCTACTCCACCGCCTTCAAGTAGTTCGCTGTACACCAGCCAATAGCGTTTACCGTGCCAACCTCGCGCAGCAGATACCACATATATTGGTCGTCCGCTTTCGCGTCCAGCACTTCGACGATTTCACCCGTAATGACCTTGCCCACCACACCGTACTTCGTGCCGGGGCCGCTGCGTATGTTGCTGTACGTGGAGCCGGCGTAAACATACAGCGCCGGAATATCCGGGTCGGCGTCGGGCACGCATTCCGGCTCCGGTTCTGTCGCGGGCATGGGCTTTCCGGAAACGAGCGCGCGGAACTCGTCCATGTCGAGGCATGGGCAAGCGGTGGGGTATTTCTTGCCCGTCAGCTTGCCGTTTTTGTACGTCGGGATTTCGTTATGCCCCAATATCGGCAAATTTCCGTAATGGGCGAGTATATCCTGGACGAGACGCACAGCCGCCGCAAGCTGCTTGTCCGTCGGCAAGTGATCCTTGCGCATGTCGCCGTCCAGCGCGACAGCGACGCTCCGTTGGTTCGCGCCGAAGCCCAGCTCGTTCTGCGTTTCGCTGTCCTTCACGCCGCCGTGAGAGTACGCAAGCCCGCGCCCGAGGTAGATTTCGCCGCTTTGCAGCACGAGGTACGAGTACGGCACGCCCCTCTGGCCGTCGGCGATCCGGCGCAGGTGCAGGCTTTTCCACTGCCTGGGGGTACCGTAGTTGCCAACCGTGTGGTGTATCTGGATATGGTCGATCCTTGCTATGCGCGTCGCCTTGTCTTTCGTCCAGATAAGGCCGGTATCGGTTACGTAGGGGAATTCCAAGCGTCCGTTTATGCCTATTGGCTTTGTATTAGTCTTCATCGATTTGCTCCTCCCACATCTCGGGGTAGAAATCGACATAGCCCTGGGTCATGGTCGTTCGCCATTTGCCGTTAGCGGTAAAACCGCTGTGGCCCTTAAACGGCTTCGAGCTCACAAGAACCTGACGCGCGTAGACTATCAAGCATTTGTTGCCGTGGTCGTCGCGCCCGTCTTCGGGCTCATCGGCCTCGATGAATTCGCCCGGGTTGATATACCGCGTTTCGCCGCCTATCCCGCCTGGGTTCTGGCGAATCATGATACGCTGCCCGCTGATGTTCTTAAACACGCGGGGCCATGGCCGTTCGGGCGTGACAACCTCCTTGATTTTTACGGCCAACGCGATCAGTTCGTTCGCTAATTTTGCAGCTAGTTCTCGATCCATCTCTATCCTCTCTTTCTGCGGCTATTCCGCTTCCGTCCAGCCGTATTGTCCCGGCGTCCAAACGTTCAGCCCGTCCGCGCCGGTTTCCGTGCATGTCCAGCGCTTGCCCATGTGCGTCACCTTGGCCCCCAGCGGATACCCCGGCCCGCCGAGGCTGGGGCTTGTCCACTCCGGCCACTCGTCGGCGGGGTTACCGATCCGCTGCCATTTTTGCCCGTACGTGTCCTCGGAGGGCGGTATCGTGTTTTCTTCCGGCACGATTATACTGCGCGGTAGAGCCCTTCGCCATCGTCGCCGCGCACGATATCGCCGCGTTTGCCCGTCCAGTCCGGCGTCCAACGACGGTATAGCGACGGCTCCGTGATCGCCACTTCGTCCGGCGCGAACTGCACCGCGGCTTCGATCTTTGCGCGGTAGGCTTGCGCCTGTACGGGCTGCGTCATGGCCGCGCCGCCCGTTAGGATGGAGTTCGCGTCCGCCAGGGCATCGCGTTCGGTTTGGAGCGCCCGCACGTACTCGGACAGATATGCCTCGCTTATACTCTCAAGCAGGAACCAGTAGTAATACTTGCCGCTCTCATCTTTTGCTCTAAACAGCCCGTCCGTGTGATAGGTGATTTCCATCACGCCGGTTTGTTGCTTGATCACGCGTGGATCATCCCATATGTACGGCGTATCACACGTCACGATCAGCATATCGCGCCAGATACCGTTTACTTCGATTTTTGTATTGCTGTATTGCACGGCGCGCCCTCCTAAAAAATCAAGTTGTACGAGCCATCCGTGTTAGGCTGATTACTGACAAGCGTGGCGTTGGGTATGTTGCCAAACATCCTTAAGCCCATGGGAGCCCCATACCATGCGCTGTAGTAAGCCAGTGCGCCTAGGTTGTCGACGATTCGCGCATGCATTGTATATCCATACCGTCCAGTACGAAGCCAATAACGACAGGCAGTAGACACACCAATTTCTTCTTTCGATTCCGAGGCAGAAACGGCCTTATCCGTAGGATAGGCGATCCTTGAGATATTGTCGCTAAAAAAAGCTATGAGTGAGCCTTCCGGAACGTTATTTTCGTTTCCTAGTCCGATTTCGGTAGTAGACGCAGGAAACAGCTTACATACTACGGTTTCTGTACCGCCGCCATCTATATCGGCACGCGCCGTTACGACAGAAGTATCTAGTAGTATGTCCGTGAAGTCTGTGCCGAGCATTTTAAGGAACCCAGGCCAAGTGTCGCTATCATTAATACCGTTAAAAACGTTAGCGTTCGATGGTGGCTCGTCCGCCGAATGCTGCTTGCTATACCATCTTCCGGGCTCGGCGGTACTGTTTGACCACTGGTACAAATTCGAAACCGAAAACCTGTTGTTGCCGAATCCTCTCCGATTGGTGTCGCTGTTTGATGGCTCTTTCACATCAAAAGATACAAAAAGTAAGCAATCTTTGTTGACAATTGTTGTGCTATTTTCGGGGTATCCTGGATGGTTTGCATCTGCTTTTATCCACAATATATTATCTCCAAGGCGGGATTGGTACGAATCTGGAATCCGTGCGCGTATCAGAGTTCCCACAGGCAGATCGCCTACAACTAGCTGGTTTCTCGGCGTCGCGCTCGCCCCCGGCCCAGCATCCAAATTCACAACGCCCTTCGTCGTATACGTAAACGCCTGATAAAACAACCCAACGTCGTTTTCGACGTCGATATGCATAAACGGCGATTGCGCGTCCGGCTCGACAAGATAGCCGTCGCCGGGGCGCTCGGGGACGTGATCTTCGTTGCACCACAAATCCACGCGTCCAAACTCGGCAACGAGGATTTGATTGCCTATG
>QMCD01000598.1_pt1 | contig 33463 bp, 23 predicted proteins | sample 1821841 | NCBI WGS metagenome assembly QMCD01 (sample SAMN01991225, study PRJNA193472) | Termite gut metagenome, whole genome shotgun sequencing project. | isolation source: worker | host: Macrotermes natalensis
CGTCGGGAGTGCGGCGTCCGTTGAACCAGTCGAGCGCCGACACGGGCGACGAACCGGGAGCGATCCGCGAGGCGAGCTCGCTCAAACGTGGAATTATCTTATCCTCCGCCTCGCCGGTCTCGATGCCGAACTCTTTCGTGGGCCACAAAAGCAGGTTTTTGAACCAGGCGTAAACATCGCCGAAAGCCGACTGTCCCGCCTCGAGCCCGGTGTAGCCCGGAAGCACCGAACCGTCGACCTGTCCGCATATTCCGCGGATAAGCCTTCCGGCGATATCCTCGTGGGGACAGACAAGTATGTCGCAGGTAGAGGTTCCCATTATGCGTGTGAGGACTCCCGGCGAAATGCCCGCGCCGATCGCTCCCATGTGGGCGTCGACGGAGCCCGCCGCGACCGTTATGCCCTCCGGAAGGCCCAAACGACCGGCCCATTCGGCGGTGAGACTTCCGACGGGCCTGTCGGCGGTGAATGTCTCGTCGGGAAGCCTCCGGCGCATCTCTCCGAGCAGGGGATCGAGCCTCGACAGGAATTCGGCGGGAGGGTATCCGCCCCACTCGGCGTTCCACATCGCTTTGTGTCCCGCGGTGCAACGACTTCGGGCGATCTTTACGGGGTCTTTGCAGCCGGTCAGCAGGGCTCCCATCCAGTCGCTGTGCTCGAGCCACGAATGGGCCTTGGCGCGTACCGAAGGATTCCCGCCGAGAACATGGAGCATCTTCGCCCAAACCCATTCGGCCGAGTAGGATCCGCCCACGTATTTCGTGTAATCGACACTGCCCGACCGGGCCAGAGTGTTGATCCGTGCGGCCTCTTCTATGGCCGTGTGGTCTTTCCACAACACGAACATGGCGTCGGGATCGTCGGCCAGTTCGGGCAGGAGCGCAAGAGGCGTCCCCTCGGCGTCGATCACGACGGGTGTGCTTGCCGTGGTGTCGAACGATATCGCGCAAACCCCGCTCACGATCTCCGGGGAGACCCTGCCGACGAGTTCGGAGACGGCTCCCTCCAGCGACTCGATATAGTCGAGCGGGTGCTGGCGGTACATATCCCGCGAAGGGTCGCAGTAGAGCCCCTCACGCCAGCGCGGATAGTGTCTGACGGCCGAAGCGATCCGCCGTCCCGTCAGGGCGTCGACCACGATCGCACGGCATGAGTCGGTGCCGTAATCGACGCCGATAACATATTTGGATACCATAATTTTAAGCGTTAATCTTTCTTTCCGATTTAGGGGCGACGAATATCCCGTACACGGCGATTACAGAGAAAGCCACCGCAGGCACAATGTAGGCAACCATTATACTGCCCGCCTGGTCGGAAACTATTCCCTGTATCTGGGTCAAAAGGGCCGCTCCGGCAATGGCCATCACCATTCCCGCACCGCCGATCTTGGTGTCTTCGCCCAGGTCGTGCAGGCCGAAAGCGTATATGGTGGGGAACATCAGCGACATACATCCCGAAATACCCACCAGGCACCACACTCCGAACGCACCCTGCCCGAAGATGGCTCCAAGACAGCACGCCACGGCCAGCAGCGCCATCGCCGTCAATATCCGCGAGCCTTTGAACCAGCGCATAAGGGCCGTGCACACGAAACGCATCGCCACGAACAGCACCAGCGACATTATATAGTAGGTCGCTCCGGCTTGTTCGGGAGTACGCGGAAGCAGGTCGTCGAGTCCGATCCACTCGCAAAAGTTATAGAATCCCGCCGCAAGCGGTTCCACTCCACGCAGTGCGCCGATCACGGCATCGGACGAAGCTCCGTTACCCAACGCCGCGATGACCCCGTCGAAATCGAGCTGGGCCATGGCGTAGCGTATGACGAACGACCAGACCGCGATCTGCGCTCCGACGTAGAAAAATTGCGCCACCACGCCCCAGACATAGTTGCGGTTCTTGAAGAGCCTTCCGAAAGTGGCGCGCAGATCTATGCGCCCGCCCTCCTCCTTGAGGTTGGGCATCCTGGTGAGCCGTATGGCGACCATGAGCGCGACCATCACCAATCCCAGAATGACATAGGTGGTTGTCACCGCGCCGAGTTCGCCCGACTGGATCGCCGCGAGTTCGGCCTCGGGAAGCGCGGCGCGTTCGGCGGCGGTGTAGGTGTTGAGCTGCGAGAGTATGAACACCTGGCTCAGAACCACTCCCGCTATCGCGCCGAACGGATTGAACGACTGGGCGAGATTGAGCCTGCGGGTGGCCGTTTCGAGCGGCCCGATGGCCAGAACGTAGGAGTTGGCCGAGGTTTCGAGTATCGACAGTCCCGCGAAGAGCACGAATATGGCCAGCAGATACATCACGAAGCTGAGATCCATGTCGATCGATCCGCACAGCATGGCGGGATAGAACAGGATCGCTCCGAGCGAGTAGAGGCCGAGGCCCAACAGTACGCCCGATTTATAGGTGTGGCGCTTGATGAACATGGCGCCGGGCAGGGCGCAACATCCGTATCCCAGAAGGTAACACACCACCTGTATCCATGCCGTCTTAGTGTCCGACAGACTCATTATCCGCTTGAAGGCGGCAAGCATCGTGTCGGTCAGGTTATTGGGGGCCGCCCATGCGAAAAAAAGCGTGGTGAGCAGCATGAAAGGGAAAATTATTCCCTTCGGCAGTAATCTCTGTTTTTCCATTTCAACAATTATTTCGCGAATTTCGAGACTATTTCGGTAAGCTCGACCCCGAACAATCTTTCGACTATGGGTGCGATCACGGCATCGTCGGCCTGTATGTGGATGATGCTCTGGACGTGGCTGAGTTCACCGCCCGGGGCGAGAGGCGCTCCGGGAGACGAACTCTCGATCTCGTAGAAGGGTCCCATGATGGTTCCCTCGTCGGTGAGCCCGTCGTTGTAGGCGTTGATAACGTCGCCGCCGAACGGATCGTCCTGCACGCCCCACTTGCCGTTGACATAGTCCCGGGGCCCGCCGGGAAGATTGTAGCTGAGAATGGTCAGCACCTTTTTGGCCGAATCGTAACTGCCGCACATGTTCCGCGCGCGTCCGTAGGGCACCCCTATCTTGCTGCGATACTCGCCGTCGATCTTGAAATAGATCATATCCTCTTCCACCAAAAGCCTCTCCGAAGGAACCTTTCCGAAATAGTCGTCGTTGACGATCGTCCCTTCGGCGGCGGGGTCGAACGGAATGAACACCGTGGTGGTCGGGGTGGGGGTGAAGTGGCTCAAAAGCCAGATCGAGACCAGCCCGCCCTCTTTCGTCCACGCCTCGGAACCGTTGTTGCGGATGGTGTTGGCGGTGGTGTAGGCCACCATTTTGGCTTCGGCGGGTATCTCGCCTCCGAGCATTGCACCGACGGTTCCCCTGTCCAGCATCGAGATCGTGCGCCGGATGCCGATGTCGAACCGCGTGCCCGAGGCATTTTCCAGAACGGCCGATTTGGTGAATGTCACCTCGCCCGCGCTTTGGGCTACGATATCGAACCTTTCGGTATCTATCAGCGAGGGTACCACCCAGTTTTTATATATCTGTTCCTCGCCAGGTGCAAAGTAAAGCGAGAAAGCTCCCCCCTCGGGGCCGAGCCAGAAACGCTCCTCGCCTCCCACCGGATTGAACTGCGCGGAACGCTCGCCCGATTCGATGAAACGATAGTTGATCCAGCCGTAGCTGTCTCCGGCCTCACCCGCGGCGGACGAGGTCATCACCCTGCCCTGATAGCCCGGAGCCACGAGCAGGCGCGACTCGCCGTCACCGCCGACGAGTTCCAGCGTTTCGATCCCCCGTTCCGTTAAAAATTCCCTGTCGTATCCGTAACTTCCCATCTCGTTGGTTTTGTTTTGTGAACATGAGATCATGCCGGCCACGACCGGCGCCAACACTGCGGCTGTAACAATTTTGCACTTCATGACTCCATTCTTTTTTAATATTATTTGTACAAAGGACCGTATACCTTGCAGGCGCGGTAGTCGCCGCCTTCGTTGTCCATTCCGTAGGCGGCCCAGGCGCTCGGACGGAAGATATCCTCTTCGGCGACGTTGTGCATCGACACCGGTATACGGAGCATCGAGGCCAGCGTGATGAGGTCGGCGCCGATATGTCCGTAGCTGATCGCGCCGTGGTTGGCGCCCCAATAGTTCATCACGCTCCACACATCGCGGAAACGGCCCTCGCCGGTAAGCCGGGGGGCGAACCATGTCGTTGGCCACGTCGGGTCGGTGCGTTTGTTGATCGCCTCGAAGATATCGCGGTCGACATCGACGATCCACCCTTCGGCCAACTGAAGCACCGGCCCCTGCCCGTCGAGCAGATTGAGCCTGCACATTGTCACCGGCATCTCGCCTTTGCTCAAAAAGTGCGACGAATAGCCTCCGCCGCGCATGTACTCCCTCGAGGCGGGGAACCATGTCACGCTGTCGAGACATGCGTCCACCTCCTGCGGAGTGATCTCCCGGAACGGCTTCATGGCGGGAGCGCCGTCGCGGCTCTGGCGTCCGGTGGCGTCGAGGCAGCACGAACCCGAATTTATCAGGTGGATGATGCCGTCCTTCGCCTTGCCGGTCAGTTCTTTGCCCGTGACCCGTTTGACCGAGGCGGGGCTCCAGTAGGTTCTCACGTCGGCGAATATCTGCGCCGTTCCGGTCACAAGATGGCCCATCAGCATCGAGACGCCGTTCAGGGTGTCGTTCTCGGTCGCGAAGGTGTACGCCTCGCGAATGCCGTTCCAGTCGAACGAACTGTTCAGTATGGCTTCCGAAAAGTCGCCGTCGGGCATGAAATCGGTCCATTGGCGCTGTCCCTGAAAGCCCGCCGCGATCGCGTTGTGCCCCATCGCCTCCTCTTCGAATCCCATCCCGGCCAACTTGGGATTGCCCGTCATCATGTCGCGGAAGATGAGCGTCATCTTCACCACATACTCCCACCTTTCGTCCTTCTCCTCGCGGGAGTAGACCAGATGTGCGGGATTGAGGTCCTGCCCCTCGTTGGACACGCAATATTTTTTAGTCCATGCCATGGCCTTCTCGAACTCTTCGTGGTCGTAGATGCCGAGCCTCACGCGGCGTTCTATCTCGCTCGCGTCGACATACTCGTTGCGCATTCCCAGATATTTTTGGAAGAAATCGGGATTCGGGATCGAACCGGCGATGCCCATCGACACCGAGCCTATCGACAGGTACGACTTGTCCTTCATCGTCGCGACCGCTATGGCGGCCCGGCCGAAACGGAGCAGCTTTTCGCGAACGTCCTCGGGAATGGTCTGATCTCCCATGTCCTGAACGTCGTGACCGTAGATGCCGAACGCCGGAAGCCCCTTCTGGTTGTGGCCCGCGAGCGCCGAGGCGAGATAAACGGCTCCGGGGCGTTCCGTACCGTTGAAACCCCATATCGCTTTGGGCATGGTGGTGTCCATGTCGATAGTCTCCACCCCGTAGCACCAGCAAGGGGTGACCGAAAGCACCGCACCGACTCCCGAGCGGCTGAATTTCTCGGCGGCCATGGCCGCTTCCGCAACACCGCCTATGCAACGGTCGGCGATAACGCATTCCACCGGCGAGCCGTCGCTGTGGCGGAGGTTCGCACTGAGCAATTCGGCCGCGTTGCGCGCCATTTGCATCGTAGTCTCTTCCAGCGACTCGCGGATGCCGCCTCTGCGGCCGTCGATCACCGGACGGATACCGATCTTGGGCAATTCTCCTATAAGCCTCGATTTGTTCATGATCTTGTTTGGGTTTTAAACGATTTTGCAATATATAAATTGTTTTCAGGCAGAGATACCATCCCCGCCGGAAAAATGGGTTCGATTCTTTCCGAACTCACGTTATTTAGAGTTTTCCGGCACAGTCGGCCGACACGGAGACAGCATCAGGTGTACTGAACTCCGTGCCGAGAGGGGGGGGTGGCCGACATTTTGCAACTATCCGCAGGGCTTCTCTCCGGATAATTGAGAAACGTTTAAGTTCGGGTTATGGATCGTTCCGATCCTTTCATCGAAGCTGTTTTCAACCTTGCTTTGCTGAAAACAGCTTCGACGAGAGAGACCGAACAATTTTTTAGTTTACCTCGAGATCCTGCCATGCGGGGAACTCGGGGAATTTGGCGTGGGGTTCGGCCTGATACCAGAAGACCGTGGAAGCTATGTCGGACTGCTGGGGAAGATAACGGCCTCCGTGCCTCCACCCCAGATCCTGAATGGTCACCCGCAGATCTTTTTCGAACCGCACCGGATCGAGAACGTGCCAGCGATAAAGGCCGAATCTCTGGGACGCCTTGTACGTGCCGTCGGGACGGATCACCTGATGAAGACCGGCATAGGGGGTCGAAAATTCGGTGTACTTGCCGCCGCGGTCGAAATTGTACGAGCCGCAGAAGTAGTCCTCCGTTCCGGTTCCGCAGATGGTGGGGAATTTCTTGTCGCCGTCCATGAAGAACTTGATCTCGCCTTCGCCCCATGTTGTGTACGCCCCAAGCCATGTAAACGCCTACATATTGGCCTTTGCCCTCGATGCCGTCGACGATCGTGTAATCCGAGCCGACGTTGTTTCTCGTGCGGCGGAACTGGGCGTGGAAATAGCCCTCATCCTGGGGGACGTCGGTCAGAGTGTAGTCGATCTGATAGTAGAGGGTCATGCGGGCGGCGTCGTTGACGTTTTCCATCGTGATCTTGCATTTCTTGCGGAAAGGCATCTTCCAATAGCAGTTGAACGCGCTTCCGGGATTGACGCAAACCGCCAGGCTGTTCAGCGGGGCGTATTCGCCCCAGCCCATGCCGAAGAAGTCTCCCACCGGGCACTCGACCGAAGGCTCTTTCTCGTCGTCCCAGTATATCCTGATAATGGTGAAGCGCCAGTTTCCGGTAGGGGTCATCCAGATGTGCTGGATGGCGCCGGGGCCTTCCATTTCGGCTATGGTGACGGTCTCGCCCGGCTCGATGTGGATGTAGGGGTTCACTTTCCAGCCCTGGCCCAGATCGCGTGCGGCGTGGGTGGCGTTAGCGGTGTTTCTCGGAGCTTTCGGATCGGGGATGGCCATGCCTCCCTTGCTCCTCTCGCCGGTGAAGTTCTCGGGGCTTATGGAGCGGGTCTGGGCGTTGGAGAGCCGGGAGAGGTTGCCCATACTCTGATCGAGACCGTTGTAGGAATAGTTTTGTGAAAATCCGTTCACGGCGAACAGGCAGAGCAGGCCGGAGAGAATAAATTTCATGTTCATAGCGATAATATATTAAATTTGGGTTAGTTCTAAAAATCACAGGATCAGTGTCGTACCAAAACCGACCGGGGTTTCGCTAAATCGTTTTTGCAAAAATATGTATTGCAATTCGAAAATCCAAATTTTCGACACAAATTTTTATCTGCAAACGGATATTTTCGTGCGGCAGGCGACCTAACGTCTCACCGAAGAGGCCCTCACGATCAGTTCCGCGTCCACGGCCACCACCTGCCGGGTGCGGTTGCGGCTCTCGATAGCTTCGGCCAGCGTCTCGACCGTCTTCTGCGCCATGACGGCAATGGGCTGCTTGACGTATGTGAGGGGCGAATAGAAGAAATCGAACGCCTCGGAGTCGTCGAAACAGGCGATGGCGAGTTGATCGGGGATTCTGATATTCTCCCGGATCAGATATCTCAGGGAGTTGATCGCAATGGTGTTGGTCGCGAACAGCAGGGCGTCGGAGCCCGATTCGATCATTTTGGGCAGCGTCTTGAGGATGCTTTTGGTGAGGTTGTTGCTCTTCAGATAACCCACGTTGATCGCCTCTTTCAATCCGTGGTCGGCCATGGCCTGCTTGTATCCGCGGATCCGCTCCTTCATGTGCGAAAGCGAGGTGTCGTAAGCCACCATCCCGATAGAGCGGAATCCCGAGTCGATAAGGTGTTCGGTGGCCATGCGGGCGGCCTTGAAGTTGTTGAGCACCACGCCGCTCATCCCGTCGACCAGACGGTCGAGAAGCACCACGGGAATGTCGGTTCCCGCAAGTTCGGCCAGCGTTTTCTCGGAGTGCTCGGTCGGAACCACTATCAAACCGTCGACACCTTTATTTATAAGCCCCCCGATAAGGGTGTTCAATTTCCGTGCGTCTTCGTCGGAGCTGCCGAAGAAAACGGTGTAGCCCAACCTGGCCGAACTGTCTTCGATGCAACGCGCCATCTGGGAGAAAAACGCGTTCGTGATGTCGGGAACGACGACGCCGATTATGCCCGTTTTGCCGCTGCGAAGGCTTTTCGCCGCCATGTTCGGATGATAGTTCATCTCCCTGGCGACATTGAAAATATGTTTCTCGGTCTGTTCGCTGACCCTGTATTTCCGGCCTTTACCGTTAAGAACGAAAGAGACCAAAGCCGTGGAGACCCCCGCCCTTTGCGCAATATCTTTTAATGAAACACGCTTTACTTCAATCATTTGCAGTAGCAGAAAATTATACGAAAACCTCCGCCCGGACACCGGGCGGAGGCAAATATAACTACAAAGACCAATAAAAACAAGCGATTTGCTAATTCGTTTTAAGTTTTATCGGAAATTCCCCGATACGGGTGGAAAAACAGATGTGCGTTTCGGGAAATACGGCGGCTTTCCGAGGCCCGTATCGCAGTTTACAGATCGGCTTTTTCCAGTTCGACAAAATATCTGTAAGTCGATACTTTAAGTTCGGTGGCCGCCGCGTCGTCGCACACGATGATCCCTTTACGGTGCGTTTGCAGGGCGGTGATCGTCCGGCAGTGGTTGTAGCACCCTTCTATGCCATGCCGCACGGCATCTGCTTTGTTGTGACCGGTGGCCATTATTATCACCTCGCCCGCATCGAGGATCGTGCCCACGCCGACCGAGAGAGCGGTGCGCGGCACCTCCGAAATATCGGCGAACATGCGTGAATTATCCGCCAAAGTCTCTTTGGTGAGCGTCTTTACGCGTGTGCGCGAGGAGAGCGACGAGAAAGGTTCGTTGAAGGCTATGTGGCCGTCGGAGCCTACTCCGCCCAGGAACAGGTCGATCCCTCCCGCCGCCTCGATCCGCTTCTCGTACCGCTCACATTCGAGAACACGATCTTCGGCCATGCCATCGAGGATGTTGACGTTCCGCTCGCGAATATCGACGTGTTTGAAAAAATTCTCCCACATGAAATAGTGATAGCTCTGCGGATGATCGGCAGGCAGGCCGACATACTCGTCCATATTGAAAGTTATCACATCGGCGAACGATACTTCGCCCTCGTTGTGCAGCCGTATCAGTTCCTTGTAGGTCAGCAGCGGCGTACTGCCGGTGGGAAGGCCCAGGACGAACGGACGACCGTTGTCGCGCCTGTGTTCGTTGATGCGCCCGGCGATGTATCGGGCCGTCCAGCGGGCTGCTTCCTGCGGCGTTTGATGAATCAGTACTCTCATAAAAAATCAGTGAAATAATAAAATAATTAAGAATTTCGTTAATATCCACAGTCGTATATCGGTGCGAATATAGAATAAATACTCAATAACTATGGTGGGATTGTGCAAAATAATTAAATATTAATTTTTAAAAATATTCATTATGACATAGAATATACATTGCGAAACGGCAGATATTGTGTGCTTTACCGACTCGCGGAAGGGAGTGGATATCTATATGATTTAGTTGGTGGTATGAAAAATTTTATATTTTTGCCTGTGATGCAGGCTGGTTATTGTCAAATTGTAGAGGTGCAGAAGAATGGATGACAGACTGTTAAATGCGCTGAGTGAAGGTGATCGCGGGGCTTTCGACACGCTGGTCAGGCTGTTCTATCCCCGCCTGATGGGTTACGCCCGCATTATGATCGACGAGGAGGAGGCGAAGGATGTTGTTCAGGATGTTTTTCACTATGTGTATGAGCACCGCTCGCAGTTGAACTTCAACCCCGCATTCGGGAACTACCTTTTCCGTATGTGCTATACCCGGGTGGTCGACCGTCTGCGCCGCCGCAAGTTTCTGCCCGACGACCCGCAACAGACGGACCGGTTGCTCGAAGACGAGTTGAACTGGATGAATCGCAAGAACAACGATATAGTCGCCACTCTGTCCCGGCAGGATTTGATGGAACGCGTCGAAGAACTGATCGCCGGGTTGCCCGCCGCACGGCGTAAGGTTTTCCGCCTCTCCTTCATGCACGACATGAGCAACGCCGAAATCTCCGAGACACTGTCCATGCCGCGCCGCACGGTGGAAAGCCATCTCTATTTAGCCCTCAAATTTCTGCGGGAACGACTCGATGGGGCCGACATGCTGATACTGATGCTGTTGCTGGCACATCAAGTCTGATCCCGCATACTTTCCGTTCCGGAAAATCACAAATATCGATGGGCGCTCAGTAAATTCCATCGCTCACTCGTTTATCATTTAAACATCCTTAGTCCATGAAGAAACCTGATTCTTCCACTATCCTTTCATGCCTCGAACACCGCGGCGATACGGCCGCGCGGGACGAGGTGTGGCAATGGGTATCTTCGGATGAAAAGAACCGCGAAGAGTTTTACCGCCTCAAAGAGTTGTGGGCGCTACGCAACGTGCGTGTCCACTCCTCGGAAGCGGAGATCGAGATGGCGGTACGCGCTTTCAACGACAAGATCGATCGACGGTCGTCGCTGCGCCGCCTGCGCCGCTTTGCCGCCGTTGCATCGAGCGCCGCCGCGATCTTCGCCGCCGCGTTGTTGTGGATCGGCATCGCCGACATAGGCCGTAGCACCGAATGGCACACCATAACGGCATCCGCCGATAAGGTGAGTTGTTTCACGCTGGACGACGGCTCCAAAGTCTATCTCAACAAATCTTCCGAACTCTCGTATCGCGAGGATTTCAACACCCGGCGGCGGGATGTCCGCCTCGACGGGGAGGCCTATTTCGAGGTGGCTCACAATCCTTCACGGCCTTTCACGGTGCATTCGCCGGACGATGTTTCGATCCGTGTGCTGGGTACCTCGTTCAATGTGCGCACGGGTGCGGCGATGGAGGTGGTGCTCGAAAAGGGACAGGTGGCCCTTACCGGCGGCAACGGATCCCGGTTGGCCACTCTGTCACCCGAGCAGCGCGCTGTTTTCGACGCCTCGAACAGCAAGGTAACGGTCGAGCGGACCGCCACCGCCAGATACACGTCGTGGCGCTTCGAGCAGAAAGTCTACGACGATATCACCATGGCCGAGATCGTCCGCATGATCGAGGAGCGCTACGATGTTTCGGTCTCGATGGATCTGAACGTAAACAGCGACAACCGTTATCACATAGTGGTCAATAACGGGGAAACTCTCGACGAGCTGCTATCCATGCTCGAATATCTCACCTCGATCGAGTATAAGATCGACGGCCGTCATGTGATGATAAAACCCAAAACCTGAAACCCGAGAAACTACACATAGAACTAACCCAAAATTAATTACAAAACTAACCCAAACTTTTCTTTGCTTATGAATGTTAAATCTTTGCAATTTCGTGTGGTAGGAGGACGTGTGTCCATGCTGAAGCGGAGCGCCGTTCTTATCGGCGTGTTGCTTGCTCTTGCCACCGGTAATCTGTGGGCACAAAGTGCGGATGTGAGTATCGAGCCCGCCGGTAAGACACTGCGTGCCGTTCTGCCGGAGATCACCAAGCAGACAGGAGTGGAATTCCTGTATGACATCGAACTGCTTTCCACACGGGTTTCGGGAACCGGAACCCTGCGGGGCAGCGTGGAGAGTGTACTCGACCGTATGTTGGAAAACACCGGGATCAGATACACCCGCTCCGACAACCGTATCGTTTTGGCGCGTGACGCCGCACCCGAGGCGCCGGTACGCCAGGCGGCATCGGTCTCTTCGGAATACACTCTCAGGGGCCTCGTCACGGATGGGAAAGACCAGCCGCTGGCGGGCGTGACGGTGATCGAGAGCTCGCGTAACGCCACCTACACCGGCGGCGACGGCGCTTTTACGATCACTGTGAAACCCTCCTCCTCGCTTACGTTCTCCTATCCCGGCTATGTGAGCCAAACGATCCCCGTCGAGAGCCGTTCGGCGATCGAAGTCGGTCTCGAAGAGGATATTCAAACATTGGACGAAGTGATAGTCGTGGGATACGGTACCATTAAGAAACGCAATCTGGTGGGCGCGGTGGATCAGATCGACGCATCGGCCATCGAAAACCGTCCCACAAGCAATCTGGCCCGTTCGCTTCAGGGCGAAATTTCGGGTCTGAACATCTCGTTCATCGACAGCAAGCCTTCGCGTTCGGCAACATTCAATGTGCGCGGCGAGACATCCATCGGCGCGGGTGGTTCCACGCTGGTGCTGATCGACGGTGTGGAAGGGAACCTTAGCGCCATCAACCCCAACGACGTGGAGACCGTGTCGGTACTCAAGGATGCTTCGTCGACAGCCGTGTACGGGGCAAGAGGGGCGTTCGGTGTCATTCTGGTGACCACCAAGAATCCGAAGAAGGGCGTTCCCACGATCAATTACAACAGCTCGGTCAGCATCAACCGCCGTACCGTCGTACCCGACCTTATTACCGACGGTTTGACGTGGGTGAATTGGTGGAAAGACTCGTACAACGGTTACTACAACGGCTCCAGAGCTTTGCTGGACCACATCGACAGTACGGTTCCGTACTCGGGCGCCATCGACGCGGAACTGCAGCGTCGTAAAGCCGACCCGTCGCTCTCGAAGGTCGCCGCCCTGGAAGGACACCCGATGTTCGGTTGGGCGTATTACGACTCGACCGACTGGTTCGACCTCTTCTACAAGGATTTCAACACCTCGACAGAGCACAATCTTTCGCTCTCCGGCGGCAGCGATCACGCCGACTATTATATCTCCGGACGTTACTACTACATGAACGGTATATACCGCGTGGGTAACGAATCGTTCAATCAGTACGACGTGCGCGCCAAAGGCTCTTTGAACATCCGTCCGTGGTTCAAGATCACCAGCAACCTTTCGATGTCGATCACCGATCAGTACGAACCCAAGCATCCGCGCAACAACTTCAACGTGCAGCGCGCGATCAACCACGTGGGTATGCCGCTCTCGCCGGTGAAGAACCCCGACGGTTCGTGGACGACATCCGCCGCGATAACCGGTTACGCCTCCTTCGTCGAAGGAACTTCGTACCGTACGAACGATCACACCTATCTGCGCAACAAGTTCTCGGCCGATATAAACATACTGAAAGACGTGTTGTTGCTTCAGGCGGACTATTCCTACAACTACACCGCCCGAACGAGGATCGACGTTCAGAATCCTATAAAATACTCCAAAAAACCGGGCGTCTATCTTCTGGAGTCGGAGTCGGCGGGAGAATCTCTCTCGCAGGTCGAGTACGACACCAACTATCAGACCGCCAACGCCTACCTGACCTTCACCCCCAACCTCGGCGAAAAACACGACCTCACGGTGTTGGGCGGATGGAATATCGAGAATCAGACCTATAAAACCCTGACCGTATCGCGCGCGGACTTCATCACGGCCAACAAGCCTTCGTTCTCGCTGATGAACGGTGTGGCCGACAATCCCGTCTCCGGCGGCAACGCATGGTCGTACATGGGAGCTTTCTTCCGCGTGAACTACAGTTTCGGCGGCAAGTATCTTTTCGAGGCCAGCGGCCGTTACGACGGCTCCTCCAAGTTCCCCGTGAATTCCCAGTGGGGATTCTTCCCCTCGGCTTCGGCGGCGTGGGTGCTTTCGGAGGAACCGTGGATGGAGTGGGTGAAAAACGCCAAGGCCAATGTAAAGTTGCGTCTGTCGGCGGGTTCCATGGGCAACGGCAACGTGGCCCCCTATTCCTACACTTCGGAGATGTCGGTCGCGACCGCAGGCGATATTGTTATCGGCGGAAACTATCCTTCGTACACCACCGTCGGTGCAACCACTCCCGTCTCCCTCACCTGGGAAAAGGCAACCTCCTACGATATAGGTCTGGATATGGACTTCTTCAACAACCGCCTGTCGTTCTCGGGGGATATCTACCGACGGAACACCACCAACATGTACACCGTCTCGGTCCCGCTGCCATCGGTATACGGAACCACTCCGCCGAAGGGTAACAACGGGGAGATGCGCACCGACGGCTGGGAACTCTCGCTCTCATGGCGCAACTCGTTCGAACTCGGTGGAAAACCTTTCAATTACAGCGTCAAGGCGACGGTTTGGGACAACAAGTCCACCATTACCAAATACCTCAACGACACCGGCACTTTGGGCAGTGTCTCGGGATATATCGACAACGGCGGTTCGCCCTCGTCGTACTATCCGGGCATGACCCTGGGCGAGATATGGGGCTACACGGTATCGGGCCTGTTTAAAGATCAGGACGACATCGACAATTCGGCGATACATAATTTCGTTCAGGCGTCCGATAAGGTCACACGTCCCGGACAGGTCAAGTTCGCCGACCTGGACGGAAACGGATACATAGATCCGGGTGCGTTCACCGTCAACGATCACGGCGACCTCACCATTATCGGGAACCAGCAGGCAAGATATCATTTCGGCCTCAACCTTTCGGGTAGCTGGAACGGTATAGGACTGTCGGTGTTCCTGCAAGGCGTGGGCAAGAGGGACTGGTATCCGGGTTCGGACGCGGGTTACTTCTGGGGTAAGTACGGACGTCCGTTCTTCTCGGCCATCCCCAGCATCCACAACTACACCAGCGACATGTACAACGAGGAGCTCGACAACTGGGACACGGCTTACTGGCCGCGCATGACCTCCTATCAGTCCAACGCCCAGAAAGACTGGACGAGGGCTCTCGAGATACCCAACACCCGGTATATCCAGAAAGCCGCGTATGTGCGCGTGAAGAACATCACCGTCGACTACACTTTCAACGAACGCATATGCCGCGCCATACGCATGAAAGGGCTGAAAGTGTATCTCTCCGGCGAAAACCTGTTCACATACTCTCCGCTCCATAAATACGCCCCGAATTTCGATCCCGAGGGACTCTCCTACGACACGGATTTCGCAGCTGCCGCCGAAGGGTACACCTATCCGATACTGAAAAGTGTAACTATCGGTCTTAACGTAACATTTTAATTCGAGGAGGATAATATGATGAAGAAGATTATTTCAATTATCGTGTGCGCGTTGAGCCTCTCCGCTTGTAAGGACTATCTGACACAGATCAATCCCAACAGGATCGAAAGTGAATACTACTTCACCGACGAGGCTTCGCTCGAGATATACACCAACGGCTTAATAAGAAGTTTCGCCACCAATATACAGACCTTCGTGGGCGGCGACCATCTTTCCGACACCCACTCGTGGGACGGACAGACCGCCTACTACATGGACAACTACACCGCCTCCGACGCCACCAACTGGGGGACGGGCAACTGGTCGCAGTTGCGTTCCATCAACTACTACCTGGACAATATGCGCGACGCGCAGGCCTCCGCAGAGATTCTGAACCACTATGAGGGTGTGGGGCGTTTCTTCCGCGCGTTGTTCTATATCACCAAAGTCCAGACTTTCGGTGCGGTGCCCTGGTATGAACACCTGATCGACGCCGCGGATACGGAGATGCTTTACAAGGATCGCGACAACCGCGAATTCGTGGCCACCAAGATACTCGAGGATCTCGACTACGCCTCCACACACTGCCTCGCTTCGAGCAAGTACATGGTGCGCGCGTCGTACATCCACCGTTATGTGGCCCTGACCCTCAAAGCCCGTTTCTGCCTCTATGAAGGAACCTATCGCAAGTATCACGCCGTCGATCCGTCGACCGGTTCGGCGTGGTTGAGCAACGAAAGCGAGGCGTACCTGCGCGAGTGCGTGAAGGCCTGTGAGGAGATAATCGCCTCGGGGGTCTATTCTCTGACCGACAGCCCCGCGAACCGCAAGACCCAATACCGCGACATGTTCACCAATGCCGACGCCTGCGCCGCGCACGTCAACGAGTTTATCTGGGCGCGCGACTACGACATCGACAAGATGGTGACCTACGCGATCAACAACTACATGGTCAATTCCCAGCACGCCAACTACGCGTTCACCCGCCAGTTCATCAACAGCTATCTGATGACCGACGGCACTCCTTTCACCGACAAATACGCCGACTATAACAGCGTGGATTTCGTGACCGAATGCACCGACCGCGACTACCGTCTGGCCCAGACTATCCGCACTCCCGGTTTTGCCCGCGATGGCGGCGCCTCGTTGTGGGCTCCCGACGTAACCTTCTCGAAGACCGGTTATCAACCTGTCAAGTGGCTGACCGACGACTCCTCGAAGGACACCAACGTGGCCGCGATCGCTTCGGACGTTCCCCTGATGCGGTATGCCGAGGTGTTGTTGTCATACGCGGAAGCGAAGGCAGAGTTGGGGGAAATGACCCTCGAGGTGTGGAACAAGACCATCACCCCTCTGCGTGAGCGGGCGGGCGTCAAGAGCATCTACCCGACGGCGGCCGATCCTTACATGGTCGGGTATTTCCAGAACGAGGTCACCGATCCCTATATCCTCGAGGTTCGCCGCGAGCGCGGGATCGAACTCACGATGGAGAACGGACGTTACCAGGATATCATGCGCTGGCGTCAGGGCGATCTGGTGGCGCGTCCCTGGATAGGGCTGTGGATTTCCGCCGTGGACACGCCGCTCGACCTGAACGCCGACGGCACTCCCGAAACTTTCGTCACCGCCGATTCCGGCGTGTCGTCGACCCTGAGGGTGCTCATGATCGACGCCGCTTCCGAGGCGGGCCACAAACTGTCGAACGGAACTTACGGCAATATTAATCCTTCGACGGCGTTGCAGCGCAACTGGCACGATTACAAGTATGTAAGGCCGATCCCGACGACGGCTCTGCAGGAAAATCTCAATCTTTCACAGAACCCCGAATGGTAATAATTAACGTGAGTTTTACGGATTCGGGCATGGTATGTATTTATAATCAGGATGTTTATTGCGCCTGAATCCGCAAAACCCACGTTAATCGGCATCTTCGATGCCTTAAGTTTTACGAACCCCCTAAATTCCGCATCTGCCGCCGGGCAGTGCCCGGCACTTACAGCTCCCCTTTCCCGCTACGCTCGGAAAGGCTACGCCCCCCTTGATAAGGGGGACTTTGCCAAACCCCAAGGGTTTGGCGGAAGAGGAAAACATTTGTTACACAAATATTTATCGTTTCGCGAATTCGCGAAACTCACGCTAATTAACGATTAAAAAAAATCATGAAAAAAGTTTTTTGGTCTTTGTTCTGCGCTTCGGCGATGGTGACGGTCGCTTCGTGCGATAAAAAAGGCGACGACGTATTCTCCAGAGAGAACGATACTTTGTCTGTGGACTGCACCGAACAGTCGGTCGAACAGAATATCCTTTCCAGCGGAGCATGGACCTCCGACTGCAGCGAAGTGGACTGGATCACCATATCGCCCGAAAGCGGTACGGGCAACGGTGTGGACTACGACACGTTCGCTCTTAATATCGAATACAACAGCGGGGCGGAGAGAACCGGCACGGTCAATCTTATTCACAACGGACAAAAGTATCCCGTCACCGTCACGCAGGGTGCATGTAATTTCGCCTACGGAACCCCGGCGGTTAACGGGAACGTTTTCCGGAATACCGAAAGCGAAGCATTTATAACGCTCTCTTACTCGGGCGCTTCGGGATATGAATCCGTCGAGATCTCCGGTACCGTCACCGGAGAGGGCGCCGACGGTCTCAAGATAACGACCGCGACACTTTCCGATTTCGACAAGGGTAGCGGCGCTCTATCCATTCCGATCGAAGGTACGCCGACCACGCTCGGCAAGGCAGTGTTCGAAATCTTTGCCGACGGCGTATCGGTGGGAACCTGCTCTACCAACGTGCTCGGCAACGCGGACGAGGTACCCAAGGGACTGCCCGTGGGTTGGAATTTCTACGCACTGGGCTTAACCACGGCTGAGGTTCGCGCCTCGAGCTACAACTACAGCTGGACTCAGGAAGCGACAAATCCCGCGACCGATCCCGCTCCGCTCAATGTGCACAAGATACTTCCCACCGCAGGAAACACCGAGGCTTACCTGACCGCAAGCGCGACCATAGGCGCCGTCGGAGACTACTCCTTCAATCCGGGTATACAGATCAGAGGTCTGATGGAGAACGACTACTTCCTGTTCGTTATCCCTGTCGAGAACATCGGCCCCGACACCCGCATTTCGGTGGAGGCTTCGATGGGCGGCGCAGGTTCGGGAGCCGGATACTACGCGCTCGAATACTCGGGTGATAACTCCGTGTGGAAGTTGGCCGAGGGTAGCACCTCGATGACCGTATTCGGCGCCACGGCCCAGGTGCACTTCCAGGCGCCCCAGTCGAACGCCTCCAATCCCGGCCGAACGTCGTACGACAAGGCGACCGACGAGGGTTACCGGAAGTACACGTTCCCGCTGACGGGCATCAACACCATCTACGACGGGAACCTCTATCTGAGATTGCGTGTGTGCATGGACCGCCGCCTGATCGGCTCGGAAGCGACAAACGCGATCGCTGTCGCATGGGAAGACCTCAAGGGCTTCGAAGTCGCGCTGGTCGAGGAGGACGAATAATTTTGTAAAACCGGCCGTTCCCCCGGGGTCCTGTCAAGGGCTTTGGGGGAACGGTTTAAGAGCTTCGGCAGAAAAATCAAAACAACCTCTAAAACACCAAAGACATGAGATATCGAACCTGGATACTTTCGCTGGCGGCGATCGCCGCCGTTATAATGGGTTGCGACAAAATCGTAACGCCCCCGAATATACCGAAACCTGAAGAGCCCGTCGATGAGGTGATATACAAGGTCGTGGCGCATCGCGGCGGGTATCTGGAGTGCAATCGCCCGGACTGCTCGATATCGTCTCTGAAATATGCCCTCGGCTTGAATTGTTACGCCTCGGAGTGCGATATCGTGTTGACAAAAGACAACGAAGTGCTCGTGATCCATCCCCAGAACGGCTATTTGGTAAACGGTCTCGAACCTTTCAACCATACGGCCGCCGAGATACGCGCCGCGGGAAAACTTGCCAACGGCGAGACCGTACCCTCTTTGCGCGATTTTCTGGCGGTATTGCAGGACAAGGAGCAAAACCCTCACGGAATGGTGCTTCAGCTCGATGTCAAACGCCTGACGAAAAACAGCGTCGAGATAGATGTCAACCACAGCATCAATGTGTGCTACCGTGCGTGTGAGATCATCAACGAGCTGAAAGCCAACGATCTTTGCGAATTCCTGATCCCGACGGGCACGAGTATCTTCAATGTGGTGCGCGACAAGGTAATAAACGACCATAAGATACGCCTCGCATGGGCGACCTGTACCAATCCGGCAAGTTACGGCAAGGCGTTCGCGCAGCTTGCGTACACCAAAGTCTTCGGCGCAAACACCACCTACAGCCCCATGGATTACATCAATGCGGGCGTGCCGTTGGTACTCTACAATGTCGACTCCGCCGAGGAGATGGATCTGGTCATTCCCTACTATCCCAGACTGAAGGCCATCTTCACCAACTATCCGGCGCTTTTGATTGGCAAACTCAAAGACGCGGGATATTAATGGCGGGACGGCACTATTAAAACTGTCCTTACCACTACTACCCCGAGATCCGCTACTGACCCCGGATTCATTAACCCTGCCTCTTTCGTCCGACTCCCTTCGGACAAAGACCGCCTTATAAACAGACCCTTACAAATAACCTATTTACGTATGAAACCTGGTATTTTTATCACCGTTTCACTTCTGTCGGCATTGTCGGTTTTCGATGCCGGTGCCCAGCAACGAAACGAAGAAATATGGAAGCATTCCGGTTATGTCGAACAGACTTCCCGCAGATATATCTCCATACCCGATATTCCGGGATATAAAACCCTGAAGTGCGACTTTCACATCCACTCCGTCTTTTCCGACGGACGCGTGACGGCGGCCACACGGGTCGACGAGGCGTGGTGCGACGGCCTGGATGCGATCGCCATGACGGATCATATCGAAGTACACAAATACCCCGGACTGGATGTTTCAAATCTCGACCAGCCCAACGACGAGGCCCTCCTGCGCGGAAAACAGATCGGTCTTTTGGTGATCCCCGGCGTGGAGATCACGCGTGCGAAACCGTTCGGCCACATGAACGCCCTCTTTATCGAAGACGCCAACGCGTTCAAAGAGCTCGATCCCATGGGCGCTCTGAACGAGGCGATAGATCAGAATGCCTATGTGATATGGAATCATCCCGGGTGGCCGGATAACAACACCACCATGTACGATATCCAGCAGGAGGCCATCGCGCAAAACAAAATACACGGCATAGAGCTCTTTAACGGCAACGACCACTATCCGAAAGTGCTGGATTGGATGTTGCGTTATCCCGTCTCCGTCTTTGCAAACTCCGACGTGCATCACCTGACCGGCCAGATCTACGGTGAGCGTTATCGCCCCATGACTCTGGTCTTCGCGAAAGAGTACACACCGGCCTCCGTGAGAGAAGCTCTGTTCGCCGGTCGCACGCTGGCCTTCTTCGATCAGACCCTTGCCGGAAAAGAGGATTTATTGAGAACCCTGGTCGAGCAATGTATCGAAGTGCGGGTGATAAACCCCGATAAAAACACCATCGAGATATGTAACGGATCGGATATAAGTTTCCAGATACGTTTCGGCAATTATATGTACTCCGTTCCCGTCCATCCGCGCAGCGTCAAGCGCGTCGACATTCCTTCGGGGGCGGAGGTCTCATTTACCAACTGCCTTACCGGCCCCGACAGCTCTCTTGTCCTGAAATTATGGTAAACCGGCCCCAGCCCATGAACCTCTCCATACGTCATATCGGCAAATCGTTGAGCCGCATGGTTATGCCCAACATCGGGGCGTTCATTGCTTGGGGGCTGATCACCGCGTTGTTCATCCCCGCGGGGTGGCTACCCAACGAGAGGCTGGCCCTGCTGGTCGAGCCGATGCTGAAAATGTTGTTGCCCATACTGATCGCCTACACGGGGGGAAGCAACGTCGCGGGTCAGCGCGGAGGAGTGGCGGCAGCCATCTCGGTTACGGGTATCATAGCCGGAAGCGATGTGCCCATGTTCATCGGCGCAATGGCTATGGGGCCTCTGGCGGGGTGGCTGCTCAAACGTTTCGACAGTTTTGCCGCGCGGCGCGTACCGGAGGGGTTCGAGATGCTGGTCAACAACTTTTCGGTCGGGATACTGGGAGTCGCCTGTGCCGTCGGCGGTTATTACGCCGTGGGGCCGCTGATGGGCTGGCTTACGGGCGTGATGGCTTCGGGAGTGGCTTTCCTAATGGCAAAGGGAGTGTTGCCGTTGGTGTCGGTCTTCATCGAGCCTGCAAAAGTGCTTTTCCTCAACAATGCCATAAACCACGGAATACTTACTCCCATAGGCGTGGAGCAGGTTCACGAGGGCGGACGATCGCTACTGTTCCTTCTCGAGTCGAATCCGGGCCCGGGACTGGGATTGCTGGTGGCCTACTCGATCTTCGGACGGAAAAGTGTCCGGCAATCGGCACCGACCGCGGCGGTGATCCATTTTTTCGGCGGGATACACGAGATATATTTCCCTTATGTTCTGATGCGTCCGGCCGTGATCGTGGCTCCCATCGCGGGTTCGGCGGCCGCGATAGCGTTCTACATGCTTTTCGGCGGCGCCCTTGTCGCTCCGGCCTCGCCGGGCAGTATCCTTACCGTGCTGGCGATGGCCCCGAAGGGCCGGACGCTGATCGTGCTCGCAGGGGTGGCGATAGCGGCGGTCGTCTCTTTTTTGATATCCATTCCATTCGTGAGAAAAGTCTCAGCCGACAGCGTTGCCGCCCCCGGGAGCGATCGTGTGCGAAGCGGGACGATCAGCAAAATAGTGTTCGCGTGCGATGCCGGGATGGGATCGAGCGCGATGGGTGCGCGACGGTTCGCACGACGGCTCGCCGACAGCCCCGTCGAGGTTACGTATGCTCCCGTGGACAAGATACCGGCGGGAACGCAGGTGGTGGTGTGCCAATCGATGCTGACCCCCAGGGCTCGAAAAGCCGCACCGGACGCAAGTGTAGTCACCATCGGGAACTTTCTCAACGATCCCGCGTTGGAAGATCTGTACCTGCGCCTGACCGCCGCGCCGCCGGTCTTGGCCCGGGAGAATATTTTATTGGGACTACCCTCGGAATCGAAAGCCGACGCCATACGAAGGGCCGGGCAGGCGCTCGTCGACGGGGGATACGCCACGGCGGAATATATCGGGGCCATGATCGAGCGCGAGGAGATATCGACCACGTATCTGGGGGCGGGGATAGCAATCCCGCACGGTACCGAGCAGGCCAAGGATGAGATAAAAACACCGGGAGTGGTCGTGCTTCAATACCCCGACGGGGCCGATTTCGACGGCGAGAAGGCGTATCTGGTGGTAGGTATCGCCGCCGACGGAGACCGGCATGTGGAGATACTCTCCCGGCTGGCGGCCGTGGCGGAGGATGCCGAACAATTCGGCGTCATGGCTCGAACCGGCGACAGAGAATTCATATACAACATATTGGAACAATGAAAAGAACAGCCATACAACTCGGCGCGGGCAACATCGGACGCGGATTTATCGGAGCATCGATGGAGCGATCTGGTTATCATGTCATCTTTGCCGATATCGACGGCGCGATCGTCGACAGGATAAACCGCGACGGACAATACACGGTAAATATCGAGGACGTCCGACCCGGCAGTGAGATAATCTCCGATATTTCGGCGATGGATATACGCGACGGTGGGCTCGTAGAGGCAATGTCGCGCGCCGATGTCATCACAACCGCCGTGGGAGTGGGGGTGCTCGGAAAGGTCGCGCCGCGGATCGCCTCGGGTATAACGGCACGGTTCAAAAGCGGCAATACCCTTCCTCTCAATGTTATCGCCTGCGAAAACGCGGTCGGGGCCACATCAATTCTGAAAGCTGAAGTGTTCAAACTCCTCGATGCGGACGAGCGGGCTTTCGCGCAGCAAAATGTGGGTTTTGCCGACTGCTCCGTCGATCGCATTGTGCCTCCGTCGGCATACGACAACCCGATAGATGTCGCCGTGGAGAGTTTCTGCGAATGGAACGTCGATAAAAACGGTCTGAAAGAGCCTTTCCCGAAGATCGAAGGGATGAACCTTACCGATAACCTGCAGGCTTACATCGAGCGCAAACTCTTTACCCTGAACACGGGTCACGCGATCACGGGTTATCTGGGTAGCCTGAAAGGCTATAAAACGACCGACGAGGCGATCGCCGATCCGCAGATCAGGGCCGTGGTTCGCGGAGCTATGCGGGAGAGCGGAGAGGCGCTCGTGAAAAAATACGGCTTCGAGAGGTCGGCGCACTCCGATTACATCGAGAAAATAATCACCCGTTTCGAGAACCCTTATCTCAAGGACGATCTTGCACGCGTGGGGCGCGATCCTTTGCGAAAACTCTCTCCGCAGGATCGGCTCGTAAAACCGCTCATGGCGGCACTCGAATATGGCCTGAGCGTCGACAACCTCCTGACTGGCATCGGCGCCGCGTTGCGCTACGACTATCCCGGCGACCCGCAAAGCGCCGGAATGCAGGCGATGATCCGCGAACAGGGGATCGCCGCCGCGGTGGCGGATATTACCGGGATAACCGAAGGCGACCCGCTTATGGACAGGATCATCGCCTCTTACGAGGGCCACGGGAACGCCGCCGCGCAGGAAGCGTCGAAAAAGGTCACGATCAGGGCGGCGCACGGTATGCACGCGCGTCCGGCGGCCGAATTCGTGAATCTGGTGAAGAGTCTCGGACTCGCGGTGTCGTTGCGCAGCGGAGCGAGGAGTGTAAGCGCGGCGAGCATACTGGGTATACTGTCGCTCGGGCTGAAATGCGGCGCCGAAGTCGAGATCGTCGCGCAGGGGAAAAACGCCCGGACGGGAGTGGAGACGATAACATCTTTCATCGAGAATCTATAAGGATATATGTACAGGATCGAAACACATATCGTTGCCTCGGAGGGTATCGCCCTGGGTAAAGCGTTCGTCTTGGACGGGACGCGGGCCGTTGTACCCGAAAAGAGGCAATGCGGGGCGGAAGAGGAGAGAGAGCGTTTCGACCGGGCTGTCGCCGTAACCGTCGGCAAGTTGAAAGAACTTGCCGGATGTAATGACATTTTCGCCGCTCACACCGAAATGGCAGACGACCCGGAATTACACCGTATCGTCCGTGAGGAGATAGATGCCGGAAAGTCGGCCGAAAAAGCCCTCGAGGAGGCTTGCGCCGCGATATGCGATATTTTCGCGCAGATCGACGATGAACTTCTGCGCGAGAGGGTTTCGGATGTGCGCGACGTATGCAACCGGATAGCGAATGAACTTTGCGGCGGCGGGTGCGACCCGTTAAATAGCATACCCGAGGGATGTGTCGTCGTAGCGCCGGAATTGTTGCCGTCGCACACGGTGTCGATGGACTTTTCGAAGGTAAAAGGATTGGTGTCGGGAACGGGCGGGGCAACCTCGCATCTGGCCATTATCGCAAGGGGAATGGGCATACCGTTGGTGGTCGGCGCCGGAGAGGCGGTGCGGAACATCGAGCCGGGCGATGAACTGATCTTGGACGGCGACACGGGCACCGTTATTATCTCTCCCGACCCGCATGTTCGCGGCAAATACTCCGCGCTCGAAAAAAAAGTCGCCGTCGTTTGCGACGACCGTCCCGCCGCGACCATATCGGGACGCGCGATCCCGGTATATGCGAATGCGGGAAGCCTGCACCAGATCGGGCGCGCTATCGACGTCGGGGCGGACGGTATCGGTCTTTTGCGCAGCGAGTTAATTTATCTGGATGCCCAGGCGCCTCCCTCCGAAGACAACCAGTACGATATCTACAGGCGCGCACTGGAACTTTGCGGCGGCAGACCGCTGACGGTACGCACATTCGATGGCGGAGCGGATAAAGCGCTTCCCTGGCTCGAGCCGGGTCGCGAGGATAACCCCATGCTCGGACTGCGCGGCATACGCATATCTCTCGCCCGCGAGGATCTGTTTGCGGAACAATTAAGGGCACTGCTCAGGGCCGCCGTTCACGGACCGTTGAGGATACTGTTGCCGATGGTGGTCTCCGTGGGCGAGGTGATCCGGACAAGGGAGATACTGACCCGCTGTATGCACGAGTTGGATGCACGGGGAGAGCAATACAGCGCCGGTGTGAGGCTCGGAGTTATGATAGAAACGCCCGCCGCCGTGTTAATGGCGGACATACTCGCGCGCAACGTCGATTTTTTCAGCATCGGAACGAACGACCTGACCCAATACATAATGTCGGCGGACCGCACTAACGAACGTGTGGCCGGGCTGTACGATCCGTTCGATCCCGCCGTTTGGAGGGCGATCGAAATGACCGTCGGCGCGGCGCACCGGGCCGGTATAGAGGTGGGGATGTGCGGCTCGATGGCGGGCGATCCCGCGGCGACCGAGCTGCTGACCGATATAGGGTTGGACGCGTTCAGCGTCGATGTGCAGGCGGTCGCGGCGATAAAGGGTAAAATACGGGAAACACCTTAAAAATATTAATAATATATCGCGTATGAAAAATTTGAAACTCTTAATGCTTTGCGCAAGCGTACCTGTGTTGGTATGTTGCGGCCCCGAAACCGAAATTCCCGTGGAGTTGCACACGGTTCATATCGAAAATTTCTCCATGTTGCAGGAGTATTTCAGATACTCGCCCGACAAGGATATAATTATCAGCGGACACCGGGGCGGAATGATGGAAGGATATCCCGAAAATTGTATCGCCTCGTGCGAGAAGACCCTCACGATGATGCCCTCTTTTTTCGAGATCGATCCCCGGCTCACCAAAGACAGTGTGATAGTGCTTATGCACGACGCGACACTGGATCGAACGACCACCGGTAGCGGAGCCGTCGCAGATTACACTTACCAAGAGTTACAACAGTTCTTTCTCAAGGATCGTTCCGGCAACGTCACCGAATACAAAATCCCGACGCTTCTCGAAATGCTCCAGTGGGGCAGGGACAAAACGGTTTTCAACTTCGACAACAAGGGTATTCCGTGGAGCGTGTATGTCGAAAAACTCAGAACCGAATGGAAGGATTTTCACAACATTATGCTGAGCGTCCGTTCGCTGGAAGAGGCGAAATATTACGCTGAAAACACCGACAATGTGGTGATCTGCGCCGAGATAAGCGACATGGGAAAATTCGAGGCCTACCGCGAGTCGGGCATCCCGTGGGATCGCCTGATGGCTTACGTGACTTTGACGATGGATCCCGAAAAGGGTGCGGTCTACGACTCGATCCGAAGCCGCGGGGTGATGTGTATGACCTCGATCCATCCCACGGCGGACAGAATACGCCCCGATTCGGCGCGCGTCGCGGCGTACCTGCACGAACTTGCGGTTAACCCGGACATCATCGAGACCGATTACCCCGCTCTGTTTACCGACCTTCCCCTACAGAGGCCTTCAATTAAATAACCCCCCCGCATATGAGCAAAACGACCACTGCCGCCACAAGTGTTTTCGCCGGAATGACGGGCGAACAGATATCTCTTTTCAAGCGATGGCAAACCCGCACGATCGCGATGAGCATACTCGGCTATGCCCTCTTCTATCTCGTGCGAAAGAATCTGAGCGTCGCCATGCCCTACATCGAATCGGATCTGGGGGTTTCCAAAAGCGACCTGGGATTGTTCCTCACCCTGCACGGGCTTGTCTACGGCCTGTCGAAGTTCATCAACGGAATATGGGGCGACCGCAGTAACGCCCGCCGCTTTCTGGTCGCGGGGCTGGTGATGACCGCCGTTTGCAATATTCTGTTCGGCGTGAGTACGGCGATTATTCTTCTTGGCGTTTTCTGGGTGTTGAACGGATGGTTTCAGGGTATGGGCGTGCCTCCGTGTACAAGATTGATGACCCATTGGGTGCCTCCCCACCAGCTCGCCACAAAGATGTCGTTGTGGAACACTTCGCACTCGATAGGTGCGGGAGCGGCCATAGTGCTTTGCGGCTACGTGGTCGGCATGAACTGGGAGTGGAGCGGCGAGGCGGCCTGGCGCTGGTGCTTCTATCTGCCCGGAGCCTTCGCCATTATCGGCGCTATCGTCGTGTGGATGTTCATCCGCGACACCCCTTCGTCGGTGGGATTGCCCGAACTCAATCTGAGTACCAATAAGAAAAAAGAGGACGTTCAAACTTCGGCCGAGGCACGGGCGGAGCACAGGGCTTTTCTGCGCAAGCACGTTTTCCTCAATCCGGTGATATGGGTCTTTGCTCTCGGAAACTTTTTCCTCTACACCGTTCGCTTCACCGTTCTCGACTGGGGGCCGACCATGCTCAAGGAACATCTCGGGATGGAGATCAGCAGCGCAAGCTGGAGTGTCGCCGCGTTCGAGGTGGCCGGTATACTGGGCATGTTGACCGCCGGATGGATAACCGACAGGGTGTTTAAAGGCCGCGCGGCGCGAACCTGTCTGATATGTATGCTTATGGTGGCCCTTTGTATCGCGGGATTCTGGACCTTCACGCCGCAAACCCCGATGATAATCGCACTTTTGGTACTCGCGGTCGCTGGATTCTTTATCTACGGCCCGCAGGCTCTGGTTGGCATAGCCGCCGCCAATCTCGGAACCAACAAAGCCGCGGCCACCGCGGGCGGATTCTGCGGACTGTTCGGTTATGCCAGCACGATCGTATCGGGGTGGGGTATCGGGTTGCTCGTGGAAGCCACGGGCTGGAATATCGCCATCGCGTCGCTCGTGGGAGTCGCCTTGCTGAGCGCGTTCATATTCGCCCTCGCATGGAAGGCGAAGGCACATGGGTACGATTGATAAAGATGGTTATTGTGCGAATTTCAAGCCGTCGAGCCTGTTCCACGCGCCGCGGGTGAAGTCGGGGATCTCGACGGGGGCGGAGCCGTTGTCGAGCGAGATCTCGGTCAGCGGGATCAGACAGCTCCATTCGGCAAGGTCGTAAACATCCATGTCGAGCGGAAGTCCGTTCCGCAGACAGTGGATCAAACGGTAATCCATCACGAAGTCCATGCCTCCGTGGCCGCCCACTTTCTTGGCCAGCTCCTCGATCTCCTTCACTATCGGGTGCTTGTATTGCTCCATCAGCCCGGAGCGCACATCCGCAGGAACGAAAGAGTGGGCATTGAGGTTCTCGTGGTCGGCCGCGATCGCGGGATCGATCTCGCCGCTGTCGAGGGCGTAACCTTGAACGGGGTATTTGTTGGCGAAACCCTTCGTGCCTGTCAACTGGTACATGCGGTCGTAGGGGCGAGGTGAGGTCACATTATGCTCGATGAGGATCGTGTGGCCCCGCTCGGTGCGGATCAGCGTCGAGGTGTGGTCGCCGTTGCGGAACTCGCCCTCGGGGACAACTTCGCCGCGTTTCTCCTTCAGGAACGCCGGATTGCCGACGGTGCGGGTGTCCACCGACACGAGGAAGTTCATCTTGTCGCCGCGGTGGATGTTCATCGCCTGGCACACCGGCCCGAGGCCGTGAGTGGGATAGAGGTCGCCGCGGTGGGTTTTGTTATAGTCCATACGCCAATCGTTCCAGTAGCTGTCCCAGTAGGGTTGCAGGCCGTGGATGTAGGCGCCCTCGCCGTGGATCACCTCGCCCAGCACGCCCTGTTGAACCATATTGAGGGTGGTTAGTTCGAAGAAGTCGTAGCAGCAGTTTTCCAGAGGCAGGCAGTGTTTGCGGGTCTGTTCGCTCGTGTCGATCAGCGCCCATATCTCCTCCATGTTCATAGCGCTCGGTACCTCGATCGCCACATGTTTGCCATCCTTCATCGCCTGGATCCCGATCAGGGCGTGGTGGATCCAGTCGGTGGCTATGTAGACGAGATCGACGTCGGGCAACGCGGTAACCTGCCGCCACACCTCGGTGTCTCCGTTGAACTCCCGAGCCTTCGGGAAGCCGCGTTTTTCGAGCATCGCGTTGACCTTTGCGGTGTTCTCGGGCACCACGTCGCACAGGGCCACTATCTCCACGCCCGGGATATGGGTCATGCGTTGCACTGCGTCCGGGCCCCTCATTCCGAGGCCGATGAAAGCAACCCTGACAGTCGGGATCGGCTCGGCGGTGAGTTGCAACACATCGGTCTGACCAGCCGCGCGTTCCGGCGTCGGGGTCGAAATCATTCTTTGCGGGTCGGTCGTGCCGCACCCCGCCAAAACCGCAAGCGCGAAACACGCAAGCGCTGAAAAAAAATAAATCTTCTTCATCACACTGTTTTTATAAAATCAGTCATGTCGTCGGCGTGGGCTTCGAGGCTGCGGAGCATCGCCAGTTGTGCCATCGTTCTCACGCGGTTGTGCTCGGGATACTTTATTTTGTAATAAGTGTCGCCCCTCAGGTAGTCGGTCAGGAACCGCACCGTCTGCATGTACGTGAGCAGGCGCGCGCCGAAGGGCAGCATCTCGATCTCAGTCGGAGTGAGGAATGCTCCGGTAGTTTCGAGGTAGCCGCCGGCGAAGGCCTCGAATATCTCCACGTTCAGTCCCACGTTCGCGGGGTTCGGGTCGTCCTCGGCGCCGGTATTTGCGGCGGTGCGGATAAAATCGCCGAAGTCCGACATCACGAATCCGGGCATCGTCGTGTCGAGGTCGATCACGCACAGCACCCGGCCCGTCGCCCGGTCGAACAGCACGTTGTTCACCTTCGTGTCGCAGTGGGATATCCTGAGCGGCAGTTTCCCGTCGCGCGCCAGACGTTGCGGCAGGCACATCTCGTCGGCGCGGGCCAACAGTTCGTCGATCACTGGCCGCATTTCGGCCACACGTCCGGCGGCGTCGGCCGCAATGGCTTCGCGAAGTTGCTCCAACCGGAACTCCATGTCGTGGAACCGGGGGATCGTTGCACCCAGCCCCTCTCCGTTTTCGGCGGGCAGGTCGGCCAGCATTCCCTGAAAATCGCCGAATGCGCGCCCCGTTTCGCGAGCCAACTCCGCCGTCACCTGTTCGTACGACACCGCGCCGGGGATCAACACCGTCACCCGCCACCAACTCTCGCCGTCGAAGTGACTTAGCGCGCCCTCTTTTGTCGGGATGAGCACGAGCGTTTTGCGTTCGATGTCGCTCTCTCCCCGCGCAGTAAGCCGTTCGCGAATATGATCGGTGATCCGGCGAATGTTGTTTTGCAACAGCTTCACATCCTGAAAAATGGCGTGGTTGATCCGTTGTAGCACATAGTCGGGCCCGTCGCCCGTCGTCGTAACCCGATAGGTGTCGTTGATCAACCCCGCACCGAAAGGTGCGATGTTTTCGATGGTGCCCGCAATGTCGAAGCACTCCGCAATCTTTTGAAGTTCTGTCATTTTTATTTTCTGATTGACTGATGGTAATCTTTCGGGAAAGGCTCGCCGCTCCACGTCACGTTGCCGTCGCGACCGTCCCGCAAATTTCCCCCTTGCGTGGTCGTAGCGCAAAATGCTCTCTCTCCGGCCGCGACCGAGAAACTTCCGTCCCGTCAGGGGTTTGGTAGATCAATATTTCGCCTTGATTCATCGTTATCGGCTATTTTCGCAAAGATAGCCATAATTTTCCATCTACCGCCGATGGCGTATCAAATCGGCCAAACGATCTTCAGCGCTCTTGATGATATGGTCTTTGAGCAGTTTTTTGATCTGCCCGATCTGGTAGTAATACTTACATATGCCGATAAAAACACAAGGTAGCAACAGGAAAATCGCGTTGCTACCTTGAGTATAAAGGGCGGGGCCCCCGACAAGGTCCGCGTACCGCCGCGAAGCGACGGTGCGGGACAAGTCGAGGAGACAACTTATGAGACAGGTTCACAATCCTCTCTCTCTGTGATAAACAATATCTTAATTCCTTGCAGGAGCGTTCGTGTTGTCGGCGACTTCATGTCCCAGCATCTCGACTATCCGCCGGATATGGGGGTCTATATGTTCGAAATATTTATAGAGGCCACGGCAAAGACAGTTCAGGCCAGGCTCTCCATTTTCATCCCTGATCAGGCGGTTTTTGGGACACTCCCCCGAGCAGGCAAACAGATAACGACACCGGCGGCACTGGCCGGGCAACGAGCGATCCTTATCGTATCCGAATCTCTCTTGCCGGGCCGAAAGGGCCATATCGACCAACGGTTGTTCGCCTATGTTGCCCAATTTATATTCGGGATAGACATAGTGGTCGCAGGCATACACATCGCCGTTGTGTTCCATTGCAAGCCCTTTGCCGCATATCGGCGAAAAGATGCAGAGAGGAGAGGGGCGGCCCATCCACTGCTCCACGGCACTGTCGAAAAATACCCAGATCGTGGGTGTACCACTCGTCGAAGATCGCTGTCAAAAAGTCGCCGTACTGTTCGCTACCCACGCACCACGGCGCGAGCAGCAAGTCGGGGGTTGCCGGATAGGTGGGTGCAGTGGTCGTAAAATTCAAAGGTTCGACAATGGGAATGAATTGCATCTGGCGACTGCCCACCTCATCGCGCAGGAAGCGGTAAACTTCGAGCGGATGGCTCGCATTGATGTCATTTACAACGGTCAGGGTGGCAAATTTTACGTTGTGCTTTCGCAGCAGTCGCACACTCTCCATCACCCTGTCGAACGACCCCGTCCCGCCCCGATATTTGCGATAGGCGTCGTGCAACTCCCGCGGCCCGTCGATGCTCAGCCCCACGAGGAAATCGTTCTCACGCAGGAATTCGCACCACTGTTCGTCGAGTAACGTTCCGTTTGTCTGGAGATCGTTCTCTATGCGGACATGCGCCGGAGCGTACTTCTTTTGCAGCTCCACCGCACGGCGAAAGAAGTCGAGCCCCAGCAGTGAAGGCTCTCCCCCCTGCCATGAAAAGACTATCTGGTGCGCATTCTGCCGGCCGATATACTGCCCGATGAAATTTTCGAGCATCTCCTCCGAAATGCGCCACCGGCTCTCCGTGGAGAGCAGATCGGCCTTACTAAGATAGTAACAATAATCGCAACCGAGGTTGCATACCGGCCCCGTAGCCTTCACCATGACGTGCATCCTCAGAAGAGGCTTGCCTCTGTACATCGGAGAGGGTTTATTCATCTGTAAAAACCTCTTTCCAGTCATTCTTTATACTCACCACGCACCATCCGTGTTCTGCCGCCCGGTTCAGCGACTCATTGTTCTCTTCACCATAGAAAAATTCACGCTCGGCGTCGTCATGGTTCACTATCAGTTGTAGCGAGGGATAAGCGTTCCCCCGGGAGAAGCGGAGCATATCTATATCCCCTGCACCGCCCACATTGCCGCAAGCCAAAATGGGACGTTTGCCGATATGATACTGTATGGAAACAGGCTTTTGAGCTTTGTCATTAAACGAATGGATGCGGGGAGAGCGTACAAAATCGTTCAGGGAGTAGTCGAATGTGTATTCGAACTCCGTTCCGATGACCCGCTCGGACGGGACGCCGTAATATTCTTCCGAAATCACCCTAATGAAATCGACCGTACCGCCGGAACAGATATATATTGTGAAACCATTATCGCGGAGATAGTCCAAGAGTTCCAACTGAGGCCGATAGCGCAACTGCGACATCGTTTTCCCCGAGGGAGTGGTGGCATTGGCAAAAAAATCGGCCACCGCCCTATGGTATTCTGACAGCGTCATTCCACTCTGGGCTGTAACGAATAGTTTAAGCATCTCATGCTCCAACTCTTCAGGTGCAATATTGTCGACTTGCTCTCCGGCAATATGACGGACGAACATCCCCTGCACCAATGGCTTCTCAGCCCACAGCGTGCCGTCGTTATCGAAAGTGGCTACTCTATCTTCGGGTGCAACCCATGACGGTGTCCCTTCGGTCGTAACGGCCGTAACGAAGTCGATGATCGCTTTTTTGGTCGCCCCTTCGTTCCATGAAGGCAGCGGATCGGACAAATCTGCATGACGTACCATACACGATAATGACAATAGCAGGGCCGCTGCAAACAGCCCTGATATTGTCAAATGTTTTTTAAAATCATGCATGGTAGATGATTATTCTTTAGTTGCCTCTCTGAGTCTGTCCAATCGGTCGCGCAAGTGTTGCGGCAATATGTTCAACTCGTGGTTGCGGATCACACGGCGCCCTTTGATGAGCATCATCTCCCGCTCCATCATCTTCGAGGGGCCGAAACTTGGCGGGAAAGACCTCGGCGGGAACTCCTCGAACGTCCTTATAAATTCGTGGACATCGACCGTGGCACCGTAGGTGCCACCTATTTGGTTCAGCTGCCAGTCCCAATAGGTATTGGAAGTGATGTCGGCTCTCTCGAACGGATCCTGCATGAGGTTGAATATCTTGGGCATGCGAAGCTCGGTGAAAGGCTCGGCCCAAACACCCATTGTACCTTGCAGGCGCTGTTCGGCATAAACATATTTAATGTGGCCTTTCCGGAACCCCACCAGATGGCCGTCATCGTCGGCATAGAAGAAGTTGTCGCGGGCGCTCTTCACTCCGTTGTTATTGGCGGCACTGCCTTGTACGGAAGTGAGGAACTCTTTCTGGTTATGGCCGTCGAGATGCACCTTGTAGCTTCTGCCTGCGGCGGTATGTCCGGCGCGAAGTTTGTCGGCAATGTTCTCGTCACCCGCAATGGC
>QMCD01000645.1_pt1 | contig 33445 bp, 27 predicted proteins | sample 1821841 | NCBI WGS metagenome assembly QMCD01 (sample SAMN01991225, study PRJNA193472) | Termite gut metagenome, whole genome shotgun sequencing project. | isolation source: worker | host: Macrotermes natalensis
CCCATAAAAATTAAAGATAACTCAGGATTTGCGGCGGCTGCTTTAGATATTAAATTCGATCCGGCAACTTTAGAATACGTTGACGATTCATTAAGCGAGAACTCCACAATTCTTGGAGACAATTGGTTGTTTATTCAAAACACATCACAGCTAGCCAACGGTAGCCTTCCTGTGAGTCTTACCAATATGCAACTTATTTTAGACGGCCAAAACTTTACGGGAAACGGTATGCTTTTTACTGTTCAGTTTAAAGTTAAAGAAAATGTAAATATCGGACAAACATGGATGGATGTGGGAGTGTATCTTGATCACCAATCCAATATATCTACATGGGATGGCAATGCTGTAGAAACCGACTTTTTGCGATGGGTCTTTAAAGTTGTTCAACCGGCAAGCACAGAAACAACAGTAATTGATGTAGGCGACGCTAGTGTCAACCCGGGACAAACATTTACCGTACCGGTATCTGCTAAAAACAATGTCGGCTTTTCAAGTGGCGGTTTTGAGATCGTCTACGATGACGATGTTTTTGACTTGGTAAAGGCCACACCTTCAAGCAATTTGCCGCAAAACACGATATTTGGGCCGGCAACTAATGAGAATAATCGTTTCTTTTTGGTTGGAGTAGAAAATATTACTGCTGACATGGAACTATTTGATCTTGAGTTTAAAGTAGCAGACAATGCACCTGAGGCTGATTATGAGATAAATATCCAACTCTACAGTAACAATACCAACGACTACACAAAATCTCTAATTAATGCCAGTAATAAGACTGTTATTGCTGAATTTGACAGTGGAGTAATAAATGTTGACGCTCTTTCAGAACTAAATATCCCCGGCGATCTTAACATGCCTGCCTATGATGAAGGAACAACATGGAACCGCATCTACAACGGCAACCCTCATGCAATTTATGTTAGTGTTGCAGTTTCAGGTGGTGGAAATGTAGCTGTTTATTACAACGGCAGCTTAGATGCTCCTGTGAATGTAGGAGAGTATACAGTCAGCATTACAGTAACCGATGTTGCAGGGTATCTGCCTATCACTGAGCCAATAGCTTTAGGTACACTGAAGATACTCAAAGCGCAGGCACCGGCAATTGAATGGCCAACAGCATCTGCAATTACTTACGGACAGCCACTATCTGCAACAGTTTTATCAGGTGGCTCAACAGACTTCGGGTTATTTGTTTGGGATAGTTCTGTAGATCTAACGCAGGTTCCAAACGCCGGAACCTATGAGCTTCCGGTAGTGTTTGCACCCAATGAGAACACAATGAATAACTATGAACCTATAACTCCGCTAGTCAAAAACGTTCAAGTAGTCGTAAACAAAGCCGCTGCACCGGTGATTAATGTGTGGCCAACAGCAAGTGCGGTTGTGCAAGGTCAAACACTGGCATCATCCGCGTTAACACCAGCTTCAAATGAGTTTGGTAGTTTTGCGTGGACAGACAACAGCATAGTTCCCACATTTCCGCAAGGAGCATACGAAGTGACATTTACTCCTAATGTCGAAACTCTGCAAAATTATGAAGCGATAGCTGTGACAGCAAATAACGTTGATGTAAAAGTGATAGGTCTTGGAGACATCGACCTCGATGGCTTTGTGTCTATCTTCGATGTTCAGCGAGTATTGCAACATTCACTCGGTCTTTTTAATCTCACAGGCAACTCATTGTTGGCTGCAGACATTGATGGAGACGGAGAGGTAACAGCTGCCGACGTAGTAGGTATAGCAAGGCTGTCTATTGGACTGCCCATAAACTAGAAACCATTAACAAACACTTATCTGATACACATCCGCTAAGCGCGGAAAACATGAAAGGATAAAAAACCAATGCACGTCTCAGACAATACAACAAACTCCACGGAGCCACGCAAATTGACCAAGGCGCGCATTGGTTTTTTATCTAACACACGAAAATCAAGACGCAAGCACTTCGCGTTTCTTTTCCTCTAGCGCATCACTTTCTATATCTGCTGTCATCAAAGGTTCGGGGTCTTTATCACCTGTATCTATTCCGCGCAGCTTGTTTAACCCATAAATCAGATGGTAGACTGCAAGTGCTGCCAGAGTGCCCACAGCGATGCCGGTCAAAGTAGAGTCACCTATGTTGAAAGTGAAGTCTGCAATACCTATAACTAACGGTATGGCGGCTGTGGTTATGTTTATCGATTTGGAAAAGTCTACGCGATTTTCAACCCAAATACGAACACCCAACATACCGATCATGCCGTAAAGCAGTATTGTTGCTCCACCTAAAACACCACCGGGAACTGATGCAACGGCCGCTCCGAATTTAGGACAAAGAGACAAGATGAGTGCGCCACCACCGGCAATCCAATATGCAGCAGTGGAGTATACCCGTGTTGCAGCCATAACTCCGATGTTTTCGGCGTAGGTCGTAGTACCCGAACCGCCGCCAATACCGGCAAGTGTAGTACCCAGACCATCGGAAAACAGTGCTCGACCAATGCTGCCATCAAGGTTTTTACCTGTCATAACACTTACGCTTTTAATGTGTCCGATGTTTTCGGCAATCAACACCAGCACTACCGGTAAAAACATTGGCAGTATGGAGAAGTTCGCTTCCGGTGTCACAAATTGAGGTAGCCCAAACCATGCTGCATCGTTAATTGCTGCAAAGTCTACTTCGCCGCGAAAAACTGCACATGCGTAGCCGATAAGTACGCCGATAAGGATTGATAGCCGCCCAATCAGACCTTTGAAAATTGCTGAAATCAAGACAATTGAGCAAAGAGTTACCGCAGCAGTAATTGGCGAGACCAAAAAGTTATTATATGCCGCCGGCGCCAGATTAAAACCGATTAAAGCCACGATGGTACCGGTTACAACCGGAGGCATGAGGATGTTTATCCAACGCGTCCCAACACGAGTAACTATCAGACCAATGGCTGCAAGTAAAATACCCGTGCAAAGAATTCCAAAGACAGCAACACCAAGACTTGCGGATTTAGCCGCTAATATAGGTGCAATAAACGCAAAACTGCTACCCAGATAACTAGGCACTTGATTGCGAGTTATGAGCAAAAAGAGGATTGTTGCTATAGCAGAGAAGAATAGGGTAGTAGCGGGAGAAAAACCTGTAAGCAGTGGCACTAAAAAGGTAGCGCCAAACATAGCCACGATGTGCTGCAGTCCAATACCTGTGGTTCTGAGCCAGGTTAAGCGCTCATCCGGATTTACCACATCTTTTTGGCCTAGCGTTTTACCGTCTCCATGTAGCTTCCAGTTAAACATTCCTGCCATGCTTCCTCCTTAATTACTAAGTATTCTGAACAAATGCGCATTATATAGCTAATCGACAAAGCCATATAGTCTGTCGCCCGCATCTCCAAGACCCGGAACTATGTAGCCATGTTCGTTGAGGTTCTCGTCTAAAGCGGCAACAAATACATCCAACTTTAATTTATCACCCAAGTTTTTTGCAGCTATGCGTAAAGTTTCAACGCCTTCAGGCGCTGCCAAAATGCATATTGCAGTCATGTCTGTTGCTCCTCGTTCAACCAAATAGTTTACTGTGTCTATAAGGGTGCCGCCGGTAGCCAGCATTGGATCGATGATATAACACTGCCTGCCGGTAAGATCGTCCGGTAGTCTGTTTGCATACGTAATAGGTTCAAGAGTTTCTTCGTTTCGCCGAATTCCCAAAAATCCGACTTCTGCCATTGGCATCGAATGTATCATTCCATCCAACATTCCAAGTCCTGCACGTAAAACCGGTACTATGATTGGACGTGGGTTGGTAGATAAGTGAACACCTTTCGTCATGCAAATTGGTGTCTCGACATCAACGATCTCAAAGTGTACATTTCGTGTGGCCTCGTATGCCAACAGTGCTACCACTTCATTTGTGACCACTCTAAATATCTCTGTTGGTGTGCTTTTTGAGCGCAGCAATCTAAGCTTGTGAGCTACCAGAGGGTGGTCGATCACTTCAAAGCGCATTTAGCCTCCTTATGATTTGGAAAAGTTCGATCAAAGTTGGGCAAAATATTTATGAATACTATACTGCAAATAATGCCGCTGAGGCGATAAATGCATTACTTTTTAAGAATGAGTAGAGTAAAACTTTTACAGGTAGCGAGTATTTTTTGGCAGATAATGAACAGACGGCTAAAAAGCCGCCTGTTACAAAAACATTATTATGTGTTAACTGTTAGCTTGTGCAAATTGTCTAGTTCGTTCCCGGAAATACTAACCCGGAGAGTCCGGACAGCACAATTACCAACACAGTTGCAATCAGTCCAAAGAGCGATATTATCAGACCCGCAATTGCGAACCCTCTCGGAATCCTAAAAACTCCGATAAATGAAAGAATGAGACCGGCTGCCCAGATTATCCAACTTATAATATTTGCCCATGCAGGCCAACCTACCGTAGGCAAAAAACTCATAATAAATGCAATTATTGCAAGGATAAAACCTATCATACCTATTTGGTTATGTTTGTATGCTGATTTTGCTTGATCATAACTTTTTGACACCTGTGACTCAACTCCTCCTACTACTGCGTGAGTACCATCTTTTACACCGCCGGCAATCGCGTGAGCGCCTCCGGATACTCCATCGGCTACTTTGCCGGCTCCATCTTTAACTCCGCCGACTACTGCATGAGCGCCACCTGCCACTGTGCCAACTACAGCATGAGCACCTCCGGATACTGCTCCGGCTGCTGCGTGAGCACCGTCAGATACGGTACCGGCAACTGCATGAGCACCATCCTTTACGCCATCAGCAGCTGCGTGAGCACCGTCAGATACGGTATCGGCAACTTTCTTTGCACCATCTGCGACTCCACCTATAATAGGCGCACCACAACCTATGCAAGATCTTGCACTATCGTGGTTTTCTCTACCGCATTGTGAACAAATCATAACTCCTCCTTACCATGAGTTGTTGCAATGATCAGGGGAGTCAAGGTCAACATAATGTATTGAAAACACATATGAAAAACATATAATAACAACCCCTTGTCATGTAGATTGTAACAGAATTTGTGTTATTTAGTTTGGATAATTAAAAATAACTAATTTAGCGGATCTTTGTAGTCATCTTTTTTCTGTGCGATTGTGCCGGTATCACGGTCTTTAAATCGTAATTCTCTGCCATAACTTACGGCAGTCTCGCCAAACCTGTTTTTAACTTTATCCGTGGCTTCGACTAAAGAGCGTTTTGGTTTTTTGCGTGTAGACATTTTTGACTTCGTATTTTCAGCCGGAGACTTAACAGAAGCGTCATCTATTTTGGCTAGCAGATCGTCTCCAAACAAGCTCATCTGCTGCGGTCGTTGTTCAAACGAAGATACTGCAACTCCAACCAGCCTAAGCCCTGTTCCCGGTTGCCACACTTGCTCTAAAAGTGCGATTAAAACCGGCGCAAACTCGTGTTCATCATCGACAGGTCTATCCAGTGTGTGCTGAATATTTGCATAGCTTAAGTCCTCGTAGCGCACTTTTAAGCTTACAGTATACCCGGCAAGCTTTTTATGCCTCAAACGTCTGCCTACTTTTGCTGATATCATTTCGATGGACTGTTGGATCTCTTCTCGCTCACGCAGATCGGTAGAAAATGTCATCTCGTTAGAAACAGACTTAACTTCATCATCAGGTAGTACCTCTGAATCATTTAAACCTAAGCAGCGATTGCGCATCATCGTAGAGTTTTTGCCAAATATACCTTTAAGTACTTCTTCATCGGCGGCCGCTAATTCTCCTAAAGTGAAGATGCCAAACTCGTTAAGCCGTTTTTCGCTTTGCTTACCCACACCGGACATGGTTCTAATGGGCAAATTAAACAGAAAGTTTTGTTCCATGCCGGGATACACCACTGTAAGTCCATTAGGTTTTTCTATGTCGGAAGCAATTTTAGCAACACTTTTAGAGGTGCCGAGACCGATAGAACATGTGATCCCCAGTTTAGCAACTTCTGCGCGTATTTGATTAGCCAAAGAAATTGGGTGGTCTTTGACAAATCTGCCCGGAGATACATCTAAAAATGCCTCATCGATAGAGACTTGCTGAATACGCGGTGAAACATCTTTCATTATCTGCATAACTCGATCAGATAGATCTATGTATCGGGGAAAATTGCCCGGTGTCCATATAGCATTTGGACAAAGCTTGGCAGCACGAGCTGAAGGCATAGCTGATCGCACACCAAACTTACGTGCCTCGTAAGAACATGTTGAAACGACACCTCGTTTATCGGGGGAGCCACCAACTATAACCGGTTTCCCCCGCCACTCGGGGTGATCCAATTGCTCTACGGCTGCAAAGAATGCATCTAAGTCGAGAAGAATTATCGCTGCACCGTTCCAAGGAGCCAGCTTATCAAAGCTTTCGTATTGATGAACATCAGCGTTCATTTGCGCCCGGCGCTTTCGATCAAAGACCAAATCTTAAAACCAGATAAACCGCACTTATCACCACAGAAAGCATCATCAGTGGCGCACCTACCTTTAAATAGCTGATAAAAGTCATCGGGTAGCCTTCGCGATTGGAGATACCGGACAGTACAACATTTGCACTGGCGCCAATCAAAGTACCGTTGCCTCCAAGGCACGCCCCAAGAGACAGCGCCCACCAAAGCGGCTCAACATCCACGCCGGAGCTTTGCATTGTGAGTAAAACCGGAATCATAACTGCTACAAACGGAATATTATCTAAGATTGCCGAGATTATCGCCGAAGCAAAAAGGATCGCTAAGATAGCCACTATCTTTTGTCCGTGAGTGGCATCTACTAAGAACTGGGCAAACATGCCCACTAATCCGGTCTCTACGAGTCCTCCGACAACAATAAAAAGACCGGCAAAGAAGCCGATAGTTGTCCATTCAACACCGTGAATGGTTTCTTCAATGTCTTGGCGCCCGATAAGCATCATGATGCCGGCAGCGCTAAGGGCAATAACAGAAGATTCGATATGTAATACCCCATGCAGCATAAAGGCAGCTGCCACAACAAATAACATGACGATGCTTTTGACAAAAAGACTTTTCGAGGTGATTGCTTGGCGCTCATCCATATCCATGATGTTTTCACGATTTTCATTTTTAACAAGCATTTTGCGACCATACATAAAACGGAAGCAAAGGAGAGTTACTGCAAGTATCACAACAATGATCGGACCATTGACGATAACAAAGTCAATAAAGGTGATTCCTGCTTCGGAACCGATCATAATGTTTGGAGGATCCCCAATAAGAGTCGCTGTGCCACCAATATTTGAGGATATAATCTGCGTGATGAAAAACGGTACCGGGTTTAATTCCAGCTCCCGACATATCATCAAGGTCATCGGACCAATTAATAAAACGGTAGTTACATTATCAAGAAAGGCTGAAAGCACTGCAGTAATGATCGCTAAAGCCACCATGATCAACCAGGGGTCGCCTTTTACCATTTTTGCGGCTTTGATGGCAATGTATTCAAAAATACCGGAGCGCTTCATTACTGCTACCAGCAACATCATGCCAATAAGTACACCAAGAGTATTGAAGTCAATGTGTTCTACTAAGGTTTCGTTGTCAAAAGGCATGATACCTGAGGCCATAACAATTACGGCACCGAGTAAGGCAGCTAAAGTCCTGTGCACTTTCTCGGTAACAATTAAAACCATGACACCGGCAAAGATTGCTAATGCGGCAAGTTGAACAAACGTTAGACCAAGGATCATGCTAAATCTACTCCAAGTATACTCTTGGCCAAAAGGCCTATTACAAATGATATGGCAGCTACACCCAAACTAATAGCGGCCATTTGACCAAAACGGCTCCACAATGGCTGCTTTTGTGCTACAGAAATGTAGAAGTTAAATGCAAAGATGATGACCACGCAGCTAACAAGCATTATACCAAAGGCCAGAAGATACATGTCCTCATCAAGTATTAGATATGGAGCAACAAGAATAGCAACAGTGATCAAGTATGAAACGCCGCACCAGACAGCTGATTTTAGTGGATGTGGTTTATGCTCAGCTTTCTCGGCCAAATAATTAGATGCTGCCATCGAGAGCGTAGCTGCAATTCCGGTAATTATTGCTGTGAGCGATATAAGCCTGGTGTTTGCCAGCGCAAATGTAAGACCGGCTATCGCGCCTGTCAGTTCCACCAAGGCATCATTAAGTCCAAGCACAACTGCGCCAACATAATGAAGGCGTTCCTCGTCAAGCATGTCTATGAGCATCTCTTCGTGGCGCTGTTCATCTTCGATAGCATCGGTTATTTCCGGTATGGCTCCTTTTAGCTCTATATATGCTTTAGCTGCCTTGTTCTCGCCACTTTCCATTTTGCGTAGCACGAATGTGTAGCCCAGCAACACGATCAATATAGAGTAGAAGAAGACTTTCCTGCGATTTGGCGCTACGTCTGTGCCGGTGTAGCGCTTCCAGTTCTCATAATGAATAGCCTCATCATTTGCAATCTTAGTAAGAATCTCGCGATGTTTTTCATGTTTTTCGGTCTTAGCCATGCGCAGATATACCAATTTATCGGTAGCTTCTGCTTTTTGAAGCGCAATTAACGCGCGGCGGGTTTCGTTGTTTATGATAGATTCCATAACATTTCTGAGACTATTTAAACTTACCGGCGCCAAGTCTGCAAAGTGAGATTTGCAAGCCCGACGCCGGTTCAAATGTATTAAAACGAGTCTATTTATTACCCTCTTCTCTGCGTGCCTGATACTCGGCGATTAGTTTTTTGGCTACATCGCCGGGTACTTCTTCATAACCTTCAATCTCAAGTGCATATGAACCAATTCCGCGCGTCATTGAGCGTAGGTCGCGTGCATAGGTGACAACTTCTTTATACGGCACACGAGCCTTTATGACACTATTGCCGTAATCATCCGTTGCCGTACCGGTGACACGTCCGCGTCTGGTTGAAAAGTCAGAAAGGATTACACCGTTATACTCGTCGGTCACTGTAACTTCAATATTTGCCATTGGCTCCAAAATGTATGGATCCGCTTTTTCGCAAGCTGCTCTAAAAGCTAAACGTCCTGCTTGCTTAAATGCCATTTCATTTGAGTCAACCGCATGATACGATCCATCGTATACGGCCGCACGAACATCAACAAATGGGTCATCGGTTAAAAAGCCTTCGACCATAGCACCTTGAATGCCTTTATCAACTGCAGGGATAAGACCGCGCGGAATGCGTCCGCCAACAACTTCATCCACAAACTCGTATCCGCCACCCGGATTTGGCTCTAGGCGCACCCAACAATCCCCAAACTGTCCTGCACCGCCGGTCTGCTTTTTATGGCGTCCTTGTGCTTCAGCAGTTTTGCGAATGGTTTCACGGTAAGGAACTTTAACTTCCATCAGCTTGGCTTCGATGCCATTTCTTTCTTTCATGCGGGCTAGTATCAGGTTTACCGAGCCCTCACCCAACGTTGTGAGAATAGTCTGGTGGGTTTGCTCGTCGCGATGCAAAGTAACACACGGGTCGATCTCGGCATATTTAGCCAAAAAGTCGCCAAGCTTGTCTTCATCTTTTTGATTGGCAGCCTCAATAGCGACCGGATAAAGCGGGCGTGGGAATGGCAGGGGAGCAATCTGTATCTTTCCGGAAGCCGAAAGCGTGTCGCCGGTATGAGCATCAAGTTTAGGTATGACCACAATGTCGCCGGCCTTAGCGGTTTTAACATCGTCAGTCTCTTTACCCATCATCACGTAAATATGCGCGATGCGTTCTTTTTTACCGGTCTTGGCATTGATGAGCTCTGTGCCCGGTGTCAAAACACCGCTAAGAACTTTTACAAAGCTCAAGCGACCGACAAATGCATCGGATGCAGACTTGAATACAAAGAACGCCGGCTCTCCACTCTCATCGATATGAAGTTTTTCGCCATCAAGGGCAAAGATCGGTCCGTGAGCGGTAGGGGCGGGAAAGTAGGTGACAATGTCATCAAGCATACCTTCGATACCTTGCTCGATTAAGGTTGAGCCCACAAATACCGGGATGAATATTTCTTGAGCAATGGCTTTATCAAGCAGGCTTTCCAGCTCTTCTTGCGTGAGCTGCTCTTCGCCATCCAGATACTTCATCATAAGATCGTCATCTGCTTCTGCAACCAGGTCACAAAGCTTGTCACGAGCAGCCTGAGCAGCCTCAGCGTATTCGGCCGGGATCTCTTCTACCTTATCGTGTGGGGTATCTACGTGATAGTGAGCCTTCATGCGAATTACATCAATGACGCCTTTGAAGTCTTTATCCACACCGATGGGAATGGTGACCGCTCCGACGCGTTGACCAAACTGAGCTACCAGTGCATCAAAAGCCGAATCAAAGTTGGCATTTTCGCGATCAATGTGGTTGATAAAAATAGCGCGGCAAAGTTGCTCGCGCTCAGCTTCACGCCAAAGCTTGGCGGTGTTAATCTGCGGTCCGGCAACGGCGTCAATAACAAAAAGTGCCATCTCCGCTGCTTCCATAGCCGCGATGGTGTCGCCGATAAAGTCGTCCGATCCCGAAGTATCCAACAGATTTATCTTGAAGTCTTTATAGTAAATAGGGGCGATAGCTGTGTTTATTGTAAATTGACGCTTGACCTCTTCCGGGTCGTAATCTAAGTTTGATTTTCCGTCGTGTGTAGTTCCTAAACGTGAAGTGCGTCCTGTCAGATGAAGCATGGCTTCTGCAAGTGAAGTCTTACCTGCTCCATCTTGTCCTACAAGGACAATGTTGCGGACCTGATCTGTACTTGGAGCTGTCAACTCTATCGCCTCCTCTTATAGGCACCTATGGCCTTTGGTCAAATAAAAGATATCCCGGATCATCGCCGGAAACCGCTTAAAACCGTGGCTAACACTATAACAAATATCTTGGCGCTTCCGTGGGTAATATTGGTACTTCCCTAGCTTAACAACTCATTAAGCTCTAAAATAGATTCTTCAATTTATCAGCAGAGAAGATATCTTGTTTTTTTCGAACGTAAAATCATAGGGAAATGGAAGGAAAAGCGTGGGCACCGATTACAAATCGACAATGAATTTGCCGCAAACTGATTTCCAGATGCGTGCCGGTCTGCCGCAGAGTGAGCCAAAGCGCCTGGAGAAATGGTATGAGATGGATCTCTACCATAAAGTAATAGAAAAGAACCGTGGCAACGAGAGCTACATCCTGCACGATGGACCTCCGTATGCCAATGGACCTATTCACATTGGACACGCTTTTAACAAGATTCTTAAAGATATTATAGTTAAATACAAATCGCAGCGCGGATTCTTCTCGCCATACGTGCCGGGTTGGGATTGTCACGGACAGCCAATCGAGCATATGGTAGAGACTAAGCTCGGTCCGGAGAAGATGGCCAAGATCGACCAGCCAACCCTTCGTCGCTTGTGCCGTAATTGGGCTACAGAAAATATCGATTTGCAGCGTGAAGGCTTTAAGCGTCTAGGTGTTTTGGGCGAGTGGGATGACCCCTACCTGACCTACAAGCCAAAATATGAGGCCGGAAATATTGAGATCTTCAAAAAGATGTATGCCGATGGCTCTATCTATCGCGGTCGCAAGCCGATCCACTGGTGTTACCACTGCCATACTGCTTTGGCTGAGGCCGAAATTGAGTACGGTGACGAGACTTCTCCGTCCATCTACGTTGCTTTTAAGCTTGTGGCTGAAAGTACTGCAAAACTAGCTGCTTTTACCGGGGCAACCGGTAGTCCATTACATATTCTCATCTGGACGACCACGCCATGGACATTGCCGGCAAATACGGCTGTATCTGTGGCACCGGATGCCAACTATGTTGCCGTTGATGTGGACGGCAAGGCTTTGATCATGGCAGAAGCGCTGGTTGAAAGTGTGGCTGAGGCTGCTGAGTGGGAATCTTATGCAACGCTTAAAGATGTCAGCGGCAATGTGATCAGCGTAAAGGGCAGTGACTTACACGAACTATGTTACTATCAACCCATTTTTAATGATCGTGAGATGACCATCGTAACCGGCGATCATGTTGAACTCTCTACCGGCACCGGAGCGGTGCACACTGCTCCCGGTCACGGACAGGAAGACTATTTGGTGGGCGAGAAGTACGACCTACCAACTTTGATGCCTGTAGATGATAACGGTGTATTTGATCAAGGCGGCGGTCCATTTGAGGGATTAGGCGTGGTAGATGCCAATCCAAAGATTATTGAGTGGCTTAGTGAACGCAATACATTAATTGCGCGCAAAAGCATCACCCACAGCTATCCGCATTGCTGGCGCTGCCACAATCCTGTCATCTTTAGAGCCACCGAGCAGTGGTTCGTTTCTATGGACGACACCGGACTTAGAGCCAAAGCCTTATCGGAGATCGACAAACTTAACTGGTATCCGCAGTGGGCATCTAATCGCTTGCGCTCTATGGTGGAAGGTCGTCCGGACTGGACAATCTCACGCCAACGCTCTTGGGGTGTGCCTATTCCGGTGTTTAAATGTGCGACATGTGGTAAAACAGTGGCAACCGATGCAACCTTTGATGCGGTAATAGAGTTATTTAAGCAAGAAGGAGCCGATGCATGGTTCACCCGAGAGCCAAAAGAGTATTTGCCGGCAGACACCGCTTGTGAGTTTTGCGGTTGCACAGAACTTTTACCCGAAAAAGACATTCTCGATGTTTGGTGGGAGAGTGGCGTTTCGCACACCAGTGTTTTGGATAACTACGAGGATTTAAATCGTCCGGCAGCTTTATATCTTGAGGGCTCAGATCAGCATCGTGGATGGTTCCAAAGCTCGCTGCTAACCAGCGTAGGCGCATATGGAGTAGCTCCTTACCTGGGAGTTATGAGCTGCGGGTTTACTATGGATGAAAACGGCGAGAAAATGTCGAAGTCCAAAGGCAACGGTGTAGACCCGGCTGACGTATTTAATAACTATGGCGCTGACGTATTGCGCTTGTGGGTAGGTAGCGTAGACAGCTCGCAAGACGTAAGTATCGGTAAAAACATCTTGGATCGAACCGCCGATACCTACAGACGTTTCCGCAACACTTTTCGCTTTTTGCTCAGCAATCTTGATGATTTTAGCTGGGAGAGCGACCCGGTAGACTGGCAGGATATGCTCACACTTGATCGCTGGGCTTTAGTCAGATGTCACGCATTGATGAAAACGGTGGATGAGGCTTATGAGAGCTTTAGGTTCCACCAGGCTTATCATGCGATATATGACTATGTCGTAACCGATCTAAGTTCTGTGTATTTAGATGCGCTCAAAGACAGGCTGTACTCGGATGCGCCAAAGAGCCTTTCCAGGCGTAGTGCGCAAACTGTGTTGGTAAATATTTTGGAGGTCATGGTCAGACAGCTGGCTCCAATACTTAGCTTTACCTGTGATGAGGTTTGGGAGTTCTACCCCAAAGGCTTGTATTATGAGGATCGTCCGGAGGCGGTAGCACTTGGAGGCTGGCCAACAACAGACGATTTTTATCCCAAGTGGGATGAAAGCGAAGGCGAGTCTTTGTTGGAAACCTTCTCGGTGGTTTTAGACATTCGCGACGCTGTGACCAAGGCGCTAGAAGATGCACGCGCGGCAAAAGTTATCGGCAAGAGCCAAGAAGCTTTAGTAGAGATCACTGTAGATCCCAACACAGCCGATGTTATCAATGCTTTGCCTGAGGGTACGTTGGAGGAGCTGCTTATTGTTTCTGAGGTAGTTGTTTTAGCTGTACCGGACACAACGGATACGGAGGTTGCTGTAAGCGTAGCGACAGGCGAGAAATGCCCCCGATGTTGGAATTATCGTACACTTGGCGTAGATGAGACTTACCCCGAAGTCTGCAAACGTTGCGCAGAAGTGCTGACAGATCTGGGCTTTGAGTCGTGAAAAGAAAACACTCACGAATTGTAGCTTTTATAGTTTTTGCTATTGTGGCGTTAATAGGAGTATTTTTAGATCGCTTGACCAAATCGCTGGCCGTCATTCATTTGAGTGGCGGCCAGGTGCAACCCTTTATACCGGGCGTAATGGATTTTAGACTCATTTATAACAGCGGAGCAGCATGGGGCATATTTGACGGTGCAACATTCTTCTTTTTAGCAATGATGGTAGTCGCTGTGATAGCGATAATTGCCTATCTGGCATTTTTCAAAAAGCATACAGCACTGCAAGTTATAGGTCTTGGCATGATAGCTGCCGGAGCAATTGGAAACGGAATAGATAGAGCTATGACCGGAGAAGTGGTCGATTTTCTCCACACATTATTTATTGTGTTTCCAAGCTTTAATATTGCTGATAGCTGTATAACTGTAGGCGTAATACTTTTTATTGTTGTGCTTTTCTTTGGCGAGCAAGAGCAATGGGGGAAAAAGGTAGCGAAAGACACAGTGCCTACTGCCGAAGATAAGTCCTCGGTCTCTGTTGACACCGCTGATGCCACGACCGCGCAGGTAAAAATCCGTGACTTAGGCAGCGATCCGGAGTCAGACGATGCCCGACTATAAACACGTTGTCTCCATGGCAGAGCAAGGTACTCGTCTGGATGCTTTGTTGGCGGTACTTGAAGACGTGCCCAGTCGCTCTGAAGCTGCAAAGCTTATTGAGAGGGGCGCGGTTCTCGTTAACGATGCTCCGGCCACTAAAAAGCGCATACTTTTAGTGGGAGATCGCATAGACTATCGTATTTTGCCAAAACAACCGCTGGATCTGATTGCTGAACCTATTTCGCTGGACATACGCTTCGAGGATCAACACCTGATTGTGTTGTCTAAGCAACCGGGCTTAGTGTGCCACCCATCATACGGACATGAGACTGGCACGCTGGTAAACGCACTTATTGCGCACTGTGGTTATGCAAATCTGGCGCAACTTCAAGGTGAGGATAGACCGGGCATTGTGCATAGATTAGACCGTGACACATCAGGACTAATGCTTGTGGCAAAGACCGATGAGGTGGGAGCGATCTTACAAGAAGAGATACGTGTAAAGGCAGTAGACAGGCGCTACGTTGCCTTAGTGCACAATTATATAGCTCCCGATAACGGCTTGATCGATGCACCAATAGCGCGCGGCGGCGCTGATCGCCAACGCATGGTGGTATCTGATGCAGACAATGCAAAGTCCAGCGTGACAACATTTAATGTGCTGGAGAGATTTGAGGCCGGACGCTTTGATGACGGATACACGTTCATAGAATGCAAGCTTTTTACCGGCAGAACTCACCAAATACGTGTACATCTGGACTATATAGGGCACCCTTGTGTTGGCGATCCTTTATATGGGCAAAAGAATCGTCCAAAAGCCCAGTTGGGTTTAGAAAGGCAATTCTTGCACTCGTATCGATTGGAGTTTATCCATCCGGTAAGTGGAGAAGTAATGCTTTTCTTAGACAAGCTACCCAAAGACTTACGTGAATCCTATGATGCAATCGAGGGCGAGAGTATGAGTCAGACTGTTGTAGGAAAAGAGATACTACCGCTGCTATAAAACTAAACACTAACACAGCGCAACTGATAAGCAGCGCGTACCTTTGCCAAATGTGAATTCTTCGCTATAACCGCTTTCAGCGAATCCACAGGCAGCTTATAAGTATTGTTATTCTCGGAAATATGCATAGCAATCACCTGCTCGAGATTGTTGCACAGCAAGTTTTCTAAAACATCAGCTGCCTGAGCGTTGGATAGATGTCCTTTATCCGATGCAACACGCTGTTTAATAATGTAAGGATAGGGGCCTGTCTCCAGCATGCGCTTATCATGATTGCTCTCAAGAGCTAGTATGCGGCAGTCCTGAAGTGCTTCAAACGCAAGCGCAGTCATAATGCCGGTATCGGTAACATAGCCGATAACATCACTTGGGCTACGTGAGAAACGAAATCCATAAGATTCACTTGAGTCATGAGATGTAGGAAACGCCAATACTTCTACACCGGCAACATTAAGCTGATCAAGCCCACCAAGCTTTTTGATATCGCACAGCTTTTCGACATCGCTTAAAGCGACACTAGCATTTTTTATCGCATCACTAACATAAATATCCGGATGATGACCCAACTTGGCAAGACCCCTAAGCACCACACCTAAGCCTTTGGTATGGTCAGTGTGTTCGTGAGTGATTAAAATGCTTTCAATGCTTAGGGGATTAATCCCAACCTCCTCGCAGCGTGCAAAAAAATCGCGTTTACATATTCCGCAGTCGACAAGAAGTGATCTGCCGGTGTCGGTATCTTCTATGACTGTAGCGTTGCCTTTAGAGCCACTGGCAAAAACGTGCATGCGAAGCAAAGCATTCTTATGAGCATTAGCAGCCATTGATTTCCATTCTCTACCATTAGTTTTCTCGTTCTAGTATATTATCAGCTTACCTGTTTTAACGAAGCATGAATTAAAACCCAAACGAAGAAGGAAATATAGTGTCAACAATAATAGACATAATTAAAAGTGAGTTTAATCTATCTGCTGCTCAAGTGCAGTCCGTCATAAATCTTATAGACGAGGGCAATACAATTCCCTTTATTGCCAGGTACCGCAAAGAAGCAACCGGCGGAATTGACGATGTAGTACTGCGCGAGCTTGATGAGCGCCTTACTTATCTGCGTAATTTAGAGGCCAGAAAAGTCGAAGTTTTGGCCTCTATTGAGGAACAGGGAAAACTTACTGTTGAGCTTAAAGAAAAAATCGAAGCTGCAACCGTACTTCAGCGTGTTGAAGATCTATACAAGCCATACAAAAAGAAGCGAGCCACACGCGCATCAAAAGCTCGCGATGCTGGTCTTGAGCCATTAGCTTTGGTGATTTTTGCCCAACAGCCTATCGAGACAACCCTGCTTGAGCTTGCGGCAAAATACCAAACAAGTGATGGAGACTATGACAGAGCTGAGCTTGCCTTGCAAGGTGCACTGGATATCATCGCCGAAATGGTTTCGGATGACGCAGACCATACAGAGTTCTTGCGTAACTACACCAGGCGAAACGGTGTCATAGATTCACAGGCAAAAGACAGTGACGAAAAAACAGCTTATGAAATGTACTATGAGTATTTTGAAGCTATAAGCAAAATCCCAAATCATCGTGTACTTGCAATTAATCGCGGAGAAAAAGAGGGAAAGCTCAAAGTAAGTGTGCGTCTTGATGCTGAACTTGCCATAGAGCAATTAGAAAAACGAGTTATAAGGCATCACAGTCCATTTGAAAGTGAGCTGAAAACTTGTATCACGGATGCCTATAAGCGATTGATCGCTCCCTCGATAGAACGCGAGATGCGCTCAGAGCTTACCAACCGTGCCGAGACAGATGCCATAAAAGTATTTGCAAAAAACACCGAGAACCTATTGCAGCAGCGCCCGGTACGAAACGCCAGGATAATTGCAATTGACCCCGGATATCGCACCGGATGCAAAGTAGCTGTATTAGATGAGTACGGAAAACTGCTCGATTACACAACGGTGTATCCTACACCGCCAAGATCTGATGCAGCAGGAACTCAGGCAAAACTGGCAGAATACACAAAAAAACACCACATAAACGTGATTGTCATCGGAAACGGCACCGGAAGTCGCGAGACCGAAGAAGTTGTGGTGGATTTTATCCAAAAATCCAAAGAGTCTATCAAACATACGATAGTAAACGAAGCAGGAGCTTCCGTTTACTCGGCATCTAAGCTGGCGAGCGAAGAGTATCCCGAACTTGACGTTACAACGCGAGGGGCTATGAGTCTTGGCAGACGTCTGCAAGATCCATTGGCAGAACTCGTAAAGATACCACCTGAATCAATCGGTGTCGGACAATATCAGCATGACTTAAATCAGACTGAGCTTAAAACCGCACTTTCAAATGTTGTTGAAAATGTTGTTAACCGCGTTGGTGTTGATTTGAATACCGCAAGTGCCAGCCTGCTCAGTTATGTTGCAGGCATAAACGCTAATGTGTCCAAAAACATTGTGTCTTACAGAGATGAGAACGGTGCGTTTTCGGACAGAAAGCAACTCAAGAAAGTACCAAAACTGGGAGATAAAGCCTATCAGAACTGCGCCGGATTTTTACGCATAACCGATGGCAAGAATCCTTTGGATGCAACCAGTGTTCACCCGGAAAGCTATTCGGTTGCAGACGAACTTTTAAAGCGTATGAATGTTAAACCCCAAGATTTAAAAAAAGGCGGAATAAGTGAGGCCTCCAAATATATAGGCGAACTATCTACACTCGCAGCAGAGCTTGGGGTTGGTCTGCCAACCTTGCGAGACATTGTGTTGGAACTGGAAAAACCGGGACGTGACCCACGAGATGAAGCTCCGGAGGTGATATTTAACAGAGCCATTCAGACTTTTGATGATCTGGAAATTGGTATGGAGCTTCAAGGAACCGTGCGAAACGTTGTAGACTTTGGTGCCTTTGTCGATGTAGGTATGAAGCAAGATGGTTTAGTGCACATCTCAAAGATATCTGATCGCTTTATCAAACATCCAAGCGAGATCGTAAGTGTTGGCGACACAGTAACAGTGTGGATAATAGGAAAAGATGAAGATCGCGGCAAGATATCTTTAAGTCTGGTAAAAGGGGAGTGATTCGCACTATTTTTATTGTTATTCCTGCGCTTTTTTTCACTGTCGTTTTGGCGGGAATCTATAACCTCATAAATAGCAAAACCCACTCCGGCTTTCGAAGCGGGTTTTGCTGTAAACCAAAAAGTAGATAAGTAATGGAAGGAAGGGCTTGGTGAGGATCAGTAAGCCGTAAAACCACTTTTTGAAGTCATGCAGATCGGACAGGCCTTGATTGACTCGCCTTTGTGGATGTATCCACAAACAGGGCAGAGGTAATACTTGTCTTCATCAGGATTGTCGATATTGTTGTAAGCTTCCATGTAACGTTGGGCGTGTACGGATTCGGCAAGTTTAGCTTTTGCAAAAATCGCAGCTGCGTTATCTTCGCCTTCGGCGATCGCCGCTTTGATAAAAGCCGGGTACATGTCAGAGGTCTCATAGATCTCACCGCTGGCACCCAAGATCAAGTTGATGTCTGTGTCGTGGGTATCGACACTTGGTTCTTGTGGCTTTTGAGCGTTCGCATCTTTTTTCTTCAGTTCATTATATTCAAGTTCGATATGGATCTTCTCAGCTGCAGCCGTGGCTTCAAATAAACGAGCAATCTGACTGTAGCCGGCACTCTTAGCAGCTGCTGCAAAAGCCGTATACTTGGCGGTAGCACCGGTCTCACCGGTAATTGCCGACATTAGGTTTTCAGCTGTTGTTCCAACTTTTGTTTCGCTATCCAACACCATGTTAAAGTTTGTTGCAGTTTTATAATCGATCGCTTTTTTAGGATCGACCATTGCAGTTGTGGATGATGATTGATTTCCACCTGCGTCACTTCCACCGACGTTGCCGCCACCAGAGTTTGATGGGGTTGATGATGCGCATGCTGATAAAACGCCGGCACCGGCTATTGCCACAGCACCAACTGCCGCACTTTTGAGTAGCGTACGACGAGATAATTGTTTTTCGCTTGCTTTCATTTTTTGATTCTCCCTTTCGATAATACACAAAATGTGGTTCCTTCAAAACCATCCCATACAGGGTGTTTATAATTTACTACAGTTTCTATGAGAATTGGTTCTAGATTAGTAACATTTTGAAATAAACTTGACGGATATGCATAAAACACAGCACACATTAATATAACCTGTATATTGTTAGTGAAAAATGCATAATAATGAGAACTTACAGTATACAGTAATTGATAAAATAATTATAATTGCATATAAATATATCGAGCATAGCAGAAGTGCTAAGTATATAACATAAATTTTGGAGCTGAAAATGAAGTTTTGGTGCAAATATGAAACGCAGACGGTAATAATGCATATATTCGCATATTAATCTCTTCGCATAAAATGCAAAGCTTCTCAGTAGCCAAACATGGCTCTTGTGCTGCCAATGCCGTCAATGCCGCCAATCAACTTTATTGAGTCGACGTGGTGCCATTGCCAAGAGCTATTCATTGGCGTATTATCATGTCTGTCCTTTAAGAGCGGTACTGTGAGACCGACAAGGCGCAGAACTTAAGCGAATATGCTTGCCCGGAAGCTTAGCTTCTAAGTGGCGCATATATTATTAGTTATAGCCCTTGTCAGATTTTGGACAAGGGTATTTTTGTGCCTGGAGAATATGGATTCCCGCCGACGCGGCAGTGACAAGGGGGATGCGCTGGGTTAACCGAGGAGAGATGTGGCACCGGCAGAAGGATGCGCTGGGTTAACAGAAGAAGGCACGGGAGTCGTAGAGTATGTGCCGGAATGATAAATGGTGTAATTAGCGAGAAAAGAGGTGTTTGTGACTGGTTTGAAAACGCAAAGTGTTGTTATGGATGAAGACGCGATATCCAGAGCATTAACACGCATAACACACGAGATTCTTGAATCAAACAAGGGGGCTGAAAACATTGCTCTTGTTGGAATTGTTACAAGAGGAGATCTGCTTGCATCTGAGATAGCCAAAAAGATAGAACAGATCGAAGGCATAGCAGTGCCGGTTGGCTCACTCGACATCAGTTTTTACCGTGATGATGTCGCGCTACATATCAACCCTGAAGTACATACTACCAACATTCCTTTTTCGGTCGATGGCAAGACCATCATACTTGTAGACGACATCTTATTTACCGGACGCACAATCCGTGCAGCACTTGATGCCATAATGGATTACGGTCGTCCATCGGCCATACAACTTGCGGTACTTATTGATAGAGGGCATCGTGAGTTGCCGATACGTGCAGATTTTGTTGGCAAGAACGTGCCATCTTCAACGTCAGAACACGTGCGGTTTTTTGCGAAAGAATTCGATGGGCGCACGGCTGTAGAGATACTTAAGGCCGAGCCCGGCGAGCGCATAGGCGCGGCTCCACTAAACTCAAAGAGCAAAGCAAAAAATGAGGTGAAGAGCTGATGGGCGCGCTATCTACAGAACATGTACTGACCATTCAAGACCTAAGCAAAGATGACATCTATTTGATACTTGATACTGCGAGATCTTTCAAAGAGGTAAACGATAGAGCCATCAAAAAGCTTCCAACGCTCAGAGGTCGCACGATCATCAACTTCTTTCTTGAGCCTTCAACACGAACGCGTACTTCTTTTGAAATAGCAGCCAAACGCCTTTCTGCAGATGCGATTAACTTTTCGGCATCGGTATCTGCTACCACTAAAGGCGAGTCATTGGTAGACACTGCAAAGACACTTGATGCCATGGACTGCGATCTGGTGATAATCAGACATGCTTATGCCGGTTCTCCAAGAATACTTACCCAGCATATGCGGGCAAGTGTTATCAATGGAGGTGACGGAAAGCATCAGCACCCCACGCAAGCGTTGTTGGATTTACATACAATCCGTGAGCACTTTGGTCATATCGATGGGTTAAAAGTTGCTATAGTTGGCGACATCGCTCACTCCAGAGTGTTTGGCTCGTTGGCACCGGCCTTAAACATGCTTGGCGCGGAAGTTACAGCGATCGCTCCGGCCACACTTTTGCCGCCGCGACCGGATGTGCTTGGTGCTAAAGTATCTACCAACTTAGATGCCAATCTGGGCGATTATGATGTGGTGTACATGCTCCGCATTCAAAAAGAACGTATCGAGCTCTCACCTATCCCAAGTGTCAGAGAATACGCAACGTTTTACGGTCTCAACACCACTCGCATATCGAAGATGAAAGACGACGCGATAATCATGCATCCGGGTCCGATAAACAGGGGAGTAGAGCTTTCCTCAGCTGCCGCTGATACTGCTCGAAATCTTTTGCTATACCAGGTAAACGCCGGGGTCGCGGTTCGAATGGCTTTGATGTATCTATTATTAGGAGGTCAAGATGGCCCTATTGCTTAAAAACGCTTTATGCATTGACCCGGCAGTTTCACTTAATGCGGTAAAAGACATTCTTATCCGTGATGGTGAGATCGTGGAGATCGGAGATCCGGGAACCGTTGATTTGCCAAAAGGTATTAGCCGAGACCTTGAAGGAAAGATTTTGATACCCGGATTGGTGGACATGCATGTTCACCTACGTGATCCCGGTCTTGAGTATAAAGAGGACATTGAAAGTGGCGGTCGTGCCGCAGCAAAAGGTGGTTTTACCGCAGTACTTGCAATGCCAAATACCAAGCCTACTTGCGACAATGCATCCATAGCCAGAAATATGATCGAAAAGGCCTTAAACACCACGCGCACTCGTATATATGTAAGTGGAGCTATGACCGCAGGTCTTAAGGGCGAATCCATAACCGAGATGGGAGATATGGCTCGTGTCGGCGTGGTGGCCTTTACCGATGATGGGCGCGGTGTGCAAAATGACGCCATGATGCGTTTGGCAATGGAGTATGCCAAGACCTTTAATAAACCTGTGCTCAGCCACTGCCAAGTTGAGGATTTATCTGCCAAGGGATCGATAAACGAAGGTGCAACTTCAACACGACTCGGGTTGCAAGGTTGGCCTGCTGCGGCTGAAGAGATCCAGATCGCACGCGACATTGCTTTGTGCGAGCTCACCGGATGTTCGTTGCATATTCAACATATAAGCACAGCAAAAGGTGTCGAGCTAGTGGCGCAGGCAAAAGCTAATGGGTTGCCGGTCACTTGCGAGGTTACTCCTCACCACTTATTTCTGTCAGAAGAAGATATAGATGAGACATACAACACCAGCTTTAAGATGAACCCGCCGCTACGTACACGTGACGATATGTTAGCGCTTCAGCAGTATTTAGTGTCAGGTATGATAGATTGTGTAGCGACGGATCATGCTCCACATGCACCGCATGAAAAGGCTATGGAGTTTGAGTTGGCTCCGTTTGGCACAACAGGGCTGGAGACAGCTCTCCCACTTTTGATAACAGAGATGGTAAGCACAGGCAAACTGACTTGGGAATTGCTGGTAGAGCGTATGGCGCATGCGCCAAGATACATTTTGGGTTTGCCGCATGTAAAACTTGAGGTAGGTTGCACTGCTGATCTAACTGTAATTGACAAGCAAGCTATTTATGACGTTAGTGCTGAGAGCTTTGAATCAAAATCGCAAAACTCGGCATTCATAGGACGTAGATTAAAAGGATGTGCCAGCGATGTTTACGTTGCAGGTTATGCATCACTAGAAGACAGAGAGGTTGTAGGTTTATGAGCGATTTAAAAGCAGCTGTTCTGCTTTTGGAGGATGGAACATTCTTTGAGGGGCGTTCCTGCGGTGCAGATGGAACAAGTATTGGCGAGATATGCTTTAATACGACAGCGATAGGTTATCCTGAGGTGATAAGTGACCCGGGGTATAAAGGTCAGATTGTTGCTATGACTTATCCGCAAATTGGTAATTATGGGATCAATCTTGATGATTTGCAAAGTGGTAAACTTGCCTTGAGCGGACTGGTTGTGCGCGACTTATGCCAGACACCTTCCAACTTTAGAAGTGACATGGGTCTCAGCGAACTATTGATAAACAATGGCGTTGTAGCAATCGATAACATCGATACTCGTCAGCTGGTTACGCACATACGTGACAAAGGTGCCATGCAGGCAATAATCTCTGCAGAAGATATGGACAAAGCTTCTCTGATGGAAAAGCTGAATAATGCTTCTCCGCTTAACGAGCTTGATCTGGTAGAGGTGGTAAGCACTGAAGAAACATACAAGTTTGAGCTAGACGAAAGTGTCTACGGTGATCTTATTGAGCCTGGTGCAAAACCCAACTTAAATATTGTCGTGTATGACTTAGGCTGTAAGCGAAGCGTTCTGCGCGGTCTTGCTCGCGCAGGTTTTAACGCTGTGGTGGTACCGAGCAATACTTCTGCAAGCGATATCTTAGCTTTAGATGTGGATGCAGTTTTGTTCAGCAACGGACCGGGAAGTCCTGTACGTGCAAGCACTGCTATCGCTGTGGCATCTGAACTGGTCGGTAAACTTCCGCTGTTTGGTGTTGGGCTAGGTCATCAAATAATTGCGCTGGCAGCAGGTGGTTTGGTGGAGAAGTTGAAAGTTGAGTAATTTATCCCGCCGTAAACCCGGCAGATGGCACAGTTGAGATAACAGCTCAAAGTCACAACTACAGCGTCAAGTTTGAGTCATTGGGTAGTTTGGATGCAGATTTGAGCGGTGGCATCACCCAGCATCCGGACAGTTTACGGTTTTGGATAGAAAAAGGCATCGCACCGGTTGTAAAAAATGCCAAGCTGGGACGTATCCAACTCACGCATATAAATCTTAACGATGCTACTGTCGAGGGTTTAAAGTATTTAGATCAAAACACATTCAGTACTCAGTTCCATCCCGGACTTAACCCCGGACTCATAAAATCTAACACAGCTTATGACCTGATCGCACAGATTTTGGCGAACAAATAAGGTGATGCAAGCTAAGAGAAGTTAACTGATCTGCAAGTATACAAAGCACTGCGAAGGGTAATTAAAATGCCAAGAAGAGAAGATATAAAACGCATCATGGTCATAGGCTCCGGTCCGATAGTGATCGGTCAAGCCTCAGAGTTTGACTATTCCGGTGCACAAGCCTGTAAAGTTTTATTGGAGGATGGCTTTGAGGTCATTTTGGTCAACTCCAATCCGGCAACCATCATGACCGACCCAAAGATGGCCACGCGCACATACGTAGAGCCACTAACGGTAGAGAGCTTAAGACGCATCATTGAGATCGAAAGACCGGATGCATTATTGCCAACACTAGGTGGTCAGACCGGCCTGAACAGCGCCGTTGAACTAAAACATGCAGGTGTAATAGATGAGTTTAACGTGGACATCATTGGCTGCGATGTTGAGGCCATCGAGCGTGGCGAGGACAGAAAACTTTTTGCTGAAGCCATGGCAGAAATCGGATTAGAATGCGCTCGCTCCGGTTACGCGTATAGCATAGAAGACGCTGAAGATCTTGTTGAAGAATTGGGCTTTCCGCTGGTTATTCGACCTTCGTTTACCTTAGGCGGCGCAGGCGGCGGAATTGCCTATACCATAGAAGAACTGCGTAAGATTGTTGCACACGGTCTTGATCTGTCACCGGCAGGTGAGGTACTCGTAGAAGAAAGCGTTCTCGGTTGGAAAGAGATCGAGATTGAGGCAATGCGCGATACTAAGGGTAACGCGATCATTATCTGCTCCATTGAAAACTTTGATGCGATGGGCGTTCATACCGGAGACAGCATAACGGTAGCGCCGGCAATGACTCTTACAAGTTTGGAGTATCAGCGCATACGTGACGCATCGATTGCTATTTTAGAAAAGATCGGTGTTAAATCAGGCGGATCAAACATTCAGTTTGCCGTAAATCCTGACAATGGTCGACTGATAGTAATAGAGATGAATCCACGGGTATCGCGCTCCTCAGCACTTGCATCTAAGGCCACCGGTTTTCCGATCGCCAAGTTTACTGCGCGTTTGGCCACCGGATATACACTTGACGAGATGTTAAATGATGTGACCAAGACCACGGCTGCATGCTTTGAACCTTCGATCGATTATGTTGTCGTTAAAGTACCACGTTTTGCGTTTGAAAAATTTAAGGGCACGGACACCACGTTAACCACACGCATGAAAGCGGTTGGCGAGATTATGTCCATTGGTCGCACTTTTGAAGAAGCTTTAGGCAAGGCCATGCGCTCTTTAGAAAACGGCAGAAGCGGTCTTGGCAAAGACGGTAAGGACAAGTTTGACGAGCAAAAATTCTCCCACTACGTTAGCCTGCCTACCGAGCAACGCATCTACTATATTGCCGAGGCGTTGCGTAGAGGTTGGACTGTGGAGGATGCCTCCAAGGCTTCAAGTATCGACCCTTGGTTTATCAACTGCCTTAAAAACATGGTGGATGCAGAAAAACTTGTTGAAGGTCGCAGGTTAGACCAGATTAGCGCTATGGATTTACGTCAAGTAAAACGCATGGGTCTTTCAGATGTTCAGATTGCTTTCCTTACCGGAACAGAAGATGAGAAACTCGTACGAGCCAAGCGTAAGGAACTTGATGTCGTGCCGGTGTTTAAGGCTGTAGACACTTGTGCCGGTGAGTTTGCTTCCGACAGCAATTACTATTACAAAACATACGAAAGCACCAGCGAAGTTCGCCATACCGATAAGCCAAAGGCGATGATACTTGGAGCCGGGCCTAATCGTATCGGGCAAGGTATCGAGTTTGATTACTGTTGTGTGCATGCAAGCTATGCGCTTGCTGAGCAGGGATATGAGACCATCATGGTCAACTGTAACCCCGAGACCGTATCTACAGACTATGATACATCTGATCGCCTTTATTTTGAACCGCTGACATATGAAGATGTAATGGATATTGTAGATGTTGAAGCGCCGGAAGCTGTTTTGGTAACTTTGGGTGGACAAACTCCGCTCAAACTTGCATGGTCATTAGAGGAAGCCGGCGTTAACATCATGGGAACCAAACCTGAGGCCATCGATCTGGCAGAAGACCGCGAGCGTTTTGCCGGTTTATTAGACGAGCTGGGTATTGATTACCCGCAATCCGGCACGGCAACGTCTTTAGAAGAAGCTTTAGAGGTAGCAGATCGTATTGGATTTCCGCTGCTTGTACGTCCAAGCTACGTATTGGGCGGACGAGGTATGGTCATTGCTTACAACAGCCAATATTTGGAGCAGTATATGCTGGAAGCCACACGTGTAACGCCGGATCATCCCGTTTATCTCGACCATTTCTTGGAAAGTGCGATCGAGGTTGATGTCGATGCGTTGTGTGATGGTGAAGAAGTCTACATCGGTGGTCTTTTGGAACACATCGAAGAAGCCGGCATACATAGCGGAGACTCAAGCTGCTGCACACCACCGTTTTCTTTGTCCGATCCGATAATTGCAACTATTCGTGAATACACCAAAAAACTGGCTTTGGCTGTTGGCGTTAAAGGCGTTTTGAATGTTCAGTTTGCTGTGAAAGATACGACCGTTTATGTGATCGAAGTTAATCCGCGTGCCAGTAGAACAGTGCCATTTACCGCCAAGGCCACAGGAGTGCCGCTGGCAAAATGTGCAGCTCGCATCATGTCCGGTCAAAGCATTGCATCGCTGAATCTGCCACCGGACGACAGAGAGATCGATCACTATAGCGTAAAAGAGGCGGTCATGCCCTTTGGTAGATTCCCCGGAGCTGACATTGTGTTAGGTCCGGAGATGAAATCTACCGGTGAGGTTATGGGTATTGGCAGAAGTTATCCGATAGCCTACGCCAAAGCAGCTCTATCAATTGATTATTCGCTGCCAACCGGTGGCACTGTGTTCATCAGCGTATGCGACCGCGACAAGCGTCAAGTGCTTAATTTAGCCAACCAGATGCATCACTTGGGCTTCAAGATCGTCTCCACAACCGGTACAGCTAAGGCAATAGAAGCCGTGGGTATTCCGGTGGAACATGTACGCAAAATACATGAGCAACGCCCAAATATCGGTGATGACATTGCTAACGGTAAGATTGACCTGATGATCAATACGCCATTTGGACAAGAAACGCGCTCCGACGGTTTTCATTTGCGTACCGCTGCCGTAAGACACGGCATCTGTTACGCCACAACACTTGCAGGTGCCACTGCACTCAGCCGAGCAATTGAGGTGGCTCAAAGCGCCAAAGAAGGTAAGTCAACACTTGAGCCAATCGCTCTTCAAGACTTGGAGCAATGGAATGTGTGACGAGGTGTCTGTAAGCGAGCAAACGTCATCTTCTGTTTTAACAAACGAGACGCAAGTCGATCGTGCAAGAGCTACATATAGTTGTTGCCAGGTTATTGAAAACACTTCCTTGGGTATGGGCATGGGTCTTGTGACGCTTGAAGCACCTATAATAGCTTCAAGTATAAAACCCGGGCAATTTGTACACCTGTGTGTAAGCGACCCCGAAAGTGTAATGATACTGCGTCGCCCGCTTAGCGTATGCGCTTACAACGCTGAACTTGGAATCATCAGCATCTTTTATCAGGTTAAAGGCAAAGGCACTAAAGCCTTGGCGCAAGTGGAAAAGGGGCGAAAATTGGATCTGATAGGTCCGATCGGGCGGCCTTGGATAATTCCAAACCAGACCTCAAAAGCGTTGCTCGTAGGAGGAGGAGTTGGATGTGCGCCTTTAACTCCGCTTTACCATGAGATGATCAGACGCGGAATTGATGTAAAGATGATTCGTGGCGCACAAAACGCCAACATGATGAAGACCCTAAGTGTGCTTGACAATGTTGAATGTGATCGTGAGATGATACTTACAACTGATGATGGCAGCATAGGTTATCACGGATTTGTAACAGAGCCTGCTCGTGAATGCTTGAAAACTGAGCAGTATGACTATGTTGCCACCTGCGGACCGGAGATCATGCAAAAATTGATTGCCGGTATTGCCGCTGATGCAGGAGTTTACTGCGAGGTATCGCTTGAGCGACGTATGGCTTGTGCGGTAGGCGCATGCCTTTCGTGTGTTGTTGATACAGTTAACGGTAAAAAACGAGCATGTATAGACGGACCGGTATTTGATGCGAGCGTGGTCAGATGGTAGCTGAAAAAGCGTGGAAGAATGTAGACCTAAGCGTTGACATCGCCGGTCTTAAAATGAAAAATCCCTTTACCGTGGCATCAGGTACATTTGCTTCCGGAAAAGAATATGCTGATCTTTGGGCAGCAACATTGACTGCTAATAGTAAGTGCCAATCGCCTGATTGTGACAGGATCCGTATTGAGCGACTGATAGCGCTTGGCTTAAGCGAAGAAAAACCGCTGTCGATAATGGGTGCTGTTACCACTAAAGGTGTTTCGCATAAGCCTTGGTCCGGAAACGATGGTGTAAGAATTACTGAGACCAGCAGCGGGATGCTTAATTCGATCGGTCTGCAAAATCCGGGAGTTGAGGAGTTTTGCAGCAAAGATATTCCTTGGTTGGCGTCGCAGGATGTGCCTGTGATTGTTAACGTCTCCGGTCATTCGGTGATCGAATACACCGAGGTGATAAAGTGTTTAGAGCTTGAGGATGCTGTATCAGCCTATGAGGTTAATATATCTTGTCCGAATGTAGATTGTGGTGGTATGAGCTTTGGTACAGATACTAAAGCTGCAAACGATGTTGTTACTGCCTGCAGGGGTATAACAAAGAGACCATTGATAGTTAAGCTGACTCCAAATGTTACGGATATAACCGAGATCGCCCGCGCTTGTGAAGCCGGGGGAGCGGATGCTTTGTCGATGATAAACACCGTTGCCGGTATGGCGATAGATTATCACACGCGCAAACCGTTATTTAATAGAAAGGTTGCCGGACTGTCCGGCCCGGCAATTAAACCGGTGGCTCTGTACGCAGTGAACAGAGTTCATGCGGTTGTTAAGGTTCCTATTATTGGTATGGGTGGGATTTCGTGCGCGGAAGATGTTTTTGAGTTCTTGTTAGCCGGCGCATCAGCGGTAGCGATAGGTAGTATGAACTTTTCTGATCCGCTCAGCATCCCTAATATTCTTAGCGATTTTATCGATCTGTGTGTATGTGAAGGTGTAAGCGATATCAAAGAGTTGATCGGTGGACTAAAATAAATTGTGGAGGTTGTTAAATGAATGAGACCAGAATGAATGATGATGAGATACTCGCAGCTTTTAAAAATACTGATGCAATTCGCAAAGGTCATTTTAAGCTAACTAGCGGACGTCATTCTGATACATATATACAATGCGCGCGAGTACTGGAGCACCCCAATCTGACCATGAAACTTGCTACAGAGGCTACTCGTCGCATTTCTTCGAGAATAGATATAGATCTTGTGGCTTCTCCTGCAGTGGGGGGAATACTGTTTGGCTTTGCTGTCGCTGCTGCCATAGACAAGCCTTTTATATTTAGTGAGCGCGTGGACGGCAAGATGACGTTTCGCCGATCATTTGAAGTCGCGCAAGGTGCAAATGTTTTGATTGCTGAAGACGTTGTAACAACCGGCGGATCAGTAGTTGATGTCTGTGAGTTGGTTAGGGCTAATGGCGGAAACGTAGTGGCGATAGTTTCTTTGATTGATCGTGGTGCTGAGCCAACGTTTGGTGCTCCATATTATCCGTTACTAAAACTACAAACTCCATCTTGGGAAGAGGCAGAATGTGACCTGTGTAAGCAAGGAATAGAAATATATTCGCCGGGAAGTCGCAGAATAAATAAATAAATAAATAAATGTGAAAACGATGTTTAATTTGGCAATTAGAGTTAAAATACTTACAATACGTGCGGGAAGCTATGGAGGAAAAAAATGTGGAGCTCTTGCAATCCAAAAAATGATTCCGATTTGCAGGCATGTGCCGAGCTGGGAAAATCGCTGAACAGGTTATCGCAACCAACGATTCTAACCTTGCTGGCCAGAGCAGACGGACCAATGCATGGCTATATCATTGTGCAGCAAGCAGCGGATTCACCAATGTTTGGTGGCACAAAGCCCGATGCGGCAGGTATTTATCGCACTTTAAAGCGCATGGAAGAAAGCGGTTATGTGGTTTCTGAGTGGGAGACTCCTGAAGAGGGTTCGGCCAGAAGATTGTTTTCGCTAACTAAATCCGGGCGTGATAATTTGCGTCGTTGGATAGATGCACTGGCATGCTACAGGCTGACGCTTGAGGAACTACGTGAAGAAGCATCCGGAGCGTTAGGCATTGATATTCCTGACACACCGCGATGTTCTCACTAAAGCACTAATTATTAATACAACTTCTTCTTTACAAGGAAAAGATATTCTTTGACATGAATGTCTCTATCATGAAGATTTCTGGAACCACGAAAGGTGTTATATCTGACTCCGGTTATTTTTACCTCGCCGATGCCATTTAGAAAATAAGCGAAATCTTCGTACGAGATAAAGCCTTCGCTATTGTACGAAATCAACATATACTTGGCTCTGCAATTACGTATTACCTCAAAAAGTTCATCCTGAGCTTTCCTGGGTTGATTAAACAGCGAACGATTCCACGCATTGGGTATTCCTGACACTTCACTTATTTCTTGAGGCCGTTTATAGGATGCAAGTATGTTCAACATGAAGTAGTTGGAACCATACGGATGTTGATTGTAGGGCGGGTCAAGATAAGCCAGATCTACGAGATGTAGCTCACTTACTACTCGCGAAGCATCTTTTTGCGTGACATAAGAATCACAGTTGAACCGAGAAAAAATTGGCTTTTCAACCCTAATATCGCCAAGAATTCTTGTCAGCGCATTTTTGCCGACGCCACCAAAACAGCCAATTCCATTCGCATCTTTATAAAAACCCTTAAAGACTCCGGCAGTGTTTGCATGAATGGAAGCTTGCGTTAATAGGGGAGCAAGAAAGAATTTTTGTACGTCTAGCGGAAGTTTCGCGATCTGTTGACGTGCAGTATCAAGATACTCAGCGTTCCTTCGCGAGTAGAATGCTCTCTCACCGGCCTTGATATTTTCATCATCCTTTGGCGCATAAAGCTGAGTAATAAAACCATTACTGTTCCAGTTAATCTTAATTTCATGATTTAGCTGGTTTAAAAGCTCCGTGAGATCGTCTTCTAGCAGCTTGTTTGTATTTGTGAGATAGCACTCATTAATCACTTTAGAATAAAGCTCAAGATCATTAGCGTATATAGTATTAGAATACTGCTTGAGCGCTCTGGCAACAATTCCTGATCCGGAAAATAGATCAAGTGTTATCATCTTATCTTTATTAAGTGCTCTTCGAACTTCTAAGACATAATCAATAATCATTGGAAGCAATTGCCGCTTGTTTCCAATATACGTTAAAACCTGCTTAGATAAATAATCCGAATCCTCGTCATCAAAAATAGTAGCCCCTCCATCTTGCATACAGCTTTCTCGATGCAGTCAAATCTTACAAACGATGTTGACCCTTATTGCTGATGTTCTTAATTATAAAACAATCATAATTATAACTGAGCCTAAACAAACAATAACTTTATTAGAATTTATGTATAACTGAAATTTATGCTAGATAGTATGTATGTGCGCCTAAAATCCCTTACGGGCAACACTAACACAAATACCCCTGACATGCAGGGGTATTTGGAAAAGTTGGTAGCCCGTAAGGGATTCGAACCCTCGATCTCCGCCTTGAGAGGGCGGTGTCCTAAACCGCTAGACGAACGGGCCATATGTGCACGATAACCGTGCTTGTCAACGCTACCTACCTGCTATGGGACACCATAGGTGTTCGCAGGCTCACACCCCTTCTCCCTACAAACGCTCCACTGGAGCGTTTGCTTAACGGTCGAACCCTAAACCGCTAGACGAACGGGCCATATGTGCACGATAACCGTGCTTGTCAAAATATCGCTTTAAACGCCTGAGACATGCTACAGCACATTGGCTGGTTTCGCAAGCATTTTTTTGGCTGGAGTGGAAGGAGTCGAACCCTCACTGACGGAACCAGAATCCGCTGTCCTACCATTAGACGACACTCCATTAACATGCAGTTAATTGCTTTGCATATTTTGCCTTGCTTTAACGCGGCTACATATCTTATCGAACCTGCTTGGTATAAGCAAGATAAACGTAAAAATAACTTCGTGTTCAGTTGAGTTATAATACTAAAAGAAGCGCTAAATAATCTATTCACTCGTTTCCTATATCGGAGGCTTAATATGATCAACCCTAGTGATGTACTTGTTGTCACGACGGAAGCAATTCCGGGATTTCGCGTAGTCGCAATGCTTGGAGAAGCAACAGGGTGCACCAGCCGCTCTAATCATGGTTCTGTGGCCGCATTTAGCTCTAGTCTGAAACCTGTTTCGCAAGGTGAACTGGTTCACTACACAAAAACTGTTGAAGAGACCAAAGACTGGCGCGTTTACGTGAAGAAGCCGCAAAAAAAGGGGCAAATGCAATTTTGTCTATGAGGCTTGCTATAGATTCAATCTCAGAATTGAGCACAACTGCTGTTGCTTACGGAACTGCTGTGGTGTTGACTAAACAATGATGTTATACTGCTAAATCCAATCAAACCGATTGATTGGATTTAGAGAATTCTTTGATTCTTTATTCGTCTGGGGGCGACTGGTTTCGACATGATAGTTTTGCGAGAGGAAGCATGCGGTGGTCTCCTCGCCACCTTAAACAGGGGTAATGTCAAAAATTAATTGACAAAAAACAACTTGCACTCGCTGCCTAATAGAGCAGCGACGTCAACTCAGGATCATCCCCGCTCCTGATGCGACGACATTTTAGGGGAATGCTCCTGCGAATGTAGCTGGTGTAGCGCAGGAAAAGATTAAACCCGCTAGCAAAGGATGCGATTGTTTGTTGATGTGTCCCAAGCGAAACTTAACAACAAACTAAGCATGTAGAAGCTCTTAAGAAGCTATTATGGACCGGAGTTCGATTCTCCGCGCCTCCACCACGTCGCAGTTGGCTGCGCTGAAATTTTTAAACCCAGACAAGCTGGATTTAAAAATAACGCTTCGCCACTGCTCCTTTTATCTCAAAAATCACGGGCTAAAGCTCTACCAATTTTTGAAATGTCG